>Ga0209086_10003208_pt1 | contig 12567 bp, 10 predicted proteins | sample M_130207_XF_Meta_FD_187312 | JGI IMG/M metagenome (GOLD analysis project Ga0209086, IMG submission 187312) | Freshwater microbial communities from Lake Montjoie, Canada to study carbon cycling - M_130207_XF_MetaG (SPAdes) (version 2) | ecosystem: Environmental > Aquatic > Freshwater > Lake...
CGAGCGTGGAACCCGCAATGTTGGCGACACACCAGTCGCCCATCGAGAGCGGGATCAATCCCTCATCTCGACCCCAGATATTCAACGTCGGCACCGTGCCCGAGGCGATCGCCTCGCGCGCGTCGTAGAGCGTCTGATCGAGCAGGATGTTGCAGCCTGCATTGGCACCAACGAGACACGATTCGTCGGCGCACCACGCAAGATCCTCAGCAGACAGATCGTCCTTAAACATGACGGGCGCAAAGTGCTCCATCGAGCCGCGGTAGTCGGCCTGGCAGCCGGCAATAAAGCCATGGATGGCCTCGACAGAGAGCGGCGCATCCGGAAACTCGTCGGTCTGCAGATCGGTTGGGCCCTGCGAGATGTTGATGTGTGCGAGGACGCGCTCGCGGCCGTGGCGGTGCATCAGTTCCCACGCTACGAGATTGCCCATCGACCAGCCGACAAGCACGCAACGGTCGATCCCGAGCGCATCGAGCAACGCGTTGATGTCGTCCGCGTATTGCCCGACCGTGTGGCCACCTTCGACCGCAGGTGAGCGGCCGTGGCCGCGCAGGTCCGGGACGACGACGCGATAGCCCGCCTCGACGAGGGGGTCGATAATGGAGTGGAAGTACGCGGCGCTCATCGAGACACCGTGCAAGAGCACGAGCGGCAGGCCCGCGCCACTATCGGTCACGCTCAGCGAGACGCCGGGCGCAACCTCAACGAGGCTCGCATCGGTGCCAAAGGCTTGAGCGGGGCGGATCATCACGGCACCAGGACGAAGCGGCCCTTAACGTCGCCGGCACGGAGACGATCGTGCGCGACTTGGGCTTGGCTGAGCGGCAGGCGCTCGACGACGTGACGGATCGGCTCCTTCTGCGCGAGTGCGATCAGATCACCGAAGTCGGCGAGGGAACCCCAGACGCTCGTCATCAGTCGCGACTCCATTGGCACCGCACCAAAACCGAAGGGAATGCGGCCGCCGTGTAGGCCGATCGCGATCAGGAGTCCCGTACGATCGAGCAGGCGCGCACCGTCTTCGAGCGACTGCTGTGCCGCCACGAAGTCGAGCACGGCCGCGTAGGGACCCTCGAGGTCGGCAGGGTTCGCAGCCTCGGTCGCGCCAAGCTCTTTGGCGGTGGCGCACTTTGCTGGGTCGGGATCGCCGACATGCACTTCGGCGTCACTCAGCAGGGAGAGGTACTGCACCGCGTACTGGCCGAGGCCACCCGCGCCGAGCACGAGCACGCGCTTGCCTTTGCCGAGGAACGGCAGGGCGTGGCGGACGGCGCGGAACGCCGTCAGGCCACCACAGCCGAGGGGGGCCGAATCGATCGGGTCGAGGTCGCCGAGCGGAAAGATGTAGCGGCGGTGCGGCACGAGCATGTACTCGGCATAGCCACCCTGATCAAACAGGCCGGCCTCGTGGCTATCGGGGCAGATCATCTCGGTGCCCGCCGCGCAGAAGCGACAGTTGCCGCAGCCCCACGGCGTGTAGACGAAGACGTTGCCATGCTCTTCGGTCCAGCCGGTCACCTCGTGCCCGAGCGTCATCGGGCGCGGCTTTTCGCCGAACTCACCGTTGGCGACATGGATATCGGAGAAGCAGACGCCACAAGACGAGACCTTGATGACGACCTCATCGTCGCTCTTGGCAACGGGGATCTCAATCTCGTCGAAGTGCAAGGCCTGATCGCCCTCGTGTAGTCGTACTGCCAGCATCCGTCTCTCCTCCAAAAGTGGTGCAGGGCAAGCGTACCCCAAAGCGCCTGCTTGTTCCGGCCGCTACCCAAGGCGGACATGACAAGTGCGCACTTGTCATGTCCGCCTTGGGTAGCGGCCTCGCAGCTGATTGCGTCAGGCGGGCGCGGAGTGGCTTTGCTTTGGGGTCTGACCCCAAAGCAAAGTTGGTCGACGCTAGGTGGTGGATCCCTCGTAGCGGACGGGGATACGCTTGATGCCGTTGAAGAAGTTTGAGCGCATACGGTCGACTGGGCCGTTGAGGTAGAGGTCGGGCAGGTAGGGCACGAGCTCCTCCAGCCAGACTTTGATCTCGAGGCGCGCGAGGTGCGAGCCGAGGCAGTAGTGCGGACCGCCGAGGCCGAAGGCCATGTGCTTGTTGGGCGTGCGGGTGATGTCGAAGCGGTTCGGGTCGGGGAACATGCGCTCGTCGCGATTGGCAGAGGTAAACCACAAGACGACCTTGTCGCCCGCTTTGATCTGCTGGCCGTGCAACTCGACATCCTCGGTCGCCGTACGGCGGAAGTGGTGGACTGAGGTGGCGTAGCGGATGATCTCTTCGGCGGCCGAGCCGGCGAGCGTCGGGTCGGCGCAGAGCCGTGCAATCTCGTCGCGGTTCTGAAGGAGCGCAGCAATGCCGTGTGACATCGAGTGGCGCGTCGTCTCGTTACCAGCGGTAATCAGCAGCAGGAAGAAGAGCTTGAACTCGTGGTCGGAGAGCGTGTCGCCGTCGAGCTCGGAGTTGATCAGGATCGTGACGACGTCCTCGCCCGGGTTGTTGCGCTTGAGGTCGGCCAGACCGAGCGCGTAGTCGAACATCTCGAGCGCGGCGGGGCTCGAGAAGGGCAGGTGCGCGTACTGCGAGAGGTCGCTCTGGTCCTTGACGAGATCGCCGACGAAGTCCGGCTCGGTGTTGCCCAGCAGGCGGTCGCCGAGCGAGACGAGCGTGTGGCGATCTTCGAGGGGCGAGCCCATGATGTCGGACAAAATCTGCATGGGCAGCTCGACCGAGATGTGCTCGACAAAATCGAACTCGCCGAGCGGCATCGTTTCGACAAGAATCTCGCGGATCAAGGTGCGGATGCGATCCTCGTAGACCTTGACGGCCTTAGGCGTGAAGCCGCGGTTGACGAGCGCGCGCAAACGCGAGTGACGGGGCGGATCCATGTCGAGCAGCGACATGCGCGACTCGACCTGCTCGGGTGTCAGATCGTCGAGGCTGGTACCGCCGACCCCGGCCGAGAACAGCAGCGGTTGCTTTTGCAGCGTGAGGATGTCCTCGTAGCGCGTGACCGACCAGAAGCCGCGGCCATTCACCTCTTCCTGCCAGTAACAGGGGGCATCGTCGCGGAGGCGCTTGAACCAGTCGTGCGGCGTGCGCTCGACGAAGGTCTCGAGATCCGTCAGGTTGATGTCAGAAACGCTGGGGGACGCTGCAATCGCCATGGTCGAACGGTACCCGAAACTGCCTCAGGTGCTACTCCCAAGGGTTCTTGGGCTTGGGTAGAAACATGCTGGAGCCGAGGCCGATCAGGACGAAGAAGGCGGCGGCGAGCCCGGTCCAACGGGTCGCATCGGCGAACGCCTGGTCGATGGCGGGTGCGAGTTCGGCGCCGCCCGGCTGGCTGACGATGCCAGGGATTGCGGTACCCGCGGAGCGTTCGATGGTCGTGGAAATCGAAGCTGCCTTGGCGGCCGGCAGTCCCTGCGCCTGAAGATTGGCGGTGGTCTGGTTTGAGATGACGGTCGCGAGGATCACGCCGAGGATCGCAACACCGAGCGCCGAGCCAATCTGGCGTGAGGTCGATTGGATCCCGGATGCCTGGCCAGACGCGCTCATTGGTACATCAGCGAGTACGACGCCGGTCAGTTGTGCAGTCGCAAAGCCGACCCCGATGCCGTACACAAAGAGTGCGGGTACGAAGATCCACGGGTTCGAGTCCGGCCCGACGAGCAGCGCGAACGCGCCAATGCCGATCGCCTCGAGTGCCATCCCAAGTTGGACAACGCCGCGTCCACCGAGTCGTTTTGAGACGGGTGCTGCAGCACCACCGGCGACGAAGGCACCGACGGCGAGGCTCGCGATCAGCAGGCCCGACTGCGTGGCGCTAAGTCCGAGCACACTCTGGAGATAGAGCGGAATCGCAAACAGCACGCCAAACTCACCGAGGCTGACGAGCAGCGCCGTGATGTTGCCGAAGCCGAACGAGCGCAGCTTGAACAGTTCGAGGTCGACGAGGCGTGGCTTGCCCGCACGCAGGCGGTAGCGCGAGTTGAGCAGAAACACGATGATGCTGAAGAGCGATAGTCCGATCGCGAAGGGAATCGGCGAGACGGTCGAGCTGGGCCAGTCCAAACCACCGGGCGAGAATGGCTCGACGGGCGTCCACCACCCATACGTACGGCCTTCGATCAGCGCGAAGACGAGCGCGGCAAGGCCGACACCGAGGCTGACAGACCCGAGCACGTCGCCGGTCTTCTTGGCGTCAGGGTCTTTCGATTCGCGCACGTACTTGAGCGACAGCACGATCAGTGCGAGGGCAATTGGGATGTTGATCAGAAAGATCCAGCGCCAGCCGAAGTGCGTGGTCAGCAGCCCGCCGGCAATCGGTCCAAGCGCGGCCATGCCACCGATCGTGGCACCCCAGACACCAAAGGCAGCGGCACGCTCTTTGCCTTGGAAGGTGGCGTTGACGATCGACAGGGTTGATGGCAGCACGAGAGCGCCACCGACACCCTGGAGGAGGCGCGCGAGGATCAGAAACTCACCATTGGGCGCGAGTCCGGCGAGGATGCTGGCGCCGGCAAAGACGGCGAGGCCAATCATGTAGATCAGACGTCGCCCACGCATGTCGGCGAGGCGGCCGGTGACGATCAGGATCGCCGCGAAGACGAGGCTGTAGATCGAGTTGACCCATTCGGCGCCCGACAGGCCGAGGTTGAGATCGAGGATCATCGTCGGCAGCGCGACGTTGACGATCGTCGAGTCGATGATGATCAGGGCGACGCCGGCGGCGACAATACCGAGCGCGAGCCAGCGCTTCGGGTCGACCTCGGGTTCGCGTGTTTCAGGTGTCGCCATGGGTATAACGATGACGGGTCGATAGGAAGCTGGCGTCGGTGGTGAAGCCGATCGAGCCGAGGATTGTATTCTGGATCCAATCCGCTAGGCTAACGCCAACCCTCCGGAGGTCTCCCCCCCATGGCAGCGACGGAAATTCCCCAGTTCAACCTGCTCGACCACGGCCTGTTCGTGGATCGTGAGCCGTGGGAGATTTTCGAGTGGATGCAGCGCGAGGCGCCCGTCTATCGGCACCCCGATGAGGACGACGGGTTCTGGTGCGTGACGAAGTACGACGACGTCCTCGATGTGCTCAAGCGCGCCAAGACGTTCTCGTCCGAGGCTGGCGGGTCGGCGCGCATCGGCCAGGTCGAGCCCGACGTGCTCGAAGCGCGCCGCAACTTTATGGAGACCGACGCGCCGCTGCATAACGAGTGGCGTAAGCCGTTCGCGCGCGACTTCACACCGAAGTCGATTGGTCGCTACGAAGACCAGCTGCGGGCGATCGTCGACGAGGTCCTCGATGAGGCCTTCGAGAAGCAAGACATCTGCTTTGTCCACGACATTGCCGCGCTGATCCCGATTCGCGTGCTCGGCACCATCCTCGGACTGCCACCCGAGCAGTTCGACCGCCTAATCGAGCTCGGCGATCGGATGATCATCGACTCTGATCCCGAGATCGCGATCCACGTCGCTGGCTCGCCCGAGGCCGAGGCGTTCAAGTATCTCCCCTTCGGCAGCGAGGCAGCGGCCGAGCTGTGTGCGTTGGGTCGCCAGACGATCGACGCGCGTCGTGGTGCACCAAAAGACGACGTGCTCTCAATCCTCGCCAACATGGAGGTCGGTGGCTGCCCACTTGGCGATCGCGACCTCGATAACAACTTCGCCCTCTTCGTCGTCGCGGGCAACGAGACGACACGCCAGTCGATGGCGCTCGGCCTGCTCGCGCTGCTCAAGGACGACCGCGCGATGAGCGAGTTCTCGCAGCCCGGCGGCGTCACGGACCAGGCCGTCGACGAGCTCGTGCGCATCGCTTCGCCCGTCTGGCACTTCCGTCGCACGGCGACGGAGGACACGGAGATCCGCGGCGTCGAGATCAAACAAGGCGAACGCGTCGTCGTCTGGTTCGCCCCAGCCAACCGCGATGCCGAGGTCTTCGACAACCCGCACACGCTCGACTTCTCCCGTAAGAAGGACGAACACCTCGCCTTCGGCCGCGGCGGTCCGCACTACTGCATCGGCACGCACCTCGCACGCCTCGAGATCAAGGTGCTCTACGAACAGCTCTTCCCGCGCCTCAAGTCGATCGAGCAGACAGGCCAAGAGCGGCGCCTCTACTCGAACTTCACGAATGGCTTCAAAAGCTTCCCCGTGCGCATCACCGCAAAGTAGGCGGCGGGGCGACCCAAAAAACAAGCCACACCTTGCATTCGCTTCTCACAAATACAAAGAAGACCTTGTATTTGTCGGAACTCGTTCGCCAACCTGAGAGACGAGAGTGGCGAGACCCGGGCTCGAACCGGGGACACCGCGATTTTCAGTCGCGTGCTCTACCAACTGAGCTATCTCGCCTCTGCGCAGCACGATACCAGCGCCCGCGTCTCCTGCGCGCGGGTCAGAACAGGCCGAGTGCGACGTGCGCGATCGCGAGGATGATCGCCGTCACGACCATCGTCCCGCCAACCAGCATCAGCATGCCGCCCGATTTGGGTACGCCAGAGGTGGCTGGGCCGCGCAGCAGCACCTGTCCAACCGAATAGAGCACAATCCCAAAGATCGCCAACACGGCGATGACCCACCAGACGACGTCCATGGGGTGATAGTGCCGCCTCCAGGCTGGATGCGCAACCGGGGAGCCGGTACGTGGCAATTGGCACGTTGCTGTTGCACAACCGCAATGCCAATTCGAAAAAACCGATGGTACGGTGAGCCGGAACTCGAAATCAACGCCATTCGGCGCAATCATCTTCACGCTGACGGTGATTGATCGCATCGCTGTGCAGGAATGCCTCAAAATGGTGCGAACCCGAAGACTCCGCTTGCCTCTCCGTCACTCCACACCTGTCATTCGCCTGATCTTCTTGGTGGCCGTTATGAGCGTCGCGCTCGTTGCCGCCTTGCCCGTCTCGGCCTCGCCAAAGAGCGATGTGGCGAGCAAACGTGCCCAGGCCGAGGCGGCCCGCGCCCAGTTGGCAGAGCTCGGGGCGCAACTTGAGCCCGCGATCGAGCGCTACAACAAGGCCATTGCAGAGCTCAAGCAAGTCAATGCCGACATCGCCTTCAACCAGAAGCAGATCTTGGTCACCGAGTCGAACTTGAAGGTCTCGCAGACCGAGCTGAGCTCGAAGCTACAGCAGTCCTATCGTGTCGGTGAGCCCGACCTCGTCGCCTCCGTCCTCGGACAGCAATCGCTGTCAGAGATCCTCGCCGTGTCCGAGCTATTCGACCGCTCGCAACATCAAGCGGCAGGCCTCATTGATGGGCTACAGACCGACAAGCAAACCCTCAAACGACAGCGCCACGACCTTGAGGTTGCACAGGATCGTGCCGCGGCACTCAAACAGCAGCGCGCGCAAGAGAAGGCCACGATCGACGCCGGCATCGCACAATCAAAGGCGCTGGTTGTCGGCCTCGAAGACGAAATTGCCGCATTGATTCAAGAGGAAGCAGCACGACAAGAGCGACTTCGACAGGCCGCGATGGCAGCGCTCGCAGCACAGCAGGCGGCAACCAATGCTGCCGGCAATCAGGACTTTGAGATTGGCGGCTCCGTGGCAGCGAGTGGCGATGGAGGGAGCGCCGAAACGAGCGCTCCGATCGAGTTGCCCCCGACGGATGGTTCGATTGGCGCACAGGCAGTTGCCGTGGCGATGCAGTACCTCGGCACGCCGTACGTCTGGGGTGGTGGTGCGCCTGGAGGCTTCGATTGCTCGGGCCTAACCTCGTATGCCTACGCGCAAGTCGGCATTAGTCTCAGCCACTACACGGGGTCTCAGTGGAACGAGGGTGTTCGTGTTCCGGCCGACCAACTGCTACCCGGCGACCTCGTCTTTTTCCACTCGGATCTGCACCACATGGGCATGTATATCGGTGGTGGTCAGATGATCCACGCACCCCAAACAGGGGACGTTGTCAAGATCTCGCCACTGATGAGCGCCTACGCTGGCGCCGTCCGTCCATACTGATGGGCGCGCCGACTACCGGAAGTCCGGTATTCTGCGCACTCGCTGCGCGCCCGTAGCTCAGGGGATAGAGCGCTGCCTTGCGGAGGCAGAAGTCGGACGTTCGAATCGTCCCGGGCGCATAGAGAACGAGAGGGCCTCGGCACCAGCCGGGGCCCTCTTCTCGTTGGAGGGGGAGGACATGACAACCGCGCGGATGTGGTGTCCTCCCCACAAAGGCAGATCAGCTCAGGTGTCGTTTGGCGGGGAGGACACCACAAGTGCGCACTTGTCATGTCCTCCCTGTCACGCGCGTCGACCCGAGCTTCGCGCCGCGACCTACGCCAAGACTGTCGCGGTGATCGGTCCGGCTGTGAGCACCGAGCCCTCTGGCACGTCGACGCGCACGATGCCGATCGCACGCGGTTCGGTAAACCAGGGGGCAGCGGCGACGGAGGTGATCACGCCGACGTCCTTACCGTCGAGCTCGAGCGTCGTGCCCAGCTCGACGACTGCATCGAGCGACAGGCGGCGCGGGCCACGGTTGGCGTGGCCGCGGCGGTGCAGTCGGGTGACTGGTTCCTGGCCGATGAAGCAGCCCTTTTCAAACGACACCGTCGTCTCGACGAGGCCGACCTCCGCCGGCATCCAGCGCTCGTCGGCGTCGTGGCCAAGACGAACAGCGCCAGCCTCGATGCGTAGGGCCTCGATGGCGGCTGGCTCGACCGGCGTTGCGCCCGCCGCGATTGTGGCCGCGACTGTCGCTTCACGCTGATCGGTTGCGACCAGCACATCGACGCGCGGGAGGTCGCCCAGCAGGCCGACGATCCGCACGCCGTCTGTGGCGATGGTTTCGGTGGCGGGCCCGATCAGGGAGATGAGGTTCCAATCCGTCGTCGCGTCGATCGCAACCTTGGCACCGAGGCGGTAGCGCGTCAGCCCACTCACCATGGCGTCGACTCCGACTGGATCGAGATCCAGCAGATAGCGCCCTTCGCCCAGCAACGTGACGCGCGGGTCGGCAAGGACGCGCGCCTTGGGCGTCAGAAACAGCGCCTGGCGGGCCTCACCGACGACCATCCCGCGCAACTCTTGCGAAAGCAGGTTTTGGAGAAACTTCTCGGCGTCTGCTCCCTCCACCAGCACGAACCCACGCGGGGGCTCGACCACTCCCACCGCGGTACGGAGTGCCTGGAGTTGATCGGCGGGCGAGGGCAGTGGAGTCATCGGTAGACGTTTCGTTGGCGGGATCGGCGTGGATGCCCCACTTCCCAGACAAGGGAAGTACCCTGCGTAGGAGAACGAACTGATGGTGCCAACTGATTCCCCGACTGCCGGCGGCGCTATCCACGCCGCGCCGCTGCTGCCCGCTGGGCCCCCGCTCTGGACCCGCAACCGCATTGCGATGTTGATCGTCGGCTACCTCGTCGGGCTCGGCGGAATGATCCTGATCAAAGGCATCTACCTCTCGCCCGATCGCTACTTTGTGATCCTGCTCGTGCCGGCGCTCGTTCTCGGCGTCGGCAAGGGCTACGTCCGCGACTTTCTGCCACTGATCATCGGCATCTTTATCTACGAGGAACTGCGCGGCGTGGCGCATCTGCTCAACCCCGAGCCGTACTACATGCCACACCTCAAGTTCGACGAATTCATCTTCTTTGGGAACAACCTCACGATCGTCTTGCAAGATCTGCTCTGGACCGGCCAGGTCACGTGGTACGACCAGATTCTGGGTCTCCTCAACCGAGCGCACTTCATCGTGCCGCCCACGCTGTTGCTGCTGATCTGGCTCGAAAACCGTGCCCTCTATTATCGCGCCTTGCTGACAATCGTCGGCTGCTCGATGATTGGCGCATTGATCTTTCTGATTTATCCCGCAGCGCCACCATGGGCAGCTGCGCAGATTGGCCTCCTGCCCGAGATGACGAAGATTGGCTATGCGCAGGCCGATGCGTCGCCGATCCAGGCGAGTAAGTCGCTGATTGAGAGTCTGATGCTGCCGAACCCCTATGCGGCCGTGCCAAGCCTGCACACGGCGTACTCCACACTCGTCGCGATCTTCGCGTTGCGGTGGCATCGACGCTTCGGCTACGTGATGTGCATCTACCCAATCGCGATGTACTTCTGCATCGTGTACTTCGCAGATCACTACGTTTCCGATATCCTCGTAGGTATTGCGGTCGCACTGTTCGCTTGGTGGGCCGCAGGGCGATTGATTGCCCGTCCCGGCCGGCTCCACCGCCTCGCCGGTCCCTTTCCTCCACCAATTGCCAGCGCACGTTTCGGGAGCACCACACCATGAGCAACAACCACAAGGCCGAAACGCAGGACACCACGGCGCAAGACAAGCGCCCCTCGGCCCAGGTTGCTGTGCGCTGCCCGCTCTGTGGTGCGGATGATTACCGCGTCAAGATCGAGGACACCTTCGGCACGCGTGTGGCCGACCCGCGCGTCCATTACACCTGCACCTCAAGCGCCTTTGGTGAGCACGGCCGCATCGTCGAGTGCCGCTCCTGCCAGCTCGTGTACATGAATCCGCGCCCGCACCATGAGGCCGTCGTCGAGAACTACGGCGACGTCGAGGACCAGGAGTACATCGAGGAGGAACAGGGTCGCATCGAGACCTTCTCTGAGAGCCTCGCGCAGGTCCAGAAGTTTCGTCGCTCCGGCCATCTGCTCGACGTTGGGTGCCATGTCGGCACGTTCCTCACGCTCGCTCAAGAAGCTGGCTTTGATGTCGCGGGAGTTGAGCCGTCGCGCTGGGGTGCCGAGATCGCGAACTCGCGGATCAAAGGCAACGTGCATTGCGGCGCCATCGAGGACGCGCCGCTGCCCGATGGTGGCTACGACGTAATCACGCTCTGGGATGTCATCGAGCACCTGCCCGACCCGGCACTCGACATTCGTGCGATCCATAGCGCGCTGCGTCCTGGCGGCATCTTTGCCGTCTCGACGATGGACGTCGAGTCGATCTTCGCGAAGCTGTTTGGCAAGCGGTGGCCCTGGTACATGCAGATGCACCTCGTCTACTTCTCGCGCCAGACGCTCTGCGAGATGCTGCGCCGCGAAGGCTTTGAGATCGCGGAGGTCTCGACCCATGTGCGTCGCGTCCGCCTGACGTATCTCGCCTCGCGCTTCGATGCCTACTCGCCGACCGTCGGCCGCGCGATCAACAGCGTGCTCGAGAAGGTTGGCCTGGCCGAACGTACGGTTGGTGTCAGTTTCGGCGACATCTTTACCGTCATCGCGCGCAAGCCCGAGTCCGCCTAGCGTCGACGATGGCCGTCGTCCCTGCCGACGCGCCGCAGCTCAGCGCTCGTCTTGCTGGGTGGCGCTATCCGCTTGCGATTGGGGCACTGTCGCGTGTCCTGACGTTTGTCGTGGTCGGCGCGATTGGGTTGGCGCGTCGCGGGCCAGAGGACAGCGTCAGCAGTGCACTCTTGGCTCGGTTTGGGGCGTGGGATGGCATTTGGTACCAACGCCTAGCCGACTATGGCTACGACCCGACGGTGGCGCACGGTAACGGCGTTGCGTTCTCGCCGCTCTACCCGATGCTTATGCGGTACGTGCATGCGTACCTCTCGATCAGCTACGTCGCAGCGGGGGTATTGATCTCGACGACCTGCTTTTTCGCGGCGCTGATTCTGCTCTACCGTCTCGTGGAGAGGCGTTCGGGCACGAGGATTGCGCGGCGTGTCGTGTGGCTGACGGCGTTCTTCCCGACTGCGTACCTGTTCTCGTCCGTCTACACGGAGAGCGTCTACTTGCTGCTCACGGTTGCGACCTTCGTTCTGCTCGAGCGAAGTCGGATCGTTGGCGCGTCACTCGTTGGAGTCTTGGCAGTGCTCACGCGGCCCACCGGCATCATGCTCGTGCCCTCGATGGCGATCCGCGTGTGGAAGGACAACAATCGGCGCGTTAATTGGCGACTCGCGCTCCGTCTCGTACCGCTCCTGTTGCTGCCGATCGTCTATGTGGCGTTCGGGGCCTACCTCTACTACCGCACGGGTGATCCCTTCGCGACCCAGTCGGCCCAGGCATCGGGATGGGGCCGAGGCATCAATGTGCTGCTCGTGCTCGGTCTACCGATTGCCGTGCTGAGCGGACTGGTGATTGGCACGCACAATCCGTCACGGGTGATGTACATCGCTGACACGCTGTTTGCGATGACGTGGGCCGTACTCTTGATCGAGGGCACGCTGCGGCGCCGACTTCCGAGCGAGTACTTGTTGTATGGGGCGCTGGCGGTGATCCTGCCGGTGCTTGCAGGTACGTACCTCGCGCTGCCGCGCTATGGGATGGGGATCTTCGTGGTGATGTGGCTCGCTGCGATGCATGTGGCGGAGCGCCCAGTCCTCGAACGCGTCCTTCGGTTTGCCATGCCGGTAGCGCTGGTGATTACGGCGATTGTGTCGCTCGGTTTCGATGCCTACACCCCCTGAGCGAGTAGGCTTCCGGCATGTCTGAGCCTCGCTACGGCGTGCAGTCGATGGTCGACCCACTGCGCCGCGTCTTGATTCGCCGCCCCGCTACGACGGGCGATTTTGCTGCCGCCGATTGGCGTCAACCCGATCCGGCCCGGCTGATCGCGGAGCACGAGGCCTTCGGCGCATTGCTGGA
>Ga0209086_10003209_pt1 | contig 12559 bp, 20 predicted proteins | sample M_130207_XF_Meta_FD_187312 | JGI IMG/M metagenome (GOLD analysis project Ga0209086, IMG submission 187312) | Freshwater microbial communities from Lake Montjoie, Canada to study carbon cycling - M_130207_XF_MetaG (SPAdes) (version 2) | ecosystem: Environmental > Aquatic > Freshwater > Lake...
TCGTTACACAAAAGAACATACCCGTTACTTTCGCTACAAAGAGTGATAGTAAAACGGATGGTAAGAAAGTTATCTTATCTGCCGATGTTGATGATAAATTCGACGTGTCAGTTGGTTTAGCATTACACGAAGGTTCACACATTATCCTATCGGACTTTGCTTTGTTGTCAAATATGAACGATATGTTATGTAACTACGAAAGATTACAAAGACAAATCAATCAAGATACTGAAAATGAAATTGGGAGCATGCTCCCATTGAGTTGGACTATTGATAAAGTAGATGCTCAAATTAGAAACTATACTTGTCAATATCCTAAATACGAAGATTTATTCAATGAGATGTATTTGTCAACGGGTAAGATTGGTAGTAAGGGTAGTATGAATGATGAGATATTTGGTATTATCAGTTCTCTTACCAATTGGGTAGAGGATAGACGTATTGATATGCACATTTTCAAAACTGCACCTGGTTATAGAGATTATTATACTCAAATGTATGATAACTATTTCAACGATAAGATTGTAACAAAAGGTATTGCAAGTGATGAATATACCGATGAGACATTTGAAGCGTATATGTTTCGTATTATCAATTTGATGAACGAAAATACTGACCTATCTAAATTGAAAGGTTTGAGAGCAATCTATCGTATGGTGAACTTAAAGGACATTAGTCGTTTAACATCAACCAAAGATAGTTTTCAGTTAGCAATTGACATTCTTGCTGAAATACTTAAAACTGTCCCTTACGATAACGCACAAATGATGAAAGGTAAAGGACAAGGTAAAGGTGAAAGTGGTGATGGTGATACCAATGAGGTAGAGATTACCGATATTGAAGATGGTGATGACAATGATGAAGATAGTGAAATGGGTGGTGCAAGTGGTAATGCAAGTGGACAAGTAACTGCTAAAATGGGTAATACCGATAGTGGTGATGGACAAGACGGCAATACCAAAGTGAAACTATCCGACAATGCTAAAAGACAATTGGATAAGAAAATCCAAAAGCAAAAAGACTTTATCAATGGTAATATCAAAAAGAAGAATGTCCAAAAGAATGAATTAGAAAAACTACAAGATATACAAGAGTCCGATACTGAATTGGTTCGTGTTGGTAATGCAATGGAGAGAAATGGTAATGTGATGAAAGGTGTTGATTGTATCGTAGTGAAACGATTGACCGAAAACTTATTGAAATCGGATGATTTCCCATTCTCACATAACGATTGGAACACAAGTGAACCAAAGATATGGGCAGAGGATGAAGTTCGTAGAGGAACTACATTGGGAACACTATTGGGTAAGAAACTACAAGTTCGTAGTGAAAGTCGTGAGACAATATTCAGTAGGTTAAAGAAAGGTAAGATTGATGGTCGTATGGTTGCGTCATTGGGTTATGATAATGAGAATGTGTTTTTCACAAACGAAGTTGACCAATTCAAAAAAGCAAACCTACACATATCAATTGACTATTCTGGTTCTATGAGTGGTGATAAATTGAGAAAGTGTATTGTATCGACTGTCGCTATTGTGAAAGCATGTGAGATGGCTCGTAATATCAATGTACAAGTTTCAATTCGTTCTACTGATAGAGGTAGTCAATGTTTACCTTATGTTGCAATCATCCACGATAGTCGTAGAGATTCATTTAGACAATTCGCAAAGTATATGTCTATCTTACAGGCGAACAACACTACACCCGAAGGATTGTGTTTTGAGGCAATATTGAAACAATTAGTTCCGTCAACGAATGAAAGTCAATCATATTTCCTAAACTTTTCCGATGGACAACCCTCTTACTCAATTAGTAGAGGTAGTGATGAAATTCAGTATTCAGGTGAAGCTGCTAACTTGCACACTAAAAAGCAAGTGAAAAAAATTAGAGATAGTGGTATAGATGTCCTTTCATACTTTATTACCGATTATGGTAGTAACTTTGAACATTCATCCGATTGGAGAGCATTCAAAACTATGTATGGAAATGACGCAAAATATGTCAACGTGGAAAATATGTTTGAAGTCGCAAAAACTATGAACGAATTGTTCCTATCTAAAAACAAAAAATAGGCTCGGAAAGCCCCTTATGTAGTAAGGGGTTCAAAAGAGCCCCACTACATAAATTTAAGGTAAAAAAGACCTAAATCACTAATCCGTTGGAAATCAATGAGTTATATATTAGGTCTTTTTACTGCCTATAAGTCACTACTAATCAATCAATTATAAATAGATTTGGTAATACGGGAAAAAAGTCGTATATTACATATGTAATTCACCAATTAAACAAAACAAAGTTATGCGTAAAACACAAAGTAACAACAAATTTAAAACTACAAACAAAATGGTAAAAAAACAATCGGTAAGAAAATCCGCCGTAAAGGATTTCACCGTAGGGTTCACTAATGAGATTTACAAAGTTATTCAAGTCGGTAGAACATTCGCTATGTTGACCACACAAAATCAGCCCGTAACAAAAGTGGCCGGTGTGAGTAAACAAACGATGAAAAAAGCTATGGATGAGGGTAAAGCAATTCAAGGTTATGTAGGTAAGACGGGTAAGTTGTCCTACAAAATGGTAGAGATGGATGAGTTCAAAAAGGTAGCAAATGTAATTGAAGATACTGCATGTGATAGTGTAAGTGAAGCATTTGAAACACATGATGCTCTTAAAGAATTTATCCACACAAAAGGTAAGGACTTAAAACCAAACGGACTATTCATTGAAGAATTGAAGTGGAAGTATTTACTCCGTTCAGCAGTAAGAGGTAAGAATATCTTAATGACAGGCCCAACGGGTTGTGGTAAGACATTAGCAGCTCAATCGTTGGTAAAGTCTTTGAAGAGACCTGACTATTACTTTAACTTAGGTGCTACGCAAGATGCGAGAGCAACCTTAATTGGTAATACACATTTCAATAAAGAGAAAGGAACATTCTTTAGTGAGTCAGCATTCGTTAAAGCAATCAAAACACCGAACGCAATTATCTTATTGGATGAGTTGAGTAGAGCTCACCCCGAAGCAGCAAATATCCTTATGACAGTATTAGACGCAGGTCAAAGATACTTACGATTGGATGAGGCAGAAGGTTCACCAATTATCAAAGTAGCAAATGGTGTAACTTTTATAGCCACGGCCAACGTGGGTGGAGAATACACGGCGACGAGAGTAATGGATAGAGCATTGATGGATAGATTTGTTCAAATCGAAATGGACTTATTAGACAAAGAGAACGAACTTGCTTTATTGAAGTTTAAGTTCCCTGAAGCTGATGAGTATTCATTGAACGCATTAGCAGAGATTGCTGATACTACTCGTCAATTGATTAAGACTGACGCAAGTAAGATTTCGACTATCGTTTCTACGAGAGTGAATGTGGAGGCAGCCGGACTTATCTATGATGGGTTCACATTGTTCGAAGCAGCAAACATTGCAATCTTACCTTATTTCAGTAATGATGGTGGGTTGGATAGTGAGAGAGTATTTATGACTCAATTACTACAAAAATATATTAAGTCGGATGACGAGTCTCAACTTTTTAATGAAGTGAAAGATGAAGAAACCACCGACGGTGACGAAACTATCGTTTGGTAGTAGTTTTAATGGTGAGTGCGAGACGGGGGTAGATTAAGTTCTACCCCCTATCGTATTATATAGAATTTCGTAACAAAAAAAATAACATGAGAGCAAAAGAAAAAAGATTTATAAATTGGGTTAAGAAAGAGTGTAAAGAAAATGGTATCAAATGTGATTTACGCAAAGTGAAGTATTTGAAACTAAGTGGTAATATTAAATGTAGTGGTTACTTTGATGAGGATAGTAGAGAATTAGTAGTAGCAATGAATAGACCCGATTGGTTAGGTATATTGGTACATGAGTATTGTCATTTAACACAATGGACTGACGGAGTGAAAGTTTGGACAAAAGGATGTGAAGGATTAAATAAGGTTGAGGAATGGTTAGAAGGTAAATCAGTACGAGGTATCAAAACTGCATTAGCACAAAGTAGAGACTTAGAGTTAGATAACGAAAAGAGGTCGGTTGCTTTGATGAAGAAGTGGGATTTGAAGATTGACATAGATGATTACATTAGGAAAGCTAATGCTTATGTGATGTTTTACAATTATATGTATCATTCTCGTAAGTGGAGTTCACCTGACAATTCTCCATATGGCAATCAAAAGGTTATTTCAATGATGAGCAATAAGTTCAATATGAGATACAAACAAATGAGTGAAAGATTATTAAAATTATACAAACAAGAAAATATATAACAAGATGAAACAATTTAAGGATTTAGAATTTAAGAAACACCCACAAAAAGATGGAGTTATTACTCGTATCATATTTGACAATGGGTATGGTGCATCAGTAGTGAAACACGAACACTCTTACGGTGGTGATAAGGGATTGTATGAATTGGCAGTCTTAGGTAAAGATGGTCATATAACATATGATACACCAATTACGAATGATGTGATTGGTTATTTAAGACCAATGGATGTAACCGATGTAATGGAAAAAATTCAACAATTATAGTATGTTAACGATAGAAAATATAGAAAAAATAGGAGCAATCAATACTCAACAAGTTGAAGTGTTGGGTTGGGATTGTGAGCCTGATTATTACCAATTTTTATTTGAACATGATAATATTCATTCAACGAGTTTCAAAGTTCATATGAATAGAAACCCCGAAAGTGGACATAAACATTCATATACAATGAAATTATGGGATAATATAAATTCCACACCATTAGAATATAACTTTGGATTGCATGATGTAAAAGACCCATTCACATTACTGAACTATTTGAAAGAGGTATTGTATGATTGGGATAATGTAACAAACAAATAAGTTATGAGAGGTAAAGTAATATTCATAGATATAGACGGCCCATTATCGTGGGGTAATTGGGGAGATGGTAAAGTGAAAATAATGGAAGGAACGATGAATGAGTTTACAATACCTTACGCATGGGACAAAGCTGAGTGTGATGCATTGAGTGAAATCATAAAACAAACTGATGCACAATTAGTAGTATCGTCTGACTGGAAAAAGCATTATGGTTTTACTCAGTTGAGTATGATATTTGAACACTATGGTATTGGTAGGTGGAACTTATTAGATACCACTACACACTTTAATCCCAAAAAAAAAATGAGTTCATCGTTAGAATGGGATAGAGCGTGTGAGATTGAAATGTGGGTTAAGTCATTCAAACCTACCAATTGGATTTCTATTGATGATATGCAATTAAACTTTGGATATAAATCATTAGGTATTCCACAATGGAGGCATGTACAAGTTAATGGTGATTTTGGATATGGTGGTAAATTAAGAGATAAGGTTGATGAATGTATAACAAAATTAAATAGATAATGAGAAAAATAATAAACAAAAGTCCAAGTAGATTAATTGATATGGAGTTTAACATTCCTATATTCAACGCAAAGTCACAAATGTATACATGTATTGATGTTAGTGAAATAGAAACCTCACCTACGGGTAAAGATTACACTATTTCTTTAAGTGAAGTAAAACGTGGATTTTCAGTTCCAGAAAGAATAAATATTGATATGTTTATACCGACTACGGATGCAAATGGTGAACCTGCACATGTGATAATGAATGAAGTCCGCCCAAAAGGTGATGTTGTTTTGACAAAAGTAATGGTTACTAAATCAAAATTGAGTTCATTGGCAGGTCTTAAAGAAGTATTTTATAATATGGCAAAATCAATATAATATGTTACACATTAAAAATCCAAACGATATAAAAGGAATGAATTTTGTTAACCATAGATACACACTATTAAGTGTTGAAATATATTATGAAAAATATAGATTTGCATTTAAGGAAATTAGTAACTGGGTATATATTGATGTATATAGATACCCGAAATGGGATAGTGAACAAAATGTAAATATGTATAGAGTTGATAATGGTAAATTTGACAACCATTGGATATCAGCTAAATACTTTGGTATAATTAGGAATATGAAATTTACATTTACTCAAGCATTAAAAGATTTATAGTATGTTAACAATAAAGAATATAGATAAGGTAATAAATATGACCTGTTATGGTAGAGACATTTATCATGTAAGAACTACAACAAATACAATAGGTGAACATGCGTATGTATTTGAATTTGACTTAATTGATGGTAGTGGTGTAGGTGGATGGGGAACACCAAAAGAAGTTCATTTAATTCGTAATGAATATAATGGAACATACCGATTATTTTGTATGGGATTACAAGTAGCAACGGAACGGAGAATTGAAATATCAGAAGTAAAATGTTTGACATCGTTATTAGTTGAAATATCCGAAGTCTTACGAAAAACAAAATATTGGTGGGAGCATTCAAACTTACAAAATAAATAATATGAAATTAGAAACAATATACAAAAAGACAAAGACAGGTGCAACACAAGAGTGGACAATTGAAGTAGTAGGTAATAAATACCGAACACATAGTGGACAAGTTGGTGGTATAATTACGACTAACGAATGGACAATAGTGTATGGTAAGAATACCGGTAAGTTAAACGAAACTACCGATAAGGAACAAACAATGAAAGAAGCAGTTGCAAAGAGAACAAAGAAGTTGGAGAGTGGTTACTTTGAAAACATTAAGCACATTAACAAAACACAATACTTTGAACCAATGTTGGCGAGTAAGTGGGAGGATAGTAAAGATAAAATTACATATCCAATATTCTCACAACCAAAATTGGATGGTATTAGATGTATCGTTACAAAGGATGGTATGTTTAGTAGAAATGGTAAACCAATTATTTCAGCACCACACATTAGAGAAAGTTTAAGTGAAGTGTTTGAAACATATCCTAACTTAATATTGGATGGTGAGTTATATGCTGACAAGTTCGCAAATGACTTTAATAAGATTGTATCGTTGGTAAAGAAAACAAAACCAACCGATGCTGACTTAAAAGAAAGTAAAAAGAATATTCAGTATTGGATTTATGATTTACCAGATAACGATATTCAATTTAGTGATAGATGTGATAGATTGCACGATTTGTTTAACACATTTGACTCATTCAGTAAACATTGTATTGAAGTAGAAACTACATTATGTATGAGTGAAGATGCTGTTATAGATTTGTATGAGGGTTATGTAGATGCTGGATTTGAAGGTCAGATGTTAAGAACGAATGGTAAGTATGAAAATAAACGAAGTAAATTCTTAATGAAGCATAAATCATTCATAGATGAAGAATATACCATTATAGGTGTTTGTGAGGGTGAAGGTAATAAAACTAATATGGTGGGTTATATGGTCTTTGAAACGGCAGATGGCAAACCTTTTAAGTCTAATGTGAAAGCAACCTTTGAAGAGAGTGAAGAAATGTTTAGAAATAGGAAACAATTGATAGGGAAGCAGGCAACGATTAAGTATTTTAATTTGACGCCGGATGGAATACCTCGTTTTCCGTATGTTATCAATATTGACCGAGAAAGTTATGAATAGTTATCATATAACAAAAATTTATATATAACCTCAAAACACCCCTTTTTATAACTTATTGGAAATCAATGAGTTATGAATGGGGGTTTTTTCTATGTATAACTCGTTGATATGAGTGCCTATATAACCAAAAATTCTTTATTAGAAATCAACCAGTTACATATGGTACTTTTTTACTATGCCATAACTCGTTGATAATCAATAATAATTCTTTCGTAAAGATTTGGCCAGTACCCAATATTGTCGTATCTTTATGTATTGGGTTGAAAAAGTACCCTATCACATTAAAAAAATATATAATATGATTATGAAATTTACAACAATTGGTTCTGCAAAAAAATTGACCAAACTATCTTATTTAGGTAGTGTCGCAAGTAGTTCAAAAATCGCAAAAGGTTTAAAGTATAACGAAATGACTTACATTTTGTATCTTGCACCCGCGTCTCAAAGTGGATATAATGTTTGTCCTATGAGTACGGAAGAATGTAGAACTGCGTGTTTAACTGAAAGTGGACATAATCGTATTGATGTTAAAAAGAATAACATTAATAAAGCACGTATCGCTAAGACTAAATTATTCTTTGAACATAGACAATTCTTTATGGGTTGGTTGGTAACTGAAATTGAGAAAGCTAAATATAAAGCTGATGAATTGGGTTATCGTTTTTCAGTGCGTATCAATGGTACGAGTGATATTGACATTACTACTTTCAAATTAAAAGGTACAAACATATTACAATTGTTTGATGATGTTCAATTCTATGACTATACAAAAGTAAGTAAACGATTTAAGTTAATGACTAAATATCCTAACTATGATTTGACTTATTCTTTTAGTGGTTATAATATGTTACAATCATTAGAATTGTTAAGTGAAAATAAAGGTAGAGTTGCAATGGTATTTGAAGGTAAACAATTACCCAAATCATTTATGGGTTATAAGGTAATTGATGGTGATGAATACGATATGAGATATTTGGATGAGCAAGGTGTAATTGTAGGATTGAAGTTTAAGTTTGTCCGTAATAAGATTGACACATCAAACAATAAATTCATTATACCAATGGATAGTCAATTTAGTGTGTATGATGTTAACCCAATGTTGACAAAAGCAGCACAAAGTAAAATTAAAATAAAATAGTATGAATTATTATCAAATGATTGTATTTGCACAAAAATTAAAAAAAGAAAATATGAATAAGAACAATGACGTATTTAGAGATGATGCGTATAATGAAGAAAGTAAATTGTATAGTGAGTTTATGGATGAAGTGAAAGTGCACGACTATTCTTATATGATGAGTGATGATGATAGAGTTTATGGTAGTGGTCGTAATAACGAAAAACAAATCCAAGAAAAACTACACGCACTCATTAACATATGTAGGTATGACGGACATGATTTGTTAGATGAAGTAATTAGTTCAGTTCCTCAACAATATAATGATGTTGATAAGAACGGAAACGATTTAACACATAGAGTAATTAGAGGTTGGTTTGAACCTTATGTATTTGATAACTATAAATTATAATAAAATGAAAGGAGTGAAAGTAAAATTAGAAATGACACAATGTATTAAGTGTGGTGGTAAGATGCCCGTTTTGCGAGTAGTGAAGTATGGTTATAGAAATTGTGTTAATTGTAGTTCAGTACAAAAAGTTGGTGGTGTTGCAATAGCAAATCATAAGACAGGTAATGAAATACAAATCATGCCCAAAGAAGATGCTGATAGATTATACACACTATCACAAAGACAAGGTTACGGAGTTAGTAAAGGAATTAAAGGAAACTATAAATAATATAATATGAATTTAGAATTAACATTGATGGAATTGAATGACCTTTATTATGTGGTTAGTAAAGGAGTAGAGTCTCACAAAGAATTGGTTGAGATAGCTAAAAGAACTACACCCGAATTAGAAAAGTATTTTGAGAAGGAATTAAGTAAGTCAGTTCAGTTGTTGGATAAAATACAAACTGTTCTGCATAATGAGTATCAAGTAATGGATGATGAACCCGAATACGATAGTGCAGGGTTTACCGAAGATGATAGAATGCAAGAAGTGAAAAGTGAGAAAAAATTATTCACATTAAACAACGATAGATAATATGAGAACAACAAATCAAAAAGCAATAGACTATCTTAATGGTAATCCTATTGTAGCAAACTTTATAAACAAAGTGAACATACAACGAAAAGACCACTATGTGAAAGCAGATATGGTTAGTCAATGGAAAGAGTTAATAGTTGAGGTTGGACAAAAGTATATTCGTTTGTGGGTTGGAACATCTTGTTGGGGTTTCATTAGTAGAGTTGATGGAGACTTAAAAGGTTCACCAATTAAGAAAGGTGATTTATTAAAAGCAGCAACGTGGAAAGCACCAGCAAAACACGCCAGAGGAAATATCATTGACGGAACTGCTCGTTATAGTACATATGGACCTGATTACCTTTAATACAAACAAATGACAAAGACATACTACGATATTAAAATTGAAACATTGAAAGGAGAGAGTATAATAATAAAAGGACTTACCAACTCAGTGCTAAATAGTATCACACATAACGAGTGTATAGACAAGATAGAAATTACAAAACAATACGAAAGAAAAATTAAATAAAATGGCATCAAATAGAACATCAAACTACATCGCAACTATTCCAATGAAGAATGAGGAGCAGGTGTTAGAAGTGAAAAAAGTATTAGAACAAATATTTGGGTGGGTTACATTGAGAGGTAGACATAGTGATAGAAAATCCGTAGTGAAAAGTTGGGGTAGAAGTAGACAAAATGATGTGCCGTGGAGAGTAGCACAATACATTGACATTTACTTGCATAGTGCTAATCCAAATCGTATAAGGATATGGAAAAAGCAAGGTATGGAACGAAAGAACTTATCGTTAAGTGATAACAATGTGATTATCGCTAGGACATTGGGTAGTATGGGTTATGGTTTAGCAGATGGAGTGAAGCATGTTGAAAAATCACAGCATAGTTCTCCATTGGCTGCTATTAGACATTTACAACATCAAACTAATATGCAAGACCCAAAGTTTGTAAGAAAGGAAATGAAACGGAAGTATATGAATAAGAGTTACAAATTACAAAAAGGTGATTGGGGTTATATAGCACAAGAGATATTAGACTACACTTACCTATGTCAGTTTGTAACATTCACACAATTGAAGAAACACTATGACATCGCAATAAGAGGTAATAGTAGTTCACAAAATGGTGGTAGTTTCATTCACCATTTGCAATCGTTGGTTAGTCCTACAAATGCATTAGGTAGAAGGTGTAAAAGATACTTACATAAAGATATAATAACAGGAAAATATAGAATAGCAACAATGTAAAATTAAAACAAATGACAAATAGTGAAAAAGCAATAGCACAATTATTCGGTGTGTTATGTTCAATAATTAAAAGTGAACACACACCACAAATGACTAAACAAGCAACCATAAACACATTCCAACATTTGATTGGTGAAGATGGTAGTCCGTTTTTGGATGATGAGTTAATTAAATTATCAACAGCAATGGATATGGAAATGCAAAGTATAGTTAGACAATTAAACGGAGATAGAGTATTAAACGAAGTATTAACAAACAATATAAACTTAAATTAAAATGGGACTAGATATGTACGCTTTAGCTACAAAAGCAAAACCGGAAACGGATGTAGACTTTTCAACGAAGAACTTTGAACAAGATGAATTACAATATTGGAGAAAGCACCCTAACTTACATGGTTGGATGCAGAACTTATATGATATGAAAGGTGGAAAATCACCTGACTTTAATGGTGATTGTGTTGTATTGGATAGTGAAGATTTGGACAATTTAGAACAAGATATTAAGGATGGTAATTTGCCAGACACATCAGGTTTCTTTTTTGGTCAAAGTAATGAAGATGAAGATGAAACGGATTTGGACTTTGTTAGGAGAGCTAAAGAAGCAATCAAAGAAGGTAAGACAGTTTATTATACAAGTTGGTGGTAAAATATAAGTTATGAAATTGACTATAAAGAATTATGAAAAACTATTCCGTAAAGAATGGGATGATAAAAACTACATTGAGGACATTGATGAAAATAGGAATGAATATAGAATTAATGTATGGAGAGAACATATGAGACATTTTATTATTTTAGAAAGAAGGCCGGTAGAAAATGGTTATTACAAAATTGGAAAATGGAGTAACGAAGCATTTTGTGTAAGATATCCCTATTGGATAAAGCATGAGGACATAGTGAATATAAATAGTCTAATGGACAAACTTAAATTAATGACTGACGATTGGACACCAAAATTATTATAACATGAGAATTAAATCAACATTACCACCTATTTGTTTTGAGTCACCATTATCAGGTAAGACATGGATAGTCTGCACGGGTGGTGAAAAGAGTAGTGGGTGGATAGAAGTAAATAGATGGCATAGTTGGAATGAATTGGAAAAGATGTGGGATAAAATTGACTACATAAAACCAAAAGAGTTCAACAAAGTCAAAGTGAAAAAAGAATACAAAGTCAAAGGAAGTAAAGACAATGTATATAAGGTAGTAAATGATGCAGGATTTTGGAGTTGTAGTTGTCCCGCACATGGGTTTAGTAGGGGTAGAGATTGTAAACATATAAAACAAATTAAAAACAAATAGTTATGGGATTTTTTAGTTGGAAAACACAAGATACTGATAGAAGTATTGCAAACAATTATTCTACGAGAAAAACATTTACAGTAGTAATGATTGATAATAAAGGAAACAAATGGTTTGAACAAAGTTATGAAGGTTATGGTATATTCGGTGGTAAAGATTACTACGAATTACTTGCTGAAATGAATGGAGTAGTCGAACGAGATAAAGTCGAATTGCAAGGAGATGCATATACCGATTATATGAGAGGTGAAGGTATTACCTTAGCTTTCAGTAAAGGAAACGGAAGTGGAGTTGGAACGGAAGGTGTCTACTATCCTAACCTAATTGAAATGGCTGATGGTTGGGTATATGAAATGGCCGGACCCGATAGTTGTGAAAGTCAGGGATATTTTT
>Ga0209086_10003213_pt1 | contig 12542 bp, 12 predicted proteins | sample M_130207_XF_Meta_FD_187312 | JGI IMG/M metagenome (GOLD analysis project Ga0209086, IMG submission 187312) | Freshwater microbial communities from Lake Montjoie, Canada to study carbon cycling - M_130207_XF_MetaG (SPAdes) (version 2) | ecosystem: Environmental > Aquatic > Freshwater > Lake...
GTGCTAAGCCGCTCATACCTTCACCTTATCTGCCTCGCCGCCGAGGTTTCTTCACTTGGATTCACTAGTTATGATTAAGCCGTGGAGATTCAAAAAATCATCTTGTACTACGGCTTTACGCCAATTTCTGACCCAGAAGCGATTCGCTTATGGCAACACACGCTCTGTGAATCCCTCAACCTTAAAGGTCGCATTCTTATTTCACCACACGGAATAAATGGAACTGTTGGCGGTGACATGTCCGCGCTGAAGAAATACATCAGGATTACAAAGCGCTACCCGGGATTTAGAAAGATCGACTTCAAATGGTCTGAAGGAACAGGCAATGATTTCCCTCGCCTTGCTGTTCGAGTACGCGAAGAACTTGTTGCATTTGGGGCACCAGATGAACTTGTTGTTGATGAAAATGGAGTCGTAGGCGGTGGCGTGCATCTGCGCCCAGAACAAGTTAACGAACTCGTTGAAGAGCGCGGAGATGAAGTGGTCTTCTTCGATGGCCGTAACGCCTTTGAAGCACAGATTGGAAAATTCAAGGGTGCAATTGTGCCTGATGTATCAACTACTCGAGAATTTGTTGATGAAATTGAGAGTGGGAAATACGACCACTTGAAAGAAAAACCCATTGTTACCTACTGCACGGGTGGTATTCGGTGCGAAGTCCTCTCCTCCGTCATGATTAAAAGAGGTTTTAAAGAGGTTTACCAAGTTAAAGGTGGAATTGTCCGTTACGGAAATCACTTTGGTGATGAAGGACTTTGGGAAGGATCTCTTTTCACTTTCGATGATCGCATGGCGATAGATTTCAGCACCAATACTAAAGTCATTGGCGAGTGCGAAAAGTGTTCGGCGCCAACCAAACAGTTCTATAACTGCGCAAATATCTCTTGCCACAAGTTAGTTTTGCTCTGTGCAACATGTCTTCAAGATGATGTGAGTAAAGGGTGCGGTCACGCTCGTACTCGGTACAACCATGCCGAGATCATCGGATAATTTTGCCTTACATCCTGAAAGATGAGTGACTTCGACTAATCTACCTACCGTGCTGGCATTCATTCCTGGATTCTTAACGGGTTTATCCCTCATTGTTGCCATTGGCGCACAGAATGCATTTGTTATCAAACAAGGTTTGGCACGCCAATATGTTTTGCTGGTTGTAGTGATTTGTACTCTTTCAGATTTAACTTTGATTGCCTTAGGGGTGGGTGGATTAGGAAAAATTGTTCAGTCAAACGCTTCTTTCTTAGAAGTTATTCGATGGTTTGGCGTTGCTTATCTAACGTGGTTTGGAATCAAAACACTGCGTTCTGTTTTCAAAAAAGAGAAGCTGATAACATCAGAATATTCCTCTGAATCCATAGGGAAAATTGCTCGCACTACTCTGGCGCTCACATGGCTCAACCCGCATGTTTATCTAGATACCGTAATCTTGTTGGGTACTGTATCTAACCAATTCAAAGAGGATCGATGGATATTTTCTGCCGGTGCCATGCTCGCAAGCACTCTTTGGTTTGTAGCAATTGGTTTTGGAGCACAATCGGCAGCGCGATTTATGTCTCGCTCCATCTTTTGGAAAGTTCTTGATGGAGTAATTGCAGCCATCATGTTCTCCATTGCCATTCTTTTGGCTTTCTATAATTTTTAGTACTCGTTAGGACCTTTACCCTCAAATATCTTTGGAGCAGATTTTACAATTCTTGCCTCCATTGTTTTTTCCTGCTTCGCAGAAGAAAAGTGGAGAACATAAGCCCTCTTGCGACCTGGAGTGAGATCCTTAAAGGCAGTTGCAAGACCTGGGATTTTCTTCAACTTGACTTGAATATCTTTTGGAACCACCAAATTTGAAGTCTGCTTGAATTCAACTTTCAAACCGGCCTCCTCAATTGCAATCGCCTGTGCAATATAAGCCTTAAGCACCTTCTTCAATGTACGAATCTGTGCAAGGCTTGTGAAACGGATCTGGCGACTAGATTGAACATTTTCGGTTTGTTGAATGAGTATCTGCTCTGGGTCTTTCATTAGCGCACCCTTAAAGAAAGCAATTGCGCAGTAGTGCTTAAAACCGTGAATCAAAATGACATTGCCATTGTTAAGCGTGTAACAGGGGTGGCCCCACTTTAAATCCTCTGTTAGCCCAGATGCCAAGGCAATCTTGCGTAACTCTACAAACTCATCGCGCCATTGGGTGGCTTTGCTTAAATAGATATCGACTTTGCGGTTCACGCGAGTAAGTCTACTCAATAACTATCTTCTAATTAACTTGAATCTAAGGAACTTATCTGACACTACTAGCCAAATTAGCGCAGGAACCAAATCAATGCTTCGCTTTGCGAACCATTTAAAGCCGTTAGTCAATAACCAACGAGCTTCATGATTGCGTGAAATTTCAAAATGAGTTGGAATCTTCTTGATTGAGCACCTTGGGAGAGAGAGCTGTCTGCGCACAAGATCTGCAATGTGTTGGTGCCCCTGAGCAGATGGATGCATGCGATCCACATGCCACATCTGTCTCTCATCCGCAATTCTTGTGTTCCATGTAGGTACGAAAATTGTTTGGCGCCCATCAGCCAATTGCGCAAGTATTTCATTGATAATGGCAACTCGTGGAGAAAGTATTATGCGAAGGGACATGGGTCCTGGCGCTGTTCTAATGGGGTCGGGTAATCCAAGAAGTATCACCACGGCATTGGACGCCGTTAGGCGTTTACTTACCGCAATAAGAGATTCCCGAATTTCTGAAGGGGAAAAATTACCGCGCAATACGTCATTGGAGCCAATACAGATAAGCACGAGGTTGGGTTGAAATGCAATCGCAGCATTTAATTGTTGCGAAAGTATATGGCGTGCACGAGCTCCATTTTTGGCAACATTGATAAATCTTTTGGCACAGAGATCGTGGGCTAGCCGACCTGCCCAACCTGCTCCAACTGATGGAATTGCATCACCATGGTCTCCAACGCCGAAAACGGAACTATCTCCCATTGCAATGATATGTAAATCTCGCTTATGGCGTAGAGCCAAAATAGGACTCAAGCTATCTTCACTATTAAGGGCTAAAGTGTTCATGTGCTTAACTCCAGTGAATAAAGATCAAGCAATATGTCTGCACTTCGCTCCCAAGAAAAAGTCTCTGCACGCGCGCGGGCGTGATTTCTTACATTCTCTCGATTTAAACCTATGAAATCCACGATGTGATCTCGCCATTTGTTTGCGTCTCTCGGGAGCGCGGCGCCGGAATCACGACAAATTATTTCCGAAATTGCCGCTTCTGAGCGACAGAGTACTGGCGTTCCTGACGCTAGAGACTCAAGTGCTGCAAGACCAAAAGTTTCAATTGGTCCCACCGCCAAGAACAAACTTGCTTGAGACATCATTCTTGCAAGTAACTCTTTATCCGAAACAAAACCTAACATCAAGATATTTAGTTTCTCTCTGTTAACCACCTTTGCAATTTTCTTTTCTAGTGGACCAGATCCTGCAATTATTATTGGAATATTCACATGATAATCAGAGAGTGCGCGCGCAATCGACAATAAGAAAAATGGATCCTTTTCTTTTGAAAGTCTGGTGCATGCAAATATAAATTGCTCTGGAAATCTGCCAATTCCGTTCGATTGAATAAATCGGTTCTTTGGGTCGAAGGCTTCAAGATCTACACCCAAGGGAACCGAAACAAGGTGTGATGATGGGGCATTACTTACTTGCATGCCTAGTTCAACAAACTCGCCCGCAGCATAATTTGTGGTTGCCACAATTCGGTCAACAGATTCGGAAGTGAAGCGGTTCCAATTACGAGTCAAAGATTTCTTAAATGGCACTACCTTGCCAAAAGCTCTCATCACCCCATCTACTCTTTCGTGGGCAAAAAAAATCGTGGGGACTTCTTTTCTTTTTGCCCATCTAGCTACCCGTAGAAGAGTCGTTCTATCGGATACTTCTAGTACATCTGGTCCGAAATTTTTAAGTAGTCCAATAACACTGCTTGTGTTGAGAATGATTCGATACCCACCCGAGAACGGTATTAGTGGAGACGCGACGGTAATCGTTTTTACGCTTCCTGATCGAGAATGACCATTCCTCTTACCCGGGACAACGAGTAAAACCTCATGCCCTCTGCTCGCATATTCTTTACTGAGTTCACGCATTGCCGTCTTAAGTCCACCGCTCTTGGGACCATACATATTCGCAATGTGAGCAATACGCGTCATGAAGCCTGACCTTCTAATACACGATCTGCAAGAGTGCTCTCGTAAATTTCAAAGAGTTCGGAGCACACCTTTGTCCATGTGCGGGTTTGAACTTGATGAAAGGCATTTTCGCTCATTGCATTCCGCAAAGCGTCGTTGCTAACTAGTTGCAATACTTTCATACGAATATCAAAGTTGTTTCCTGGTTTATAGAAAAGACCACTATATCCATCTTTAATTAAATCCCGTGGACCACCAATTTCTGGCGCAATTACTGGAAGTCCTGCTGCCATCGCTTCTTGAATTACTTGACAGAAAGTTTCATTTTCACCGGTTGTAATTAAGAGATCCATGGACGCTATGGCCTTACTCAGCTCCTCGCCCTTGAGATGACCCAAAAATAGTGCATCAGGTAACGACTTTTGAAGAGAAGTACGGGATGGCCCATCGCCAACAATAACCTGAACTACGTGCTTGCCGGTCATTCTTCCAATGTCATTTAGATACGAAAGTTTCTGCACTTGTTTTTCAGGAGCCAATCTGCCAACAAAGCCAACAACGCATGTATCTTCCTTTGCTCCCCATGACCTACGAGTTCGCTTTGACCTCCAACGTGGATTAAATTCTGCAAGATCTACTCCCCGGCCCCAGCGAGCAATTCGAGAGATTCCCAAATTCAATAAGTACGCTTCAGAATCCGTTGATGGAGCTAATGTAATTGTTGAACCATTGTGAATCTTTTTTAATCTCTTTTCCACTAAAACTTTTGCTGTAGTTAGTCCATAAAAATTGATAAAGCCCGAAACATCGGTCTGAAAATTTGCAATCACGGGGATGTTTAAAGAAATAGCAGCTTTTCTTACCTGCTCTCCCAAGAGAAATGGTGAAGCGAGATGCACGATGTCGGGATTAAATTCCTGAATCATGCGTTTTAATACGTTGGTTGCGACACCTGGAATATCTACTTGGGCAAATCTTTGAAGTGCCAACGCAGGCACTCGTCTAATGTCTACCCCGTCCAACGAAGTTGGTCCCTCGCCAGGGGCGACAACTAGAACTGCATGGCCATTCTTTTTGAGATAACGGACCGTGCGCAGTACTGAATTGGTGACACCATTGGTACGTGGGAGAAAGGATTCGGCCGAAATCAATACTCGCATGGGTACTTTATAGAGCAGCCAAAAAGCCTAATCCTTGACCTGAGGTTAATGTCGATTGAACTTAAGAAACTCTGGAGACAGGAAATGTTGCATGCCGTTCACTTTGTGTTTAACTAAATTCGCCACATTTTTCTGTGAATACTGCCACCATTTCAACTATGAAGGTGCCTGCTCGAATACCAAATCCGAGCGCAGCCTTCTTTGATCTAGATAACACTTTGATTGACGGTTCCTCGATTTATTACTTTGTCCGCGGGCTTGTTAAATCCGGAATGATTCAACGTCGCCAAGTGGCAAGGTTCGCCCTTGACAACTACCGCTTTCGTCATCGCAAAGAAGAGAGTATGACCGCAATGAGCTATGCAACTAAGAAGATTCTAAATCTTGCTCGCGGGCGTTCACAGAAATTGATTATTGAATTATGCGAAGAGATTGTTCAAGATTTCTTGCCTAAGAAACTTTTCCCGAACATGCAAAGACGTGTTGAAGAGCATCAAAGTATCGGTCATGATACCTGGATCATTTCTGCTGCACCGATAGAGATTGCTTCAATAGTTGCTTCGAAACTCAACATGTGTGGCGCTTTCGGAACATCTGGTGAAGTAATAAAAGGTCACTACTCCGGCGAACTTCCAGCAGGGGCAATGCACGGCATGAATAAAGCGCATGCAATACGGGAACTTGCTCGAGTTCGTTCCTACAATCTCGCGACCTCGTTTGCATACAGTGATTCTGCTAACGATTTACCCTTGCTTGTATCAGTTGGTAATCCGTTTATAGTGAATCCAAATAAGCAACTGCAAAATGTTGCTCTGAAAAATAGATGGCCAATATTGGTTAATTAATGATTATCTGGACCCATCGGGGCAATCCGGGCCCTGAAAATACTCTTGATGCATTTAAGCAAGCTTGGAAAGATGGAATTTGCCATTTCGAAACTGACATCCATGCAACAAGTGACGGTGTATTAGTACTCGCCCATGATTCGAATATTCGACGTTTAACGGGTGTTGATTTGGAAATACAAGAGATAACATTCAAAGATCTGCTCAATGAATCACTGTGTGGTCTCTACAAATGGTGCACTTTAGATGAATTAGTTCATGCCTTTCCTGCAGCCCAAATTTCAATAGATATTAAGAGTGATCCAACGCTAGATGCGTTTTTTCAATGGTTAAAGGGGCGAAAAATAGAGAATTTTGTGGTTGGCTCATTTTCGTCAAAACGAGTTGATGCAGTGCGTAAAAAATATCCATTGGTCAGGACGGCCCTAACTTCTCGAGAAGTACTCTTAATTCTCACTCGAATGCATTTCTTGATTGACTCACATTCTGCCAAGAGGTTTGCGATGATCCCAGTTAAGTCCCATGGCTTAAGAATCTTGACTAAACAATTCATTAAAGTGTGCAAGAGCAAAGAGATCGAAATCTTCGTGTGGACAGTCAACTCACTCGATGAGGCAATTTCACTCAAGGAACTGGGAATTTCTGGCGTTGTTACGGATAATTATCCGGTTTTGCTCTAGTGGGGAGGGTTGTTCTCCTACTTTTTGACCTTCCGTAGATCGAAGTCATTTCGGGAGATTGAATAAGGGCCCGATTGCTCAGGGCCCTTGCTCAGAATCTTTCTGCCACCAGCTCCAGGTGAAGTAATTCTTGGCAGAGTTACCAGATTTTAACCTCACCGATAGTTGCGTTGAGCAACTTGCAAAAGTATGTCAGAGATAGTGGTTACGCAAAGTAATTAATCTGCATCACTCTCAAGGGCGAGCCTTGTTCAGTGTGTATAAATCTTTGCGGCAGAGCTAAATCCCGTGAATTGAGACTTATCTGTTTTACCGGGCAATTTCTCCACTTTCATATTTCCATCAGATTGCACTTGAAGAGCAAGTAGCCCAACAACATTGCCGCTGGAGTAAAGAACGTATCCCTTGGTTGGTTCTGAAGGACTCACTTCTGCTCCAGCAGGAGTTCGGAAACTGAATTCGGTTAACTCAACGACAACAACTCCGGATGCCGAAGTTATTGAAGTTCCCGTAACGGTTGAATTCTTCGAAATGAATTGACATGGGCAACCCTCCCAGTCTCCGATGCTAAACACTGTGGAATTGCGATCAACAGCGTCAGGTGCAATCGCTAAGTGCGTGTCCCAATATCCATGTGCAATCTTTCCGTGGTTGTCGTAAGCGGCACCCTGATCGCCTAAACCTTTAAAGCCGTTGGTTTTCTCCACAAACCAGTTTCCTTGCGCCGTACCTTTCTTGTCCCAATCAATCTTTCCGCCAATTGGTGATGCAGTTGATAGGAATTTAGCCTCGTATGCACTCCTTAGATTGTTGGGCAGGTACTGGAGAATATCTGCAGTCCATGGTTTCCATTTTTCCATTTCTGAGTAACTCTTGAGATTGGCATAACCTGTCAATTTCTTTGTTCCATCAAATAATGAATAGTCAAAACCTGGCCTCTCTGAATCATCAGCGATTGCTTCACCAGATTTCACAGCAACTGCGCCACCCCATCCCCCACTTGCCCCAACTTGAGAAGCTATTTGAGCAGCAGCGCCAGTGAGTTTTCCAACGTGGATAAATACGCTAAACAAATTGCAGGAGTGAGCTATCACGATTCGATAATCTGCATACGGATAGCCATTTGATTTGGCAAAATCTTCGACACTGATTATTTTTCCAGCAGCCGGCGATGTCACTTGATAAGTGCCAGCTGGCTTTTCAATGGGTTGACCCCGATTAGATGGAAAGTAAGCATAAATGTGATCAATCGGAGTGATATGAGAGGAAAACATCATTCCCAAAGGAACAAAGTAAGAAACTTTTGCTGGATCAATAATTCCAGCTGTGAGTTCTGTTGATGTTCCTGAACATTTATCTTTTCCAAATACATCCGCAAATGTCGTAGGTGCAGATTGGCCACTTCCGCCGCCACCCATTGCAGGATGCCACGCATATTTACCGTCAGCGCCCTTTTGACATTCAAGCTCTACTCCAGTGGAGCTGCGACCATTCTTTGCACCCTTTTCGTCACATACAGATCCATCTTGTGGGCCAGAATTGTTTCCGCTATTGCTACCTGATGTGTTTCCAGAACTTGATTCAGAACTCTTTTTTTCAAGCACCCACACACCACTCTTGCCTTTCTTCTGGCAGGAGAAAGAATTCTTCCCATCACTCGCCCGAATTCCTGGCTTGGCACATGTTGCTCCGGCCTTTGGTGTTGCTGCAAAAGAGGTTGGCGAAAATCCCGCAACGATGAGAATAGAGATAACGAATAGCGAGAAAATCTTTTTCATAGGGGAAAATTAGGGCCTCAAGGGGGCAATGGCAATAGCCAGCCCAAAATTTCTTGGAGGTAAGTTGGATAGACAGGTTGGCTTAGTGGAAGAATCATCCAAATGAGATATTTCCTTATTATTTCGAGCCTCTATTGAATTTCACATTAGTCCCTGCCGCCATGGCTCCTAATAAATTAAATGAACCCTTAGAGTGGAGTCTCGAACTGTGGGGTGAAAATAAAGAAGAGTTCACGGCTACAGATTGGCATGACTTCTATCGCAATGTTCAAGAATCGAATTACGAGTACTGGGAAAAAGAAAGAGATGGTAAAGAACTCCTCTTCTTAGCCATTAACGACCTCGATGAAGTCATTGCAGTAATTGGATTATGTGACTTTGACGATCTTGTTGAATTCCGACACCTAAAGCCGTGGATTTGTGCCTTCGTTGTAAAACCAAACTTACGAGGTTCCGGGGTCGGCTCGAAAGTTCTAGCAGCACTAGAAGTGAAGATAGTTGAATACGGAATAAATGAGATTTACCTATGGTCCGAAGATCAAACCAGTTTCTACGCCAAAAGGGGTTATCTGGAAATTGATCAATTACACAAACCTGCTCGAACTATTCATGTCATGAAAAAGAGCTTCTGATATCAAAAATGAGTCGCCCCATTAGCCGGTTCCTAAATTAAAAAGAGCCCCGATTTCTCAGGGCTCTTGCTCAATCACTCTCAACTTTTTGATCGCTACCAATAGACCAGTTTCAAGTTATCAAGACTGCGGAGTCGACGACGGGAATTGAACCCGTACCTCCAACTTGGCGAAAGTTGGCACGCTGACCGTTACGCCACGTCGACATCGCATGCGTAGGGTGACTTAATTGACTTCACATATATCGAATCGCGAATTCTGATGTGGATATATTTTTTATGTGAAAAGGAAAAGGTCCCAAGTGTTAACTCAGGACCTTTTCTATCGTCGACTCCAGGTGAGGCAAATTGTGGGAGAGTAGCCACCTCTCAACTTCACCAATTGCTGCACAGGCAGCATGTAAAAGTATGTCAGAAACCTAAGTTACACAGAGTAGTTTAATAAATAAGAAGATTCGCCCTATAAGCCTGAAAATTGGAAAGGGCCCCGATCTCTCGGGGCCCTCCCATGCAAATCTGTTGCAGCTCTTATGACCATTACCAATAGATCGACCTGAAACAGTTAAGACTGTGATGGAGGCGACGGGATTTGAACCCGCTCCAACGGATTGGTAATCAGTTAGGCTGCCAATTACAACACGCCCCCAACACGGGAGCGAAGTTACGGTTGAATTGGAATTGGAAAATCACAAAGTGCTAGTTCTGTTGAAACCAAATGGCTGTGGAAAGCAAAAAGGACTTGGTTTTCACCAAGTCCTAATTACTACCAAACATCTGTAGTGTAAGTATCACACACAATTCTAAGTTTTACATTAAAGCAAAAGGGACCTGGCAATTAACCAAGTCCCGATTACTACCAATCCGTCGTGAAGGAAGTATTACACAAAATCTAGTTACTCAGAGTAACTTTAATTTTAAAGAAGAGTCGCCCCTAAGTTGGACTTAACCGATCCGCTTGAGCATCACCTTCATCTGTTCGATTTGAGCTGATTGGTCTTTTACAATGCTCTCACCAAAAACCCTGATATCTGAGTTGCTGGCATCTTGAATCATTGTCGTCATATGAATTGCACCATCATGATGACCGACCATGCCTTCAAGCCAAAGTGTGTCAAAAGTTTTTCCCGTTGCCGCAGACAAGGCGGAGAGTTCGGCGTCATCAAGCATTCCGCCCATCCCTGACATCGAATGTCCCATGTCTGTCGTTGCCTCTGCATCTTTAAGCCAGGCATTCATTTGAAGAATTTCTGATGTTTGCGCCTTGATAATTGTGTCAGCAAGTGCAAGTAGCTCGGAGTCTTTTGAAGTCTTGAGAGCAATATTGGAAATATCAATCGCTTGCTGATGATGGGGAATCATCATCTGCAAAAACATTACATCGGCACCTGTGTACGCAGCGGAGCTTGAATTGTGATGCATCTCCATGGAATCTTTGCCGTGCATCCCAAAGAAGTTGCCTTCCCCATTTTTATTGAATGAAATTCCTAGAATTGTCGCGATTAGAACAACGATGATTGCGACTAGCACGCCAGTTTTCTTATCCACATTAATCTTCATGGCTGACTCCCTTGATTCATTAACCATATCCACAGATTCTGGGAATTTCCTGTCGAAAGTTAAAAAAAGATCGCCCTTTTAGCCCAAAAATTGGAAAAGGCCCCGATATCTCGAGGCCCTCCCATGCACAGCTAAAGCAATTCCTTTGATCACTACCAATAGATCGAATTGCGCTAACTAAGACTGTGGTGGAGACGACGGAGTTCGAACCCGCTCCTGCCGCTTGGTAAACGTTTGTGCTGCCAATTACACCACGTCCCCATCACGAGGAGAAAGTTATGGCCTTGTGAAACATGTTGTTCCTGCACGAGCCATTTAGTGTGCAAAGAAATGAATTGTTTATAAACAAGAAGGACCCGAATAATTTCGGGTCCTTCTTCGCTACCAAGCGACAGTGAAACAATTATGTCACACATTTGCGCACCCAAGATGGGAAAAGCAAAAAGGACTTGGTTTTCACCAAGTCCCGATTACTACCAACCCCGAAGTGCGTTCCAATTATGGCACAAACAAACTCCGCTTCGGAAAGGCAAAAGGGACTCGGCTATTAGCCAAGTCCCAATTACCACCAAATCAGCGTGAATGAAGTATCGCATAAAACCTAGTTACTCAGAGTGACTATCGATAAAAAAGATTCGCCCCATAAGCCGGATTGCATCTATGCGAAAAGCTCTACTTCGCTTCCGCCGCTTCTTTGAGTCGAACTAAAGTCTTCGCCACGGCAAGCTGAGTCCACGGATACGCTTTGCGGAAATTAAGCCATGTTTGAGCAATTCCAGGAGCATAAGTGCCATCAAAAGTTTCTGTTACCTGTGTTGAACCATTTCCAATATCCACTAACTCGTAGCGCCATCTCCACTGACCTAGATGCTTCCAAGCAATCAGTTCATTCTTCTTGTACTCAACAACAGTGTTACGAATTCGATAGGTGACGCCAAGGTGCATCTTCATTCCAAATTTGGAGCCAAGGGTTAATTCATCAGGGCCGCTTACGTTCGCTGTGATTGTTGCACTGCCGTCGATCTCTTTATGTCTCTTTGGATTATTTAGAATGGAGAAAATTAATGATGGTTTTGCATGAATAATAATTCGAGCAGACTTGATTTTTGAATTGCCAGTTTCGAGAATCTCGGCGCGAACCTTGTTTTCAGTCACGTGTAAAGTATAAAAGAAGAGTCGCCCTATAAGCCATAAGAATTGGAAAAAGCCCCGATCTCTCGAGGCCCTTCCATGCAAATCTGGTACAGCTCTTTTGACCATTACCAATAGATCGAGCTGAAACAGTTAAGACTGTGGTGGAGACGACGGGGTTCGAACCCGCTCCGGATGTTTGGTAAACGACCAGGCTGCCAATTACAACACGCCCCCATCACGAGAGCGAAGTTACGGTTGAATTGGAATTGGAAAATTACAAAGTGCTAGTTCTGTTGAAACCAAATTACTGTGGAAAGTAAAAGGGACTTGGTGATTAACCAAGTCCCGATTACTACCAAACATCCGTTAGTAGGATTATTGCATAGATTCCTAGTTACTCGCAGTAACAAAATTTAAAGAAGAGTCGCCCTATAAGCCGGATTAACTTATGGTCTGGCTGTAATTCCTAGTGCATCAAGAAGTACAGCTTCCGTTACACCTAACTTCTTGGCTGCTGCAGCGATATCTGGTGGCATAGTTGTTCCAAAGGCTGCCTTCAAGGCGTCTTCAGTA
>Ga0209086_10003221_pt1 | contig 12521 bp, 12 predicted proteins | sample M_130207_XF_Meta_FD_187312 | JGI IMG/M metagenome (GOLD analysis project Ga0209086, IMG submission 187312) | Freshwater microbial communities from Lake Montjoie, Canada to study carbon cycling - M_130207_XF_MetaG (SPAdes) (version 2) | ecosystem: Environmental > Aquatic > Freshwater > Lake...
AGTCTGCTACGCTTGTAGCTTTTTTACACCTTCGCACATTTAAAACGCCGATTTTATTATATCACATTTAATAACACATACATTGTAGAACGTCGCGCATTTTCACAATAAACAGAATTTCTCATATTCTCTATCTCTCTAATTATTTCATCATTAGGGCATTTTTTTATATACCACTTCGCATTTATTCCAGATTTGATTATAATATTTGGTTTCTCAGGCATTCTGTAGGCAATTACTTTAAGCATATCTAACGTATAATTTGCGTCTATACCTTGTTTTCCAACACGACCTTCACCGTCTGCTGGATGAAGATTTTTGCCCCATTTTAAATCTGCGTGTTGTATTGTTATAGTGTCCATTGTTTGTTTAGAAGATGCTTTTCTTTTATAAATTAAAAAGCATTTCAATTTTTTAATAAAATCGGCGTTTGAAATGTTAAAAGGTGTAAAAAGATAGGTTTATAAAAGGTAATGTTTTTGGCTCTACCTTTTTTTAAAAAGGTAGTTTTATAAAAGGTCCTCCCAATCGTCTACCACTCTGCGTTCAAATTTGTCGGGCTTCGCTTCAACGGGCTTCGCTTCAACGGGCTTCGCTTCAACGTGCTTCGCTTCAACGGGCTTGCCGTCTTTACTTTGTATATTTTTTTTCGGTAACGGGATAATTTTATTTTTTGATGGTTGGGTTTTAGTAGTGCCTTTTGCCACGGCGACATTATTAATATGTTTTCGACATTTACCGAGATGTGCGTCGTAGTCTTCATAATCGTCGAATTCTTCGTCAGACGAGTATTGTTTGTTGTTGGATACACTAGCCATTCTTTGCCTGTTTATTGTATGTATTATTCTACCCCATTCTCTAAATCAATTTTAATTAAAAATTGATTTATATTTATTTTTATAATTAAGATATATAAATAACAGAAAATGAATACGGATAATGTGATAATGACTGTAACAGCACAAGCACCAGCCGAAGAAGCTACAGAGTGTGCCGTCTGCGCCGAGAAATATAATAATAGTAACCATAAATTAATTGCCTGCGAATACGGCGATTGTAATTTTAACGCATGTAAAACCTGCATTCGCGCATATTTATTAAATACAACTACGGACCCGAATTGCATGCAGTGTAAGAAGGTCTGGACGGAAAACTTTATTGTCTTGCATTTAAATCGGTCATTTATTACCACCGACTATAAATTACATCGCCGAACTTTACTCTTAGACCGAGAAATTAGTAAAATGCCCGAAACCATGCACTTTGCGGAGCGGTATAAACTTATAGAACAACAGAAAGTCATCACGACCAATTTGAACGAACAACTGAAAGAAGCTAAAAGAGTGTGCAGTGAAATACAACAACAAATATACGATTCCTATGGCTTATTGAATCGTTTAAAAACCGGCAAAGAAGTCGCCGTCGGCGAACGCAAGAAATTTATTATGCCTTGCCCGAATAATGACTGTCGAGGGTATTTATCCACGCAATATAAATGTGAGTTATGTACGCTCTTTACTTGTGCGACATGTCACGAACTCATCGGTTATAAAAAAGATGACCCACATACCTGCAAAGAAGAGAACGTGCAAAGTGCCGAATTAATTAAAAAAGAGACCAAACCCTGCCCCACCTGCGGGACCCGTATTTCGAAAATCAGTGGGTGTGACCAAATGTGGTGCCCCGAATGCCACAAAGCCTTTAGTTGGAATACGGGTTTAGTAGATAATGGCGTCATTCATAATCCCCACTTTTATCAATATCAACGCGACCACGCGGGGGCGAATGCGGTGCCTCGTAATCCTGGTGATGTCGTTTGCGGGGGATTATGTGCATGGTTTGTTTTCAATAATGAGATTTTGAAAAAAATACCTTACGGCACCTTTATACACGATAAAGGCACCGAAATGCGGTCATTCCTGGGGGATATTCATCGGTTTGTAGCCCACGTAACCCATATAGATTTAGAACATGTCCGAACCAAAGTGAGAGACTTATCAGAATTTCAAGAAATACGGTGTAAATATATTTTAAAACAAATCACTAAAGAAGACCTAGCTAAAACGATTTATAGGAATGACGCCCTCCGGAAAAAATTGACAGAAATGCTCCACATATATGAGCTATTGACCGTCGTGGGCGCAGAACTCTTTGAGAAATTGAGAGAGAGTAAAAATGTGAGTGACTCTTTTGTTAAAGAAGTATTCGAACGCGTCGAGGAGTATAATAAATTGCGGGAGTATTGTAATAAACAATTTAAAACCATTAGTTTAACCTATAATCAAACGGTGCCATGCATTTCGGAAAGATGGTCCATTTCCTCCAAAAAATACACCTTTACAGCGAAGAAACGTCCGGCTAAAGATGAGACGAACGATGAGAGCCAATTAGAAGCGTAGTACGGTACTTTTTAGGAAAAAGTACAGCAAAAAATACCAAAAACACCTAAAAAGTATCTAAAAAGAATCACCTAAAAAAACACCTAAAAAGCATCTCCTAAAAAGCACCGTTTTTGCTGTACTTTTTTTAAAAAAGTACTTTTTTGCTGTACTTTTTCCTAAAAAGTACTAAAAAGTACCTACCAAGCACTCCCCCAGCCGCCAATACCTTCATTCGCTGCCATAGGTTCTATAATGCCCCCCGGATGCATGGCGCCCGGCATGGGGGTCGGGTTATTTTGATACATGCCATTAAAATCCGTACGGGGTTGTTGTTGGGGCATAGCGGTTAGTTGCGGATTGGACGGCAAAATCTGACTGCGGTCTAAATAATCCGCTTGGCTCACTTGATGTTGACCGGCGAAAGGTTGAGTCACGCGTACTGTATTTTGTCCGCCTTGGCCTTGACCCTGGGCTTGTCCTTGTTGGGAGGTATTGCCTTCTTTTTTCCCGTGCCATAAATCAACCACCCTATCAATAAGAATATTCAACTTGGCTCCAAGTTTTGTTTGCATGGTAGCTAATATAATAATAAACGGAATAATGAAATTTGTCTCGTTAAATTTGCCGTAATGTTCGCCACTATAAGTCGGTATATAGCGAATAATTTTATTAGTAAACCAAATCGCTAAAACAATTAATATGATTTGGCCGACACTTTCTAAGACAATTTCTAAACTACCTTTGGTTTCATCTTCTTCAGGTATTATATGTTTAATTAAGCGTAGCGTAATCAAGACAGGAATAATTGATAAGATAGTATATTGTATCATATTCATCATACTATTCTTGTTTTCTTCATCAAAATTGAAAACATATTTTAAAAACCCTAAGGATGTCGATGAATCTGCATTAATAGCTTCATTTACTTTTTCCATTATATGATTTATAAAAAGAAATTAAATATAACTTTTTAAAAATATAGTATAAAATATAGTATAAAATATAACATAATTTATAGCATAAAATATAGTATAGTATAAATTATTTATTATTTCTTAATAATAAATAATTTAAGTAATAATAAATAATTTAAGTAATAATAAATAATTTAGGTAATAATAAATAATTTAAGTAATAATAAATAATTTAAGCTATCATTGGCATTTTAATGACATCATGACTTTTATAGTTGGTTACAATAAAATCGGAAGCTTCATAAGCATTAATATTATCTTTTAGAGCAGATATGTCTAAGGTTGGAAATTCAAAAGGCGTTCTCTCCAAAATAAGTTTGATAGGTTCCAAATGCTCTTCATAAATATGACAATTCCCCATAAAATGGATAAATTCATAAGCTTCTAAACCACAGTGTTTGGCTAAAAGATGGGTTAAAAAACTATAGGAGGCAATATTAAAGCTTTCGCCTAAACATACATCCTGTGAACGTTGAAATAAAGCACAACTCAATTTATTACCATCATGCACATTAAACTGACACAAAATATGACACGGTGGTAGGGCCATTTCGTCGAGTTGACAAGGGTTCCAAGCGGTCATAATCAGGCGCCGACTGGTGCGCTGGACAGGGTCTTTGAGGGCTGTGATAATTTGCTGAAGCTGGTCGATACCGCTCGCATGTTCGCTGGGTTTGCCCGTAGCACTGTCGTAAGAGGCGTTAAAATTGCGCCATTGATAACCATACAGTGGACCTAAAACACCTGCGGGATAATGGTCTAAACCACGGGAGGCCATGAAATCTTTCGTCGCATTACCGTCCCATATGTGGACACCTTGCTCTTGCAAGAGTTTATTATCTGTTTCACCCCGAATAAACCAGAGTAATTCCTTTAGACAAGTCTTCCAGGCCGTTTTTTTTGTTGTAAGCAGGGGTAGTTTGCCATTTTGTAGAGAGAACCGCATGGAATAGCCAAAAATACTTTTTGTTCGACCATTCCGACCGGTTTCCCAATAGCCTTCGGCAATAATTTTTTTGATAAGATTTATATATTGATATTCTTCGTGGGGTAGATTATCAGTCATTATATAATATTATATATTATAAGTATAAATATATTATATATTATATATTATATATTATATGCGTAAAATAACTTAATGAGAAAATAGATTTATAATTTATAATGAGTGGTACAGCTAGTTTATCCGCAGCCAAAAATAGACGTTCGGGAAATGAAGTAAAGTTTAATGGCCAACAAAAACAACCTATGCCACCACCACCCCAATCACCCTCTCAACCATATTTTCGGCCGGGCAGTCAACCGGCTATGCAACAGAAAAACACGCAACAAAACATGCAACAAAAACCGAATTCTACTTTTAAACCTCTGCCTCACCCATTAGTGTTATTAAAATCTCATGAATTAAGATTGCAGAAATTAGAAAAGACGGATAGTACATCTGTTGTTTCGGGACAAACGAGTAAAGATTGTTTAGTTCATACAGAAGATTTTAATTTATTAAAAAAAGAATATGCTTTAATAAAACAAGAACAGGCTTCAGCAAAAAATGCACCGAATGATAAAATTAACCAGTTAGAAACAGTCGTACAGACACACATGAAAAAAATTTCACAGTTAGAAAGTCAAATAGTAACAATGGCTACTAAAATGAAGGAACTGTATCTACTGGTTAATAAAGTTTCACCGAAAGGGAAAACTAAAACTGGTTCAAGTATACCGGTCGAAGACCAACCTATATGTGCTTCTACTACACCAGAAGAACCTAATATTACCTTTGCGGTGGTAGAACCGTAATTAACAACGGCGGTATAATAGGAATTAAACTTGTGTTTTGTATATATTATATTATATTATAGTGTAAAAATTGATTTACAATATATACAGTAATATATTTTATACCAACAGCACATTATACAGAATGAAGTTTATTATTGAAGATACCCGCAAGACTTTCAAATTAGCCAATATATTTTCCCACTTGAAACCATTTACCGAAAATGTAGTAATTTATTTTAAGGCCACTGGACTGTATATTCAATGCATGGATGATAGTCATTGCGCTTTGTTTGAATGCTCTTTAGCCAAAGCTTGGTTTGCCAGTTATGAATACGACGAACAAACCGATATGCCTTCCATTAGTGTAAATATCGGCATGTTATTTAAGGTATTGAATACACGCGAAGACAATCAAACCATGGAATTCTCTCATACCAAAGACAACGTGGATAAACTGGATATTAGTTTTAAGGGCGGAAAAATGTGCAAGTACTTTGAATTACCCCTCATTAATGTCGAGGGTGATTTATTGAATATGGCGGTTATAATAGATACAGATATTGATTTGACCATTGAATCCAAAACATTTTGCGAATTGATTAGTCAGTTGATGATTTTTGATGAGGCCCTGACACTCACCTTTAAAGCAGATAAGATTGATATGAAATCTTCCGGTAATGACGGTTCTATGAAAGTGGATATGCATATCGAGGATATTAAGGAATATGCTATATCGGAAGGCCTAACGCTGGTCCAATCTTATAGTTTGAAACATATCCACCTAATGTGTCAATTTAATAAATTGGCTTTAGAAATGTCAATGGGCTTTACTAAGGATAGACCTATGAAGATGAAATATGATTTGCTAGAAGACAGCTACGTGTTAATTCATTTGGCACCCAAAATGAGTGATGAAGATGAAAATTAACGGGCTTATTATATTAGGCTAGATTAGGATAGGTTAGATTGGGTTAGATTAGGTTAGGTTAGATTAGGTTAGGTTATGTGTTATTTCTCTCTATTTTTTCTAATAATAGAGAGTAGTTATGAATATAATCTTTAGTATCTTAATTTTTTGCATGGTACTCTTCATTTATTTACATGTCCATTTTCACTTAAAAACGAGTCATGATTTGGAACTGTATGAAATCGAACTGCCTTCCAAAACCAAATTAGAAGAAATTTGTGATATCCGACAACCCGTTGTGTTTGCTTTTAATAATGAACGCATCTTAGAAACTTGTCAACAGAAAACAATATTAGACACGTATGGTGCCTTTGATATAAAAATACGCAATCTAAAAGAGTCTAGTGATGATAGTGAAATGTATATCCCTTTACCTTTCGCCAGTGCTATAAAAGTCTTAAAAGAAGATACAAATAATAAATATATCAGTGAAAATAATAGTGATTTTTTAGAAGAAACCGGACTAATCAAGTGTTTTGCGTATAATGACGAATTTTTGCGACCGCCGATGGTGTCGGGGTGCACGTATGACCTTATATATGCGTCGGATAAGTGTAAAACACCCTTTCGCTATGAACTAAATTATCGCAACTATTTTTTTGTGACCGAAGGCGAGGTGAGAATAAAATTGGCGCCGCCCAAAAGTACGCGATATTTATATACCATCACCGATTATGAAAACTTTGAATTTCGCTCTCCCATCAATCCTTGGCAAGTACAAGAGAAATATAAACCCGATTTTGATAAAATTAAATGTTTAGAAGTAACCCTGACAAAAGGACAGATGTTATTTATTCCTGCCTATTGGTGGTATAGTATGGAATTGACGTCGACAGCTTGTTTATGTAGTTTTAAATACCGGACCTATATGAATAATGTGGCTATTTTACCGCAACTAATCATGAGGTTTCTACAACGACAAAATGTTAAAAGAAATGTAGTAACCCAAGTTTCCAATGATATCAGAGAAAAAGAAAAAGAAACAGTCAAGATACCACTAGAGACCGTGACTGAAACTATAAATAAGAAAATTGATTGATTATATAGTTAAAAAGTATTAAACAGTATTACTTATATTAATTAGCATGTCCGATGAAGTGAGTACATATACCTTATTCTTTGACGGGTGTAGTAAAGGTAATCCAGGGAAAGCGGGGGCGGGTGCGGTGCTATATAAAAATGATATAGAAATATGGAGTAAAGCGCAATTTGTCGGGCACAAACAAACAAATAACTATGCCGAGTATATGGGTCTTATTATTGGCTTGGAAGAAGCAGTTAAACAAAAGATTAAACATCTAATAATTAAGGGCGATAGTTTATTAGTTATTAGACAAATGAAGAGAGAATATAAAGTAAATTCGCCAAATATAGCCGGACTATTTGCGGAGGCATCCCAATTCGCGAAAGAATTCAATATAATCGAGTTTAAACACGTGTACCGTAAGGATAATAAGCGGGCGGACGCGCTCTCAAATGCCGCGCTGTTATAATAAGGGTTATATATTTATATTTTTTATATTTTTATATATATTTATAAATATTTATAAATATTTATAAATATATGTAAAAATGTCTTTTAATTTTTATCAATGAGAATTTCCTTGGCAATCCGGCGGATGATTTTATCCTCACTAAACGAGAGTTCTCCATTTCCGCCGGTGGATTCTTTAATTATTTTTAGATACGTATCACTGAGATGCGATTCGCCGTTTTGACTTTCGGGATAAGTGTCACTCCACAACGCGGCTAGTTTCATATTGCGAAAGGAGATAGTTTTAATAGCGTAGCGCAATTTGGGATTATTTCTTTCTTCTTTGGCCCATTTGTTATCATCTTTGACGTATAAAATTTCACGCTTTGCGTCACTACAATGAATCGGGCGCTTATAAATATCCATGCTGTTTAATTTATCAACCATGATTTTGGTAATCCCTTCGACGTAGCCGAGTTCACCGACACTTTCTAAATCCGACAGTTGCAATTCAAACGAATTGGCAAAATCGCTAATATTCATGGCATCCTTACATTGCTCGTTCAAGAAGAAGTGTAGGTTGAAGGTTTTGTTATGACTGTTACTATGTATATTATTATTCGTAACATTTATTGCATTATTTTTAAACATATCCAACATCTGTTTTTGCATATCTGTATTACTTTTTATTAATTCAATCATCATAGTCGTAAGGTTTTTTAATTCTTCAGGCGGATTTTTCTCTTCTATGTTTGATGAAGTATTTATTAAATTACATTTTTTTTCGTGATACCATAAACTGTTTCGAGCCTTATATATTTTATTACAAAATTTACACTTAAATTTTTCTTTGTTTATATTGACTTGTTCTAAAGCGTTCATTTTTATTCTAAGTTCGTGTTTAGATGTGGAAAGGTGACGGATGTATTGACTGTGGCGAGATGTTTCATAGTCACAAATTTTACAACTGAAATTGGCGGAACTTTTTAGCACTAAGGCGTGTTGATTTGGGTCCATTTGGTTCTATAATAAGTAAAGATAATATTTCTAAATGTTTTTTTAAAACATAATTATAAAAAATTTATCGTCACAATTTTTTTTCCTGAAAATTGAAAAACAGACCATCTTCTAGCAGAATCACTTTTTTTAAAAAAATTTCTTCCATTTCTTAACAGGGTTTTACAAATTGGACATTTATAAATGTCCAAAAATGAAAAATGATTGTCAAACCTGGAATGAAAAAATTTGAAAAATCTGCTAAATTTTTAATGCTACGCATTCTTTAGTAAGGTTGTTAGCATATATGGTAATAAATATATGAGACATTTTGTAAATATTTTCTTCTCCTAGGTAAACTATAGCGTTAATACACATGTGCTGTTTATATTTAAATTCATACCAGAAGATATCTGAGGTATTTGGGTATATAAGTTGGTTGAAGAGAGAAGAGAACGCATACCAGTAATAAGATTCTTCCACGAGGGTTTGGGAGTTTTTTTAAGCTGAGATAGAAAAGACCACGTCATTGCGCCTTCATAAGAGTTGCTAATGTAAGCATCCGCGCTAGTTTGATTGTCCGTACAGCCACTAATCATAATAACTTGGCCTTGCGTTACGCTGTCCTTTGGATTTATGTAGAGTGGCGTTTGGCTTATAGTGTCTAAATATTGATATTTAAGGTCAAACGCTGAACCACTAAAACAGGAATCGATAATTGCCACTAAAGTAACATTTTTTTTCAAATTCGAATTTATAATTCTTTTGATTTCATCATCTGTTATATATTGCAAATCGGAAGACACTAAACACTCGTCTTTTTTATCTCTTTCGTCATTATTTCTGTCTGATAGTTGTGAACCATGCCCACTATATGTGAAAAATAACAAATCACCCGGTACTGTATTTTGCAGTAATTTAGTAAAGGCTGTTAAAATATTATTTTTGGTAGGTTTTATACTGGTATTATCAGTCATAATAAGTATATTATTATTAGCGAACCTATATTTTTGTTTGATAAAAGAAGACACATTGTTTGCGTCATTTATACACCCGTCGAGTTGATAATCAGAGCCAATATAATTTATACCTATATGCAAGGAGCGTTTGGCAGGCAGTCTGGCAGGCAGTCTGGTAGGCAGTCTGGTAGGCAGTCTGGTAGGCAGTCTGGTAGGCAGTCTGGTAAAAAGTCTGGTATTTGGTGGAAGTGTTGTTGTCTTTACGTGCGAATAATTAATAGTACTCGATTTGTATTTAGTTATTAAAGGTGTTGACAATTTATTAATAATATTTACACTGGAGACTGTATGGTTTATAGTATCGTGTGAAACATGATTCGGGGGTGTCATTTTATTAAAAAACTTAAAGTGTTTAAAATTCGAATTTCCAGGCATTTATATATATAAAATAGATTTTTATATAAATATTTAGATTTAGGTCTAGGTCTAATATTTTTTTTTAATCAACTTCTTCAGGCATAGCACTCGCACCAGGCATAGCACCAGGCATAGCACTAGCACTGCTCGCATAGATTTTGGCACTAAACCCACTAAACGTACTTTCGCAAATTTTAAGCTTTGCTTCAAACTCTTCTTGCGAAGCCGTAGTATTTGCATCCAGCCACTCTTGCGTTTTGGCAATAGTATCTTTAATCGTAGCCACGTCGGTTTCGCCTAATTTCTGGGTAATGTCTTTATTATCCATTTGATTACGCCAATTGTAAATATAAGCTTCTAATTTGTTTTTAGCTTCTATTTTCTTTAAATTATTTGCATCTTCTTCTTTTAAACGTTCGGCTTCTTTCACCATGGCTTCTATTTGCTCTTTGGACAGTCGGCCTTTATCATTCTTAATTGTGATTTTTTCGGTTTTGCCCGAGGATTTATCACACGCAGAGACATTTAACATCCCGTTGGCGTCGATATCATAAATAATTTCTAATTGAGGCACACCGCGTGGAGCGGGCGGAATACCGGTTAGCTCAAACTGGCCGAGTAAATTACAGTCTTTGGTGAAAGAACGCTCGCCTTCAAATACCCGAATGGTGGCGGCGGGTTGGTTATCCGCATACGTACTAAAGGTTTGACTTTTCTTTGTCGGGATAGACGTATTACGCGATATCATGACCGTCATAACGTTGCCCGCGGTTTCAATACCAATCGACAGGGGAGTTACGTCGACCAAGAGAATCTGGCTCAAGGCTTCTGATTTATCACCACTGAGAATGGCGGCTTGCACCGCGGCCCCATACGCTACAGCTTCATCTTGATTAATCGACCGGCATAATTCCTTACCATTAAAAAAATCCGACAACATTTTTTGGATTTTAGGAATACGCGTTGAACCACCGACTATCACGACTTCGTGCACGGAACTCTTGTCCATTTTTGCATCGCGGAGCACTTTTTCTACGGGGTCCAGGCACCCCCGAAACAAATCGGCACACAATTCTTCAAACCGGGCACGCGTAATGCTGGTATAAAAATCTTTGCCCTCATATAAAGCATCAATTTCAATATTCGCCGACGTAGACGAACTCAGGGTGCGTTTGGCTTTTTCACAGGCGGACCGTAAACGTCTCACCGCCCGCGGATTGGAGCTAATATCCATCTTCTCTTTACGCTTAAATTCGCTTATAAAATGGGCGACCATCCGCGAATCAAAATCTTCTCCGCCCAAATGAGTATCCCCGGCGGTAGCTTTTACTTCGAACAACCCGTCATCGAGGGTTAAGAGACTGACGTCAAATGTCCCACCCCCTAAATCAAAAATGAGGACATTTTTCTCGACTTCGCATTTTTTATCTAACCCATAGGCTAAGGCGGCGGCCGTGGGTTCATTAATAATACGCAACACGTCTAGTCCACAGATGCGGGCGGCATCTTTCGTAGAAGCACGTTGGGCGTCATTAAAATACGCGGGTACGGTGATAACTGCTTTCGTTACTTTATGGCCTAAATAGCTTTCAGCGGTTTTCTTCATTTCCGCCAGCACCATTGATGAAATTTGTTCGGGGTAATAAGTTTTTCCATCATTTAATTTAATCATTGGTTTATCGTCGGCATCCGGTACCACTTTAAACGTGTAATGTTTTAAATCGGATTGGACGACGGGGTCCGTAAATTTCCTACCCAAGAGGCGTTTGGCGTCATAGATGGTATTTTCGGTATTCATGGCGGCTTGGGATTTGGCCGATTGGCCGCAAAGGTTTTCCGTGTCAGTAAAGGCCACATACGAGGGCGTGGTGCGCTCGCCGTCACTATTGGCGATGATTTCGCAGACACCGTTGCGAAAAACCCCCACACACGAATAAGTTGTCCCTAAATCAATGCCGATTGCTGTAGCCATTATGTATATTACACTGGTAAGTAGTCTTTAAATCTTTTATTATAAAAATTTGAATATATATAAAAATTTGAATATATATAAAAATTTGAATATATATAAAATTTGAATATATATAAAAATTGAATATATATAAAAATTGAATAAAGTAATTAAGAGAGTGCCATTATTATTTCATATATAATATGTGTGATCCCACTACGTATGAACTCAGCATCGGTAACCGAAATTATACCGAATATGAATTTATAAATACGCATACCTTGCAAAAAGATATCCACTGCATCAACCCCAACACATTAGAACAGAAATTGTTTCATAAAGATATTATTGACAAGGACGGCAAAGTGTTGCGCTCGCCTTATAGGGAAAATGAAACAATTCCCGGGGTACTCATACTCGCGGGAAACACTTACGGCCATGTAAACGGCAACTTAAAAGGTAAATTATTATATAAATGTCTACCGGATGCGAAGCATTTGCCGGCATTTCTCATACCTTATGAGGATAAAACACCGTCTTTTACGAAACAAAAGGTGAATAAATACATCACGTTTCGCATCAAGGACTGGGTCAGCAAACATCCAGTGGGTATTCTAACC
>Ga0209086_10003223_pt1 | contig 12520 bp, 4 predicted proteins | sample M_130207_XF_Meta_FD_187312 | JGI IMG/M metagenome (GOLD analysis project Ga0209086, IMG submission 187312) | Freshwater microbial communities from Lake Montjoie, Canada to study carbon cycling - M_130207_XF_MetaG (SPAdes) (version 2) | ecosystem: Environmental > Aquatic > Freshwater > Lake...
GGAAGGGATCTCGGCATCCTGCTGAGCTACTGGGGCGGCGCTGGCTTCACGATCGGCGATTGCGACCACGATGGCGTGGTCGGAGCGTCTGATCTCGGAGTCCTGCTCGGTCACTGGGGCATTCGCTTCGAGTAACTGGACGGCCTGGCAGGCACAAGTGCTCATCCATGCGGCGGCGACCCTTTGGTCGCCGCCGCTTTCATTTCGCGATCGACGTGCGCAGCGGGCTATCTTCCGCACGCCGACGCGCACGGTTTCCTTCGCCCATCCCTGGGTTTCGCCGCGGCTCGCGCGGCTCCCGTCCGCGTACATTCCGCCCATGCGCACACTCATCGCAGCCGCCGCCATCCTCTTCTCCGCACACGCCGCGCTTGCGCAGGTCGAGCAAAATACGCACGAGCCCAAGCAGGTCAAGGTCGACGCGCCGATCCAGTCGGTCACGCTGTACCGCGAGGGTGCGATGGTCACGCGCACGTGTGCGCTGCCCGACGAGCTCGGCGACTTCGAGTTCCGCATCGACGGGCTTCCGAACATGCTCGACCAGTCGGTCGTGTCGGCGCGTATCACGGGCGCGAAGCTCCTCGACGTGCGCATCGAGTCGAAGGTCACCGCCGCCGATGCGTCGACGAGCCCCGAGCTCCGCGATGCGATCGCGCAGCTCGAGCGCGCGCAGCGCCGCATGGAGCTGGTCGCGCTCCACGAAGCCAAGCTCAACGACCAGCATGCGCTGATCAACGCGATCGCGCAGAAGACCGCGACCGAGAGCGCGAAGGATTTCGGCTCGAAGTCGCTCGATCCTGCGGCGCTCTCGGGTCAGCTCGCGTTCATCGACGACGCGCGCGAGAAGCTGATCGACCAGCGCACCATGCTCGACTCGGAGAAGCGCGCGGCTTCGTCGGAGGTCACCGCGCTCACCGCGAAGGTCGCGTCGCTCGGCGGCAAGCGCTTTATGGAGCGCTGGGCGATCGTGACCGTGGGCAAGTCCGCGCGCGGCGCGGCCACGCTCGCGCTCAGCTACCTCGTGGGCGGCGCGTCGTGGGATCCTGACTACGCGATCCGCGCCACCGACGCCGGCGACGACGCCATCGATACGCTCTCCGTCGAGTTCGACGCGCGCGTCTTTCAGAAGACGGGCGAGGACTGGAACGATGTCGCGCTGTCGTTCTCGACTGCCGAGCCGACGCGCCGTCCTGCGCCGCCCGAGATCCCGTCCGAGTTCGTCGACGTCCGCTCGCCCGCGCAGCCGATGCAGTTCGGCGGCGCGGACAAGTCGCGCCGTCCGATGGGCGGGGCGGGCGGCGATGCTGCTCCGAAGGAGAAGGCCCCGAGCGCCGGCGGCGACTACGGATTCACCGGCGGCTTGGGTAGCGGCGGCGGTGATGCGTTCGGAATCGCCAAGGATGATGCCGACGGAGCTGCGGAAGCGCTGAGCGTCCGCCTCGCCGAGGAATTCGCCGACGCAGGCTCCGAGGGCGGCGCCGTCGTGAACTACACGCTTCCGCGCAAGGCGAGCGTGCCGAGCGATTCGTCGCGGCGGGCCAAGGTGCGGATCGCGAGCATCGAGCTCAAGCCGAACTTCTCGCATGTCGCGCGGCCGATCGTCGATCCGACCGTGTATCTCCGCGCCAGCGCGCGCAACACGTCGGCGTACCGCCTCGTCGAGGGCCGCGCGCGGATCTACGTCGGCGAGGATTCGGTGGGCGAGGCGCAGTTCCCAACCGTGCCGCCAGGCGCCGAGGTCGAGTTCTGGCTCGGCGGCGATCCGCGCATCACCGCCAAGCGCGTGCTCGTCTCCAAGGATTCGAAGGAGCAGGGCGTGTTCGGCAAGGACGCGGTCGTCACGTGGTCGTGGCGCGTCGACCTCACGTCGGCCGCCGCGGGCAGCACGCGGATCGAGCTCGATGACCGCATGCCCGTCTCGCGCAACGAGCAGATCAAGGTCACGCTCGTCGATCCGTCCGCGCCGCTCTCGACCGACGCGAAATACCTCAAGAACGAGCGCCTCCGCGGCATCCTGCGCTGGGACATCGACATGCCCGGCGTCGGCAAGGACGGCAAGCCGAGCGAGAAGAGCATCTCGTGGACGGTGCGTCGTGCGCACGCGGTCGGAGTCGACGTCGCCACCGACATCGTCGAGCGTGCCGACTGATTGCTGACGATTCCGCGGCTCGGCAGCGCGAGACAAAATCTCGCGGAGTTGCGACTCGCCTCTCAACCCATGCGGATTTTTGTGGTTGAATGCGACCCCATGAGCCTCACTCGCCGCGAATTCGTCTTCACCTCGCTCGCAACTCCGATCGCGGCCGGCATGGCTGGCGGTCTCGCCACGCAGATCGCTGCCGGCGCCGCGCCCGCGTTCCTCCGCGGCGGCCTTGGCCAGAATGAGAAGCTCCAGCTCCTCAAGGTCGGCGTCGGCGGCATGGGCAACGCGGATCTCCGCGAGCTCTCGAGCCACAAGATGGTCCAGGTCGTCGGCCTCTGCGACGTGAGCCAGGTGCAGCTCGACGGCTGGACCAAGGACTCGAAGAACGACAAGGGCGAGACCGTCAAGGCGCGCTTCCCCGATGTGCCGACCTTCAAGGACTGGCGCGAGGCCTACAGCAAGCTCGACAAGAAGTTCGACGCGGTGAGCTGCTCGACCGCCGACCACATGCACGCCCCGATCTCGATGGCGGCCATGAACCTCGGCAAGCACGTCTACTGCCAGAAGCCGCTCGCGCAGGGCGCCTGGGAGAACCGCCGCCTCGCCGAGATCGCCGCCAGCAAGCCGAACATCGTCACCCAGATGGGCACGCAGCGCATCGCCACCAAGTGGCGTCAGTATGGCGGCGAGCTCATCCGCAACGGCGCCATCGGCCCGATCAAGGAGGTCTACGCGTGGACCAACCGTCCCGCTGGCTGGTGGCCTCAGGGCAACCCGCGTCCAGAAGGCGCCGACCCGGTGCCGGCTGAACTTTCGTGGGACCTCTTCCTCGGCGTCTCCTCCGATCGTCCGTACAAGAACGGCTACACGCCCTTCAACTGGCGCGGCACCATCGATTGGGGCACCGGCGCCTTTGGCGATATGGGTTGCCACATGCTCGATGTCCCGTTCTATGAACTCGGGCTCGGCGCTCCGCTTTCGGCGTACTGCACCCCGGTGAAGGCCTCGGCGGATCAGTTCCCCGAGAGCGAGTCGGTGGTCATGAAGTACGCGCCCAACAAGATGACATCGAAGGACGGCCTCACCCTCAAGTGGTTCGACGGCGGCCAGTTCCCCGACTTCAAGGCGATCGGCCTGCCCGATGGATGGGAAGGCGGCAAGCAGGGCGAGGATGTCGTCAAGGGTGACGGCGGCGTGATTCTCGTCGGCGAGAAGGGCATCATGTGGTTCCCGATCGAGCACGCATGGGCGCGCGTCTTCGTCGATGGCAAGGCCGTCGAAATGAAGCCGGGCGAGTTCAAGCAGACCAACCACTGGCACAACTGGGTTGACGCTTGCGTCGCCGGCAAGAAGGACGCCTGTGTGTCGCGCTTCGAGAAGGGCGGCAAGATGTGCGAGAGCCTCTCGATCGGCGCGATGAGCTCGCTCGATCCAGGCAAGGTGCTCGAGTACGACGCGGAGAAGTGCGTGTTCAAGAACAGCCCAGCCGCCAATGCCGCGCTCCGCCGCACCTATCGCAAGGGTTGGGAAGTCGAGAATCTGTCGCGTATTTGAGCGGTCGCAGCTGCGGCTGCTTCCTCTGGTGCTGGGTGGTGCTGGGTTGTGAAGTTGATCTATGAACCGCTATTGGCTCAGTGTTGGCGACGGTCAGACCTACGGCCCGTATACGGTTGAGGAACTTCGCGCCTTCATGGTCGAGGGGCGAGTGCATGCTGGTTGTTCGTTGTGCGAGCAGACGGAGAATGAAAGCGCCTCGTCCGCGTGGGTTCCTGCGGCAACGATTCTGTCCGGTATGGCGAGCCTCACGCCGCCGACGCCGCCTTTGCATTTCTCGGCGAAGTTTCCTGCCAACAGTCCTGCCAACAGTTCCGCGCGGCGCATCGGCTACCTGTGGTCGACATGCGTCACTCTGTTAACGCTGCTTTTCTGCTGCCTTCCCGTCGGCGTTGGCGCGGTGTTCGCCGCGGCGCAGGCCAATGCGAAGTACGCCGCGGGCGATCTGGTCGGCGGCGAGTTGGCCGAGCGGAGCTATCGCATTTGGATGAGGGTATCCATCGTGCTCCTCTTGCTCGGTCTCGTGTTGACTTGGTACAGCATCACGGCCGCGATGGACATGCTTTCCAACCTCAATCTCGGCGGCTGAACCGGGCGTTCGGCAAAACGAACGAGACATCATTTCTGGTTCGCGCACAGCGCGCCAGCGCATTCACCATTTCGTCTCCAGCAAATCACCAACGCGTTGGTTCAGCGCGGTCGGTCGCATGATTGGCATTCGGATCATCACGGCGGAAATGGCCCTGCATGGCGAGGGCGATGTCGGCCTGGTCGACCCAGCCGTCCATGTTGATGTCGGCCAACTCGAGGTTGCCCGAGCCCATTCGTCGCAGTTCCTTCACGCTCACACGCAGCCTCGGCGCGCCGCCGCGGAAATTTCCGCCGCCGCAATTCTCGCCGACCTTGAGGAAGTTGAGCGAGATGAAACCGAAGTCGCCGTTGTTCACGACGCCGTTGTGATCGTAATTGCTGCGGCTGTACACGGTCTTGTTCAAGCCGCGATCGGTGACGAAGCTGGCGAAGTCGAAGATGTCCACCAGATTGTCGTCGTTGGAGTCGCCTGCGATCAGTCCGAACGGTGCAGGCGTGATCCACTTGCTGCCAGAGATCGAAAGCGGCTGCGCTTGGGCGAGCGTGTGGGAGGCGTCCTTCACCGAGATGCAGGTGTAGTCGGTGCGAACGGGCAGATGCGCGTCGACGACGGCACCGTTGTTGCCAGTGAAGTGCACGATCGCACTCACGACATCACCCGAACTCAGGCGAAGGCGGACTTCATTGTCGAAGGAAATGCTGGCGTGAACGCTGCCGAGCAGATTCACATCGATGCTGGCGATCTGGTAGTTGGCGACTGTGTAAGTCCGAGTCAGGGTGACAAGGGTGCCGATGGCATCGGTCGTGCTCCACGAAACCGTTGAGGTTCCGATGGGGAAGCGCGATGGCCAATCGACAACTGTGGCGGAGTTGGGCAAAGTGATGGAGCGCGTGATCGCAAGAACGGGCTCGCAATTGTTCGACGCGGTGACGATGGGCTCAGCCAGCGCCGCGCCCAGCAGAGATCCCGCGTCGGTCGCGACGGCGATGTGATCCGTCGGCACGCCGACGAAAGTCACCGGGTCGAGCGAGGTGATGCTGGTGAAGTTGAGTCCGGTGAAGGGAACGGCCAGATGTCCGCCCGACGAGGAAATGCGGCAGGGGAATCCTGACGGCGCGAGCTCGACGAGGTCGGTCGCATCGCAGAACCCCTCGATGGCGCGGAACAGAAGATGCGCTGCGTTTCCAACGGTGACGCCGGCGTCCGATCCGCCGAGGTCAGCGCCAGTGCTCAAGCTGATGACGCCGCGCCCCGACTGCACCGATGCGTCGAGCGCGATGGGCGTGGGGAAGTCGATGCCGCCGAGGTTGCTGGCATCGCCGACGAATTGCATCTTGGTTGCGTCGTAGAGCACGCAAGCTTGCACACCGACGGCGGGAATGGAAAGCCCGCTCATGTTGAGTTCGACGACGAAGATGTCGCCCTGAGCGGCGGAAAGATGGGCCTCGACGATGAGCAGCGCCGTCGAGAACAGCGCCTGCTGCTGCGCGGGCGACATGCCATGCGAATTGACGGTGACCGTGGCGGTCGAAGAGGCGTTGGCCATGACCGCGGCGATCTGAACCGAAGTCAGCGCAGCGGTGATGGTGAAGGTTCCGTTGATTCGATGGACGGCGGCCGCACCGTTGGCGATAGCGATCAGTTGCGCCGTGCTCATGTTGGTGGCGAGGACGGTCGCCTGATCGGCGATGGTGGCGTTGAGCAGCGTTGCGATGGTCGATGCATCCTGAGCGCTGGTCAGCGAGAGGTTTGAGATATCGAAGGCGACGGCCTGGTCGGCGGGCGATCCCGCCGAGGCCACGGCGGCGGCGACCGACGCGAGCTGGCCGACGGACATGTTCAACGCATTGACGGTGACGGTGGCGCCGCTTTGGGATGCGGTGGCGAAACCCGCCCTGCTTAGGAGGCTGGTGATCTGCGTGGCGGTGAGGTTGGCATTGATGGCGATGGTGCCGATGAGGCCGCCGGCGCGCAACTTGGTGAAGTTGTTGGCGAGGATCGCGAGCTTTCCGCCCGCGGTCGAGGCCATGCCTGATGCGTCGGCACCAGCGCTGGCGTCATCGGACTTGCCCAGAAGAATGGCGAGCTCCGAAGTGGTCTGCGCGTTGTCGAGCGCGAGCCCGAAGATCGAATCGACCAACGCATCGTTGGCGCTGACGATGGTGAGCGTGGTTGCACCCATCGCGGAGGCGTCGACGCGGACATCGGCGCTGATGGCGATCTTGGTGAACAGGTTGGCGATGGTCGCGTCGTTGAGTTCAAGTTGGCCGCTGCGCAGCAGGACGCTGCCGCTGATGGCGTTGTCGCCGATCCGTGCGATCGACGCGCTGAGCGCAGAGAGTTTTTCGGATGCCATCGCCGTGGCAATGACGCGCGCCATCGACCGACCAGGCAACTCGACCGCCACCGACTTTCCGAGCAGGCCGCTGATCTGCTCGGCCGACTGCTCGTTGCTGAGGGTGAGGTTGTAGATCGCGTTCACGCGGGCGATGTTGGCATGCACAACCGCAATCGAGGTTGCGGACATGGTGGCGGCGTCGGCCTCGAGCGTTGCAGAGGCGGCGGTCTTGGCGACAAGTCCGGCGAGATCCGACACACGCCCGCTCACCAGAATGGTTCCGGTGATGCCGTCGGCGGCGAGCTTGGCAAGATGGGCCGACAGCGCGCCGATCTGATCGTGGGTCATGCCCGTGGCATCGGCGGTGGCGGAGCCGTCGGCGCTGCCCGCGAGAAGCGCGGCGATTTGCGTTGGCGATTGCGCGCTACTCAGCGCGAGCGTTCCAGTCACGCCGCCCGCAAAGTCCGCGTAGTGCGCGCCGATGACGGCAAGTTGCGTCGCGTTCATGCCCGTGGTGATGGCGGCGAAAGTCGCGCCGGCCGCGGCGCGGGCGAGGAAGCTCTCGAGCACCGCGTTTGCCGATGCACCGGTGGGGAAGCTGGCGGCGTTGATGGTGAAGTCGCCCGAGAAGAGGATGTCGTTGGTGATCACGGCGCCGAGCACGACGGCAACGCCGCTCTGCAGCACGATGGTGTCGCCAGTGCGCGAGGCGGCGATGGCGCGTCCGAGCGCGCCGGCCGGCGTGGCGGTGGTCACATAGAGTTTGTCGGCCGCGAAGCGAACGAGCCCGATTCCCGAGGCGTCGATCGCATCACCAGTTTGGTCGGCGATGGTGAAGTTGTCCGCGAGCACCGCGCGATCAAGCTGCGATCCGCTCAAGCGGTGAAAGCGCGCGCCGATGGCGTCCACGCCGCCGGTCGCCCAAACCACGATCGACTTCAGCGCGGTGTTGCCCGCAGCGAACGCATCGGTGTCGGTCGACTGAACAACGAGATCGCCCCAAGGCGCGATGCAATTCTGCAGGCTGACATTGTTCAGGCTCACGCCGCTGACATCGCTGTAGCACTGGAAACTCAGCGCGCCCTTCGCAACCCGGCCGCTCACACTGACATTGTCCAGCGCGATGATTCCGGCCGGCGCGAAGCCGCCGTTGCTCTCAAGGCCCTGTCCGGTGAACACGATGCCGTAGCCGTTGGCGGCGTGGTTCGAAGTCACGGCAACATTGGTCAGCGACGCGTTGCCCTTGAAGCCGAAGAACGAGAGATCGTGATTGCCGGCGCTGTTGGCGTTCGACGCGCAATTGTTGGTGAAGGTGGTGTTGGTGAAGGCGAAGTTGGTGGCGACGATGTTCGCACCCGACGCGTTGAAGCTGAAACCCTGCCAATTGTTCGAGGCGATGGTGCAGCCGGAAACGGTCAGCCCGTCAAAGCTTGACACGGTGGAGGCGATGCGGATGCCGTTGTTGGCATTCGACGACAGCGTCGAGTTGGAGATGATCGCGTCGGAGATAGCGTTCGTTGCGCCGTAGCTGATGCCGTCGGTGTTGGCGCTGGCGTTGATGTTGTCGAAGGTGAGCTTGGTGACCGCCGTCGTGTTGGCAACCAGGATGCCGCTCGCGGTCGAGCCGATGAGACGCATGTCCTTCACGATCAGGCGGCCGTCGACGGAGCCTGAGCCCGTGACGGTGACGACCGAAGTTCCCGCGACTGCCGCAGTAACGACGGTTGCGTCGATGGCGCTTCCCGCGCCGATGAGCGTGACGCGGTCGGTGATGGCGATGTTGTCGGAGTACGAGCCCGCGTCGAGGCGGACGATGTCGCCGGTGGAGGCGAAGCTCATCGCGCGCGAAACGCCGCCGACGAGCGCCGCGCCCGAGGAGGGAACATGGATCTCGCCCAACTTGGTGACCACGCGGCCGTTGCGCGCCCCGTTGGTGATGTGCTGGTTGCTGCGCGGCGCAATGGCGAATTGACCCGCGAGGTCGAGCGCCGCGATCGGCGTTCCGTCAACGCTCGATGCCCGCGCGTCGAGCGTGAAGCCCGTCGGCACCGAAACGAGGTCAAAGAGCATGCCGACGCCGTTGAACGCATTGGCGCCGAGATTGAAGGACGCGCTGCTGGTGTCCAGCGAAAGCGCAACGCCGCCGTCGGTACAGCCGATCCGATTGGCGTCGACGGTGATCAGCGAAAGGTCGCCGCGCAGTTCGATGGCGTTGCGCACATGGGCGATGGTGTTGTCGAGGATGGTGGCGCCACCTTGCGCGCGGATGGCGCTGCGCCACGAGCGATTCTGCAGGACGCCAGTCGTCGCGCCGTCGATGGTGTTTGCGCGGACGATCGCCGTTGCGCCAGCGATCGCGTTGATCTCGATTGCGCGGATGTCGAGCGTGCTCTGCGCGTCTTGTTCGGCGCCGTCGCTGCCCGAGTCGCGGAAGAACACGTTGTTGATGACCGTCGCTGAGGTGGCGGTGTCGATGCGGACGGCGATGCGCGGCGTGGCGATCGACTCGGCGGGAAGCAGGCTGTCTTGGATGCGGAAGCCCTTGAGCGCGCCCTTGGTCACGAGGACATGCTGGCCGCCAACAACGGTCGGTGACGCGCTGAAGTCGAGGATCGCCTCGACGCCGCGCACGCCGTTGCCAGCGATCGCGGCGTTCGGGCCTTCGACGGAGATGTTCTTGGCGATCGTCAGGCTCTCGGAATAGATGCCCGGGACAACGCGCACGGTGTCGCCGTCGTTGGCGAAGTCGATTGCCGCAACAATGCTGATGAAGTACGCGGCGTCGGCGCCATTGCGCACAACACCGATCGGCGTGTTTGAGAACGAGGCAAAGCGGGCGAAGTGCGTGTTGATGGCGGCGACCTGCGCCGCGGTCATGCCTGCGAGATCCGCCGAAATGGTCGAGCCAGCGATGACGCGGGCGAGGATCGCGCCGATATCGGCCGCGCTACCAGTGTTGGCGCTGTGGAAGGCGATTTCGCCGTACAGCTTGTCGGTGGCGGAGGTCGCGGCGAGTGCGGCGGCGAGCGAGGTGTAGGTGCTGCCCGCGCGTCCAACAACCACGATGGTCGCATCGGCGAAGGCAAGACGCTCGATGCCGACGAGTGTGTCGGTCGCGTCGATGGCGGTGGTGACTTCGATGGCGGAGTCCGCGCCCGAGCCCGTGTTCGAAATGATCATCGCGCCAGTTGCGCTGCCGAGGAAGATCGCCGTGTCGATGCCCGCGCCGCCGTCGACGCTGTCGTTGTCCGCGCCGCCGTCGATGGTGTCGTTGCTCGCGGCGCCGACGAGCGTGTCGCGGCCGGCGAGACCGCGCACAACGCGGGGCGCGCTGATGTCGGTTGCGGCGACGATGTCGTCGGCCGAAGTTCCGAGGATGTCGACGGTGCCCGCGCCCGAAACGCGAACCGTTTGCTGGGCAGCGTTGATCGAGAGCGTCTTGGTGGCGGCGATGGATCCGTCGAGCTGCAGCCCGGCGGTCGCGAGATCACGCAGATTGGTGTCGGTGACGAGCGCGCTGGTCGCGGGCGAAATGGCAACGCTGCCTGCGCCGGTGAGCGTGCGGTTGTGCGCCTGAGCAGCGGTGAGCGTGAGAATCGCGCCCGCGTTGACCGATCCGGAGACGTCGAGCGCCGTGGTGATGCGAGTCAAGTCGCTGTTGCCAGCGATGTTGCCCGCGATCACCGTCGTGCCCGCGCCAGTGATGGTCAGCCCGTTGGCCTGCGCAGCGGTGAGCGTGAAGGTGCTTCCGAGCGCGACCGTGGTTCCGACGACGCCGTCGCCATCGAGCGAGATCGGCGCCGAGATGGCGTTGATGACAACATTCGAGTCAATCGTGCCCACGAGCGACACCGTGCCCGCGCCTTCGATGGTCCAGCCCGATGCGCGAGCAGGAGTCAGCGAGATCTGTCCGCCCGCCGCCACCGAAAAGAATGGCGCCGAGGTCGGAAAGGTGATGTTGGTTGCGGTGATGCCGAGCAGGTTCGCGCTGGTGGCAAGTCCGTCGGGCTTGATCGCGACCGTGCCCGCGCCGCTGATGAACTTCGCAGCGAGTTCCGCCGCGGTAAGGATCAGGGTCTTGTCAGCGGGGAGGTTGATGATCGTGTCGATCTTGGCGATGTTGGCGCAGACCGCGGCGATCGCCGCAGCGTTCATGCCCGCGGTGTTGACGGTGACGGTCGCCGACTCGCAAGTGTGCGAGAGCAGTCCGTTGATGCGTGAGCCGAGCGCGAGCGGATCGCTCGTGCCGGTTGGGTTGTACATGCCGCCCGTGAGGGTGAAGGTGCCGAACACGCCGTCCTGCGCGAGCAGAGCGCCGTTGAGTCCGAGCGATCCGAGATTCAGCTGGGTGATAGCGGTGGCGTTGGCGGTTACGCGAATGCCGTTGACAGCCGACGATGCGGCCAGGGCCTGGGCGATCTGAGCCGAGGTGCTCGACGAGGTCACATGATTTGCGCCCGCCGTACAGTTTGCCGACTGCATGGCCCATGCCGAGGGGCACAGAAATCCGAGCGCGACGAAAGCGAACGCTGGCCGCGAATGGCAATGCATGTATCTCTTCGACATTGGCAGGATCTCCAGAATGCATATTGCCTCACGACAACACGCAGCCATCAACCCACGCACGCCAAGCTGAACCGTCTCCCAGACGAAGGGGAGCCCTTCCAAGATCATTCGGAAGAGGCCTCAGAGCAAACGCTCCCTGTCGGGATTGATCAAATCGCCCCTGAATCTCGGGGAGCGCTGGAGATGGAGTGCAGGTACAGGACCTTGGACGGTGCGGGCGACGCGCATAATTTCGTGGGCCGGCCGCGGAGACTCCCAGCGTCTGACCGGCGGCGCGAGGGTTCGAGAGTCGTGGTGGGGTGAAATGAGACAGGCCCGCGGCATGTGCCGCGGGCCTGAAAGTCTCACTGATTAGATACGCCTCTGTAGGCCTGTCTCAAGACTCACCAATCTGCCACCTCGACTTCATCCTGAACCTCAAGAGCGTTCGGGTAGTCGCGGCGGAACTGGCCCTGCATGGCGAGGCCCATGTCGGTCTGGTCAACCCAGCCATCCATGTTGATGTCAGCCTGCTCAAGGTAGCCGAGGCCTGCACGACGGAGTTCCTTGACGCTGACACGCGCGAGCGGCGTGTTGCCATCGAGGTATCCGCCACCACAGGTATCGCCAGCGAAGAGGAAGTTGAGCGAGATGAAGCCATAGTCGCCGTTGTTCACGAACGCGTTGCGGTCGAAGTTGCTGCGGCTTGCCGGAGTCTTGCCCGCACCACGATCGGAGACGAACATACCGAAGTCGAGGATGTCGACCACGTTGTCGTCGTTCGAGTCGCCTGCGGTCAGCGCGAACGCTGCGCCGGCAACCCACTTGGTTCCCACCACCGACAGCGACTGCGAGTCGGCGAGGGTGTGAGTTGCGTCCTTCACCGAGACGCAGGTGTAGCTGGCGCTAACCGGGACCTGAGCGTCAACCACGGCGCCGTTGTTGCCAGTGAACGGGATGGTCGCACTGACGACGGCTCCCGAGCTCAGGCGCAGACGGACGATCTGGTTGAAGGTGATGCTGCTGCTGACGCCGCCCACGAGATTCACATCGATGGTCGCGAGCTGGTAGTTCTGGACCGTGTAGGTGCGGGTGGCGCTGATGAAATTGCCAGCCGCATCGGTTGCGGTCCAGGTGACCGACGAGACACCGATCGGGAACATGGCCGGCCAGGTGAGGCTGGTGGTCGCGTCCGGATAGGTGATCGTGCGGATGACTGGAGTCACTGCGCCACAGTTGTTGGTAGCAGTGACCGTCGGTACTGCGATGGCAGCTCCAGCAGTTGTTCCGGCGTCCGCAGCGACGTCGATGTTGGAGGCGGGCACACCCGCGAGCTGGAGGTTATTGA
>Ga0209086_10003225_pt1 | contig 12514 bp, 9 predicted proteins | sample M_130207_XF_Meta_FD_187312 | JGI IMG/M metagenome (GOLD analysis project Ga0209086, IMG submission 187312) | Freshwater microbial communities from Lake Montjoie, Canada to study carbon cycling - M_130207_XF_MetaG (SPAdes) (version 2) | ecosystem: Environmental > Aquatic > Freshwater > Lake...
GGACCGGTGGGCATCACGAACGCCCCCTCGTGCGGCTCACTTCGGCAGATGTACCGACATCATCACCAGGGTGCCGTCGATCTGGGTAAACCAGTGCGGCGTCTTCTCGGGCACCAGCACCCAGTCGCCCGCCGTAATGGTGCGCGACGCGCCGCCGTCGATGCCGGTACCGGAGGCATTGTCCGGGTTGGGGCGCCGTTCGTTCTGCAGCGTGCCGCCCGTGACGACGGTGCCGCGGCCTTCGACGACGTAGAAGAGTTCGGCGTCCTTGTTGTGTGTGGACGCCGGCGCGTTGAGACCGCCGACGCGGTACTCGAGATTGGCGTTGTAGGGGGCGAGCGAGACGATCGGCTGCACGAAATTCGGCTGGTCCGGTTTTCGCTCAGACTTCGCCCTGGCAATCAGCGCTGTCACGTCGCCCGCCGACGCGAACAGCTTCGGTACGGCTGAGCTTCCCTGCGCCGACAGGCTCGAACCGCCCGTCAGGACACCGCCCACCACCACCAACACGGCCACCATCAATCGCATACAGGTCACCTTTCGGAAACCCCGATTCTACCGGTCTCACGGCCTCCGTGGCCATCGCCACGGAACCGTTCACTATCGCCAACCCCCTCCGGCGTGTCATGATCAAGCGATGTCTTCTGAACAACCGCCCGTGGAACAAGCCCCCATTACGTTTGCCAGCATCGGCCTCCGCCAGGAACTCGCTGATGCTGTAGCCGCCCTCGGCTACGAGGAACCCACCCCTGTCCAGCGCGAGACCATTCCGCTGCTGCTCGAGGGGCGGGACCTGCTGGGGCAGGCCGCCACGGGCACGGGCAAGACGGCCGCATTCGCTCTGCCGATGCTGCACCTGATTGGGGAGGAGAAGCCGGCCGCGCGCAAGACCTGCGGCCTGGTGCTCGTCCCGACCCGCGAACTGGCCATGCAGGTGGCCGAGGCGCTGCACAAGTACGCCAAGGGCAGCGGCGTGACCGTGTTGCCGCTCTACGGCGGCGCACCGATGCACACCCAGATCCGCGGACTCGAGCGTGGCGCCCACATCGTCGTCGCCACCCCCGGCCGCGCCCTCGACCATATCCGCCGCGGCACCCTGAAGCTCGACGGCATCCGGATGCTCGTGCTCGACGAAGCGGACGAGATGCTTGACATGGGCTTCGCCGAGGACCTCGATGAGATCCTCAAGGTGACGCCGCCCACCCGTCAGACGGCGCTGTTCTCCGCCACGATGCCGTCGCGCATCATGGCCATCGCCGACCGCCACCTGAAGAACGCCGCGCGCATCACCATTCCGCGCGAGAAGGCCGTGGCCGGCGCCGTGCCGCGCGTGAAGCAGATCGCCTACGTCGTGAGCCGTGCGCACAAGTCGGCGGCGCTCGCGCGCATCCTCGACATGGAAGATCCGGTGGCCACCCTCGTCTTCTGCCGCACGCGGATCGAAGTGGAGCAACTTGTCGAGACGATGACCGCGCACGGCCAGCGGGCTGAGGCGCTGCACGGCGGCATGCTGCAGAAGCAGCGCGACCGGGTGATGGGGCTCTTCCGCGCGCAGAAGGCCGACCTGCTGATCGCCACCGACGTCGCGGCACGCGGCCTCGATATCGAACACCTGTCGCACGTGGTGAACTACGACGTCCCGGCCTCAGCCGAGGTCTACCTGCACCGCATCGGCCGCACCGGCCGCGCCGGGCGCGGCGGCGTCGCCATCACGCTGGCGGAACCGCGCGAGCATCGCCTGCTGCGCGTCATCGAGCAGTTCACGAAGTCGAAGATCGACGTCGCGACGGTGCCAACGGTGGCCGACCTGCGCTCGCGTCAGCTCGACGTCACGCGTGCGGCGCTGCGTGAGACCCTGCTGGCCGGCACCTTCGACCACGTCCGCGTGATCATCGAATCGCTCGCCGTCGAATTCGACATCGTCGACATCGCCAGCGCCGCCGTGCACATGGCACATGCGGCGTCGGCGGGCAACGGCGACGACCGCGAGATTCCGGTCATCGACGTCTCGAAGCCGTCTGCCGATCGCGGCCGCCCGGAACGCGGCTTCGAACGGCGCCCTGCCGCACGCCGCGAGTTCCCGGCAGCACCGCGTGAAGGTGGCGCTGGCCGCCTCGTCGACAGGCCGCCGCAGCGCCAGGCCGACGGGGATGGCCGTGTGGTGCGACTGTTCGTGGGTGCCGGCCGCATCGCGGGTGTGCGCCCTGGCGATCTGGTGGGGGCGATTACCGGCGAGGCGGGAATCGACTCGCGCTCGCTCGGCTCGATTGAAATCGGCGACCGGTTCTCGCTCGTCGAGGTGCCGGAAGCGATGGCCGATCAGATCATCACGGCCATGAAGTCGGCGAACATCCGCGGCAAGAAGGTCCAGTTCCGCCGCGAACGCTTCGAATAAAGGTTCGAGTTTCGGTGTAGTGCGTAGTGTCCGGCTTCAGCCGGACGTTCTGGGTTCCGCCGAAAGGCGGACACTACACCGATCTCGAAACCGCGCTAGTCCCGCGAGCCGCCGAGCTTGGCGAAGGCCGCCGACATGGCGGTCGCCGTCGACGCCGGCTGCGGCTGCGGAGCGGGTCGGCCCTGCGGCGGACGGCCCGGCTGCTGCCCGCGTGGACCACGGTCGCGCGATTCACCGGCGGCCGGCTTCTGCCCCGCCGGCAGCGGCTCCTGCAGCTTCATGGTGAGACCGACGCGCTTGCGCTTCAAGTCGATCTCCACCACCTTCACCTTCACGATATCGCCGGCCTTCACCACCTCGCGCGGGTCCTTCACAAAACGGTCGGCCAGCTGCGAGACGTGCACGAGGCCGTCCTGGTGCACGCCGATGTCGACGAACGCGCCGAAGTTGGCGACGTTCGTCACCACGCCTTCGAGCAGCATGCCTGGCTGCAGGTCGCTGAGATGTTCGACGCCGTCCTTGAACGATGCCGTCTTGAACTCCGGGCGCGGGTCGCGCCCCGGCTTCTCGAGCTCGGCGAGGATGTCCTTCACCGTCGGCACGCCGAACTGCGCGTCGGCGAATTCCTCGGGGCGCAGCGTGCGCAGCACGGGGCTCTTGCCGATGAGTTCGTGCACGCCGACACCGGTCTTCGCCACGATGCGCTCCACGACCGGGTAGGCTTCGGGATGCACGGCCGACGAGTCGAGCGGGTTGGTGCCGTCCATGATGCGGAGGAAGCCGGCCGCCTGCTGGAACGTGCGGTCGCCGACGCGCGGCACCTTCAGGATGTCGCGCCGATCGCGGAACGGACCGTTCTCGTCGCGGAAGGCGACGATGTTCTTCGCGATGGAGTCGGTGAGGCCGGAGATGCGCGACAGCAGCGGCACCGACGCCGTGTTGACGTCGGCGCCGACCGCGTTGACACAATCTTCCACAACGGCGTCGAGCTTGCGCGCGAGCTGCAACTGGCTGACGTCATGCTGATACTGCCCCACACCGATCGCCTTCGGATCGATGCGCACCAGTTCCGCCAACGGATCCTGGAGGCGGCGCGCGATCGACACCGCACCGCGCAGCGACACATCGAGGTCGGGGAATTCCTTCGACGCCAGCTCTGACGCCGAGTAGACCGACGCGCCAGCTTCGGAGACCACGATCTTGGTGAGCGGCAGATCGGGGTGACGCCCGATGAGGTCGGCGGCGAGCTTGTCGGTCTCGCGCGACGCCGTGCCGTTGCCGATGGAGATGAGCTGCACCTGGTGCTTCACGCAGAGGGCGCCGAGCGTGCGCAGCGAGCCTTCCCAGTCCTTGCGCGGCTCGTGCGGATAGATCGTCGCGGCCTCGAGCAGGCGCCCGGTACCGTCCACCACCGCCACCTTGACGCCGGTGCGAATGCCGGGGTCGAGCCCCATCGTGACGCGCTGTCCGGCTGGAGCCGCCAGCAGCAGGTCGTGCAGGTTAATGCCGAACACGCGAATGGCCTCAGCCTCGGCCTGCTCGCGCAGCCGCTGCTCGATCTCCACTTCGAGGTGCACCGCCAGCTTGAACTTCCAGGTCCAGCGCACGGTTTCCTGCAGCCAGGCATCGGCCGGACGCCCCTTCGGCTCGATGCCGAACTTCCCGGCAATGCGACGCTCGGGTTCGGTCGGCCCGGTCGCCCCTACGGATTCAGGCAGCACCACCGACAGGCGCAGGAACTCTTCCTTGCGGCCGCGGAACAGGGCCAGCGCACGGTGCGACGGGACGTTCTTCAGCAGTTCGCTGGCACCGAAGTAATCGGAGAACTTGCTGCCGGCCTCTTCCTTGCCGTCGATCACCTTCGACACCCACTCGCCGCGTTCCCACAGCAGCGTACGCAGCCCGCCGAGCAGTTCGGCGTCTTCCGAGAAGCTCTCCACCAGGATCCAGCGCGCGCCTTCGAGTGCCGCGGCCAGGTCGGCGACCCCCTTCTCGGCATCGACGAACGCCGCGGCTTCCGTCTCCGGCGTCTTCGTCGGGTCGCCGTGCAGCGCGAGCGCCAACGGCTCGAGCCCGGCTTCACGCGCGATCTGCGCCTTCGTGCGACGCTTCTGCTTGTAGGGAAGATACAGGTCTTCGAGCCGCGCCTTGGTGTCGGCGTCGCCAATCTGCGCCGCCAGCTGCGGCGTCAGCTTGCCCTGCTCCTCGATGCTCTTCAGGATGGAGGCCCGGCGCTCTTCCAGTTCCCGCAGGTAGTTCAGCCGCTCTTCGAGCGCGCGCAGCTGGATATCGTCGAGGCCGCCGGTGGCCTCCTTGCGATAGCGCGCGATGAAGGGGACGGTCGACTTCTCGTCGAGCAGCGCGACCGCGGCGGTGACCTGCGGCACACGTACGTTGAGTTCCTCGGCGATGCGGGCTTCGATCGATGTCATGCGGGAAGGCGTTCCTGTCGAGGGGGTGGGCTTCTGCGTTGGCAATGCGTCCGTGTGGACGACGCCGGGTGGGTCGATTGTAGCAGGCAGCGACGCGTGATGATTGCGGTAGACTGAACCGCTTCAGGCTAGGCGCCATCGCCCCTGACCGACTCTGCCCACGATCACCCCGCGCGCAGCCGCGACCTTCGGCTCGACTCACATGAGCACTCGGTATCCCACACCCCCCGAGCCGATCCGCATGGCCGATTCCGACATCGGGCCGTCCGAGGTGGCGCTGGTCAACGAGGTCCTCCGCTCACGCGCCCTCAGTTGCGGGCCGATGATCGAGCTGTTCGAGCGGGAGTGGGCCGCGCAGGTGGGCGCGCGGCACGCCGTCGCTGTGTCGAGCGGTACAGCCGGGCTCCACCTCGCAATGATTGCCGCCGGCGTCAGTGCGCACGATCTGGTGGTGACGACGCCGTACTCGTTCGTCGCGTCGGCGAACGTCATCCTGTATCAGCGGGCCGTGCCGGTCTTTGTCGACATCGATCCGCTGTCGCTGAACATCGACGCCGTGCGCGCGGCAGAGGCGGTGGAGCAACTCGCCTCTGGACGCGCTGCGGCCCGCCGCTGGCTGCCCAGGTCGGGCGCCGCCGGTGTCCGCCGCGTCAAGGCGTTGCTGCCGGTGCACGTGTTCGGACGGCCGGCCACCATGGGGCCACTGCTGGCGTCGGCTCGCCTGCACGGCGCGTCGGTGGTGGAGGACGCCTGCGAAGCGATCGGTGCCGAGCACCTGGGTCGGCGTGCCGGCACCTTCGGCGATGCGGCGGTGTTCGGCTTCTTCCCCAACAAGCAGATTGCGATGGGCGAAGGCGGCGTCATCACCACCGACTCAGACGAGTGGGCGGCGCTCTTCCACAGTTTGCGGAACCAGGGGCGGACCGCGGGCGGTGCGTGGCTGGAGTACGGACGGCTCGGCTACAACTACCGGCTGAACGACATGAGCGCGGCGCTGGGTCTGGCGCAGTTGCGACGCCTGGACGAACTGCTTGCGCGGCGCGCCGCCGTTGCCGACGCCTATTCGCAGCGGCTGGCCGAGCCGGGCATCACCCCGATCGCGCCGACGCCTGGCACCACCCGTATGAGCTGGTTCGTCTACGTGGTGCGGTTCGACGCCGACATCGATCGCGATCTGGTGATGCGGGAACTGCACGAGCGCGGCATCCCGTCGCGCCCCTACTTCCCGTGCATCCATCTGCAGCCGTTCTACCGCGAGCGGTTCGGCTTCAGTGAAGGCGATTTCCCGCACGCCGAAGCGGCAAGCCGGTCGACGCTTGCCCTCCCCTTCCACGCGAACATGCCGCTGTCGCAGGTGGAGTTCGTCGCCGACGCCGTGCGCGAGGTCGTCCGGCGGCTGCGCGGCTCCGCGGTCTCGAGCGCCACTGTGGCCGTGGCTGCGCGGGCGGCGAGCCAGGCGGTGCTCGTCCGGCCGGCACAGGGCGCCGACGCGAGTGACGAGGCGATGATCGACGCGTTCCTGTCGCGTCAGGCGCTCCACCTGCCGATGGACGACGTGCGTGGTCTGGTGGGTGGACGCCGCGTGCTGGTCACTGGCGCCGGCGGCTCGATCGGTTCTGAATTGTGCCGGCAGATCGCCGCGTGCGGCCCGGCGTCGCTCGTGATGCTCGACCGCTACGAGAACGGCCTGCACGCGGTGGCTGAAGAGCTGTCGTGGCTGGCGTGTGCGCAGCCGGTGATTGCCGACATCACCGACCGGCCCCGCCTCGAGATGGTCATGGCCGAGGCACAGCCCGAGCTTGTGCTGCACGCCGCCGCGCACAAGCATGTGCCGCTGATGGAACAGAACCCCGGCGAAGCGGTGAAGAACAACGTCACCGGCACGCGGCTCGTCGTGGAGGCGGCGGTGCGAGCCGGCGCGCTGCACGTCGTGCTGATCTCCACCGACAAGGCCGTGCGACCGAGCAGCGTGATCGGCGCCACCAAGCGGCTGGCTGAACTCATCGTGCAGCGGATGGCGGCGCGGACAGCGACGCGCTGCGTGAGCGTGCGCTTCGGCAACGTGATCGGCAGCAACGGCAGCGTGCTCCACACTTTCCTCGGACAGGTGCGAGCCGGTGGCCCGGTCACCGTCACCGACCCGGAGGTGCGCCGCTACTTCATGCGCATTCCGGAGGCGGCGCAACTCGTGCTGCACGCGGCATCGGCTGCACCGTCAGGCTCGATTGCGGTGCTCGACCTTGGCGATCAGCTGCCGATTGTCGACCTGGCGCGGCATGTCATTCGCGCTGCGGGCCACGAGCCCGATGTCGACATCCCGATCGTCTTTACCGGCTTGCGCCCTGGCGACAAGCTGAGCGAAGAACTGCTGGGGGAAGGCGAAGTGCTGCAGGCGTCGCACGTCGAGGGGGTGGGCTGGGTGGAAGCGCCGCCGCGGACCGACTGGGACCGGTTCGACCACGAGCTCACCGAACTGGAGCGGCTCGCGGCGGCACCCGACCGGGCCGCGACCGTGGCGGCGCTGGTCGCGCTCGTCGACCGCGAACCGGCTCAGACCGCCGGGACCTGATCCGTGTGCGCGTCGAGGCGCCGGCGCGCACCGTTGGTGGCATAGTGCGTTTCGAGGTAGTCGACACCGTCGGCCGTGATCGACAGCTTCGAGTTGTCCTCGCGCATCACGAAGTTCTTCTTGGTGAGGTACCAGACCGTGAACTCGAGATGCTCGCGCGCATGCCCGGTGAGCTGCTCGAGGTCGAGGATGAACACACCCGCCCGGCTCGGTTCGGCACGGCGTCGCTCGTAGAGCACTTCGAGCAGGGTGAGGCGCACCATCTGCTCCACTTCGATCGGATTGGACGCATGTTCCGGCGTGGCCACCGGCTGCCAGCGGGTCTTCTTCGCTTCGTTGTATGCGATGTCGTACTGCGCCCGGCGTTCGGGGTCGGTCAGCACTTCGTAGGCCTCGACCAGTTCGCGGAATCGCCCCTCATCCCCCGTGTGCAGGTTGTCGGGATGATAGCGCTGCGCCAGAAGCCGATAGACGCGATGAATGGTCTCCGGCTCCGCATTGGGGCTGATCTGGAGCAGTTCGTAGTAGTCCGGACCCTCGGGTTGAAACATGTTCCTCTGGTGCACGTCACGGCTATCGGCACGCCGATTCCGCGGCTGCACTACCCCACACACGATGCGTGGCCGTTCCGTGCAGGGACAAGAAGCCGGCTAGCCGCGCAGGTTCTGGTTGAAGAACTCCAGCGTGCGCTGCCAGGCGAGCGTGGCGGCGGCTTCGTCGTAGCGCGGCGTCGTGTCGTTGTGGAAGCCGTGGTTGGCGCCGTCGTAGACGAACAGCTGGTACCTCTTGCCGTTGGCCTTCAGGGCCGCTTCATAGGCCGGGAAGCGTCCGCCGATGCCGGTGTCCTTGGTCGGGTCGGCGTAGTGCAGCATCAGCGGCGCGGCGATCTTCGGCACGTCGGCGTCGCCCGCAGGTGCCCCGTAGAACGGCGCGCCGGCGTTCAGCCCGGCGCCGAGCCGCACCGCCAACTGGTTCACGATGCCGCCGCCGAAGCAGAAGCCGATCGCCCCGAGCGTCCCGGTCGACTCCGGGCGCGCCTTCAGCCATTCGGCCGACGCGACGAAATCCTCGAACATCTTCGGTCCGTTGACCGCACGGAACTTCGCTGCCCCCTGCTCGTCATCGCCAGGGTAGCCGCCGACCGACGTCAGGCCGTCCGGCGCGTAGGCGATGAAGTTGTTGGTTGCGAAGCGACGCGCCACGTCTTCGATGTACGGGTTGAGGCCTCGGTTCTCGTGGATGACCAGTACCGCCGGGTACTTGCCGGCTGCGGCCGGCCGCGCGTAGTAGCCCTTGATGCTGCCGTTGCCCTGCGGCGCCGCTACCGTCGCGTACTCGGTCTTGATGCGCGCATCGTCCTTCGGCACCTGCTGCGCCCACGCGTAGTTGGGCGTGAGGCTCTCGAAGAGCGCAGCGGCGGTGACACCACCGACGGCGAATTTTGCGGCGCGATCGAAGAACGCGCGGCGGGTGATCTCGCCGTGCTGGTATTCGTGGAACAGGTCGAGCAGTTCCTGCGGAAAATCAGATGCCTTCTTGCGGTCCATGGTGCCTCCCCTTCGCAGCGCGCAGTCTACTGAAGCTTGCGCGCAGGCGCCACGGTTTCCTTATTTGTTCGGCGACGCACCGGGAAAGGGACTCACACCGTCGCCTTCCCGACCACGCCGCTCTCCGCCGCCGGCTCGGGCGCCCACGGCGGCAACAGGCGCACCAGCAGCCACAGGATGCCGAACGGCGCGATGAGCAGTGCAATGGCCGGCAGCAGTCCGTCCCTGGTGACGTATTGCATCTTGTAGGTGGTGTAGCCGAGGAAGCTCTTCGAGAACAGCTGCCCGCCAATCACCACGTTCCATCGCATCGCGAAGATGCCGACCAGCGTCAGCACGCCGGCCACGGTGTAGATGCGCAGCCGCGTCGCCGACGGGATGGTGAACAACTGCGTCACCGCCAGCAGCGCCAGCGGCACCACCGTGCCGACCATGATCTGCAGCACGATCTGCGAGGTGAACAGTCGCGTGTGCACCATGAAGTCGAGCGCACGGAACGACTCGTCCGACTCGTAGACGCGGTGAATGAGATCGATCATCTCGAGCGTGAAGTCGATGATGAACGCGTAGAACAGGTACTGGGCGATCTTGTCGACGCAGGCCACGTCGATCTCCCGCCTGTACAGCTTCGACATCGCCATGTACATCAGCATCACCAGCGCGATCCCCGACACCATGGCCGAGAAGAGGAATACGATCGGCATCAGTGGCGTCGACCACCACGGGTTCGCCTTGATCGATCCGAAGATGAAGCCGACGTAGCCGTGCAGCAGGAACGCTGACGGGATGCCGATGATGGTGAGGGTGTGTCCCACCGTGTCGTCGATGCGCAGCGCCTCGTCGCTGATATTGTCCACACCGAGGCACAGCACCGCGTAGAACCACCGCGCCACGCCGCGACTGGCGCGCCACGCCAGCACCAGGTCCTTCCGGTAGTCGAGCCAGATCTCCAGCACCAGCACCACCATCAGATACCAGAGGTAGACGAAGCCGAACATCGCCATCGCCGACGTCGTGTGCGGCGTGAAGTACATCTCGAGCGACCGCTCGGGATGACCGAGGTGCAACTGCAGCGGCAGCGGCGCGACGATGAGGAACGCCAGCGCGGTCAGCAGTGCCAGGCGGTAGGTCGGCTTCACCACGTGCACGTTGAAGACCCGTTCGAGCGACGCGAGGATGAAGGCGCCCGCCACGAGCCCCTCCTATCGCACCGAGCCGTCGAGACCGTTGTAGTAGGTCTTCGACCCCGTGGCCATCTGCGGCTTGAGCACCTGCACCTTGTGCGTGCGGAGGAACGCGTGAATCGGGTCTGTCGGGTTCTTCAAATCGCCCAGCATGCGCGCGCCGGTCGGGCAGACCTCGCAGCAGGCCGTGGTCAGCCCCTTCGTGATGCGGTGATAGCAGAGCGTGCACTTGTCGACGGTGTTGGTGCGCGGGTCGATGTAGCGGCAGCCGTAGGGGCAGGCCTGCACGCAGTAGCGGCAGCCGAGGCAGCGGTCCTTGTCGACCAGCACCACGCCGTCCGGGCTGTCGAAGGTGGCGCCCACCGGCCTGCACGCACGGCGAGTCGACACAGTGGTTGCATAGCTTCGGCACGAAGAAGGTCTTGATGTTCTCGGGCATCCCGGGCAGGTCGGCGAAGCCGTCGTAGCCGCCGTTCGGCGCGTCTACCAGCGGGTGTTCCGGGTCGTCCATGTCGACGACGTAGCGCTCGACCCAGGTGCGAAAGTGCTCGTCGTCCAGCAGCACGCCGTTCTCTTCCTTGCAGGCGCGCACGCACTGACCACAGCCGATGCACTTCTCGATGTCGATCACCATCCCCCACCAGTGGTCGATGGTGTTGTAGTTCGGCGCCTTCTCCGGTTGCCCTTCGACGATGGCGTCCCAGGCGACCGAGGCTGCGCCGGTCAGCACCAGGAGGCGGCCCGCGCCCATCAGGAATTTTCGTCTGGATTCGTCCACGGCGGTCTCCTAGGACATCTTCGGGGCGTGCGGGTTGTGGCACTCGATGCAGGCGTTGTCGCCCGCATGGTCGGCCACGTCAATCTGCGGGAACGCCACCGGCTTCGATGGGCTCTTCGTGTGGCAGCCGACGCACAGCGCCTTGCCGTTGGGACGGGTGGGCTTCAGCGGTTCGTCACCGGCGGCATGCGTGGCGAGCGCGCCGTGGCACGACTCGCACGACACCCTGGCGTGCCGCGCGGTCTTGCGGAGGTCGCTGATGTCGCTATGGCATTCGACGCACGCGGCCTGCCCCGCGAACCGGATCGGCCTGGCCCTCGCGTCGTCCAGCGCGCCGGCGCGGTAGTGCCCGTAGACGCCGAAGTCAGCCGGGACAAAGAACGAGCGTCCGACCAGAAAGATGAGGATGCCGGCGACGAACAGCGCCGCCATCCGGATCAGATGCGAATAGTTGTGCCACCGGCTGCCCATGTACGCCCCTCCGCCTGCTGGCTGCAGCGGTGCACGGGGGGAGCCACAGCGAAGGGTGGCCGGATCAGGGGTGAATGCTGGGGAATTGGCGACGCTTGTACTTAAACGTCACATGCGGACAGCACGCCTGCCGGGATTCCGGCAGGCGCATTCCGAACGTTGAAGAGTGAACGCCGAACGCAGACGGCTACGTCAGCGGCCGGCGGCGGCGAGGCGTACGAACTTCTGCGCGCGGCGGCCGGTGCCGACTTCCGCCGTGTAGACGTTGCCCTTCGAGTCGGTCGCGACGTTGTGCAGGAAGACGAACTCGCCCGCGTAGTGACCGATCCGGCCGAAGGCGCCGACTTCCTGCAGCCCCTTGCGATCGAAGATGTGGATCTTGCCGTTGCCGGCATCGGCCACGTACATGAACTGCTGCTGCGGATCGGGCGAGAAGGCGATCGAGAAGGCGGTGCCGAGCAGTTTGGTCTTCCGCTCGATGAAGATCTCGCGCTGGAACTTGCCGTCGAGGGTGAACACCTGCACGCGGTTGTTGGTGCGCTCGGCCACGTAGACCAGACCGTCGTTCGAGACGCGCACACCGTGCACCAGGTTGAACTGCTGCGCGCCTGGGCCGTCATAGAGCGGACCGTTCGGCGCCTTGTCGTCCGGCACGTTGCCGTAGGCGCCCCACATGCGCTTGAACTTCCCGGTATCCGCGTCGAGCACCACCACGCGGCGGTTCACGTAGCCGTCGGCGATGAACGCCTCGTTGGTCTTCGGGTAGACGTAGATGTCGGCGGCGTTGTTGAAGTTCTCGGTGTCGAGGCTCCCCTTGCTCTGGCCGCGCTTGCCGACCTGGAAGAGGAACTTCCCGTCGCGCGTGAACTTCAGGATCATGTTCTCGGTGCGCTCGCGCAGGCGCGGGCCGCCGGCGGACGACAACCAGACGTTGTCCTTCGCATCGACGAAGATGCCGTGCTCGTCCTTCGGCCACTCGTAGCCGGCGCCTTCACCGCCCCACCCCTGCAGATAGTTGCCGTCGGCATCGAACTCCATCACCGGCGGCGCCTCGCGGCAACACTCGGCCTCCGGGTTCTTCGCGACTTCATCACTCTGCAGCGACCACGGCCGCTGAATCAGCCAGATGTGGTCGTGC
>Ga0209086_10003229_pt1 | contig 12508 bp, 12 predicted proteins | sample M_130207_XF_Meta_FD_187312 | JGI IMG/M metagenome (GOLD analysis project Ga0209086, IMG submission 187312) | Freshwater microbial communities from Lake Montjoie, Canada to study carbon cycling - M_130207_XF_MetaG (SPAdes) (version 2) | ecosystem: Environmental > Aquatic > Freshwater > Lake...
GGAACTGCATCTTCGCTCGCTGGTTTATTGGTAACGCCTAGGACAAATCTCTCACCAAATACCTTAGATCTCTTATTAATTGTGGGCTTCACTGCAGCAGTTGTTGGTGGGCTTTCAAGTTTGATGGGCTCAGTTTTAGGTGGATTTATTCTGGGTTATGTCATCTCTTTTGTGAATGTTTACAGCGCTCCAGAGAATGTCTTTATAGCAATTCTGATATTCCTACTTTTGGCGCTTTTTATCCGCCCACAAGGAATTTTAGGAAGCAAGGAGGTGCGCCGTGTCTAAAGGAATTAAGCCGGTTCGCCTGAAATATAAAGTTATTGGTCGTCGCAGCGCCTTACTTTCAATTGCACTCTTCATATCCTTTATCCTTTTAAGTAATCAATTCGATCCTTACAATCAATCACAACTAGCAAATATTGCGACACTTTTGATTGCAGTCTTATCAATTACGCTCTTAACTGGTGCTTCTGGCCAAATTTCACTTGGTCAAGGCGCGATTATGGCCGTGGGTGGATATGGCGCAGCTTTACTAGTTACGCGGTTAGGCCTTTCAATGTGGCTTGCATTCATTCTTGCAATATTTGTCTCTGCGTTATTTGGACTTTTCTTAGGACTTGCTGCTGCAAGATTGAGTGGTCCATATTTAGCAGGAACCACTCTGGTTATGGCACTTGCTATTCCATCAATTGCAGTTCGCTTCGAAACATTCTTCAGCGGCGATGTTGGTCTCAGTGTTGACTATGGCGTTCCACCAACTTGGCTAAGTAATTTAGTTGGTGAAATAAGTATTGAACAATGGTCGCTCTATGTTGTGCTTCCATTTACTGCTGTAGCTTTGTTTGCAGTTTTGAATCTTTCGAATACGCGCACTGGCCGCACTTGGCGAGCAGTTAGAGATAACGAAGTTTCAGCCGCACTATCCGGAATTAATATTGGTCGCACCAAAGTAATTGTCTTTGCCTGCGCTTCTGGTCTTGCTGGTTTAGCGGGCGCACTTTATGGATTCCGTGGGTTAGTTGCACCAAGTGTTTATCCAACCGATCTTTCGCTAACACTTTTAACGGCTGCAGTTATTGGTGGTCTGCGTTCAATCGGTGGCGCAATATTTGGAACATTTGCAATTGTCTTTTTGCCGGATTTAATTGAGAAGATAACTAAGAATTTCGCTGTGCCAGAGAGCGTTGGAAATTATCTGCCCTCGCTAACAATCGGCGTGCTGTTATTGCTCACGGTCATCCTTAATCCAATGGGCATAGCTGGGGCGGCAGGGCATCTGCGCCACCGCAGAAAGCACTAAACCGCCAATTTGAGGCTGATAGTTGCTGGATTGTTACCGTTTTTCACCCGCATGGCTCTTCATTTTGCGTTCACTCACGGTTAATCTTTGGGCAGATTCGGGCGAGCCCGTCCGATTCCCAAGGGTGGTATTTCCCAGGCCTTGGCAAAGAGCAGTAGAAAGAGTGAATGCAGTGAATCTTCGCAAACCTCTGATTCTCACCGTTATCGCTTCGGCGTTGGTGGGGTCTCTAGCAGTAAGTAGTGTTTCGGCATCTGCAGCAAGCGATCCAGGAGTTTCTGATTCTGAAATCGTTCTTGGTATGCAATTGCCACAAACCGGTGCCGCAAGCCCTGGTTATAATAAAGTTGACGATGCCGCACGCGCATACTTTGATTATGTAAATTCAAAGGGTGGCGTTTATGGCCGCAACATCAAACTTGCAGTTAAGGACGATACCTACAAAGCGGGCCTAACTATTACTTCAGCTTCTAAGTTGATCAACGAAGATAAGATTTTTGCATTCTTCGGATCAGTCGGAACTCAGACCCACGTATCTGTAATTAAAGATATCAACCGTCGCAAGATTCCCGACATCTTTGTTAACAGTGGATTCAGTGGTTTCTACACAGATCCAAAGAAATATCCAACAACATTTGGTGGACTTGGAACTTATACAGTTGAAGCCAAGATTCTTGGAAAGTATCTAAAAGAGAAGTTTTCAGATAAGAAGATTGGTGTTCTTTATCAGTCAGATGACTTCGGGCGTAATGCCTTGGCAGGATTTGCTGCTGCGGGCTTAAAGTTTGAAGCTAAGAAGACTTCTGCTTCATTCGTTGCTGGAACCCAAGGTTCAATCGGTCTTGCCAGCCAACTTTCACAGTTGAAAGCAAATGGCGTTGACGTAGTAATTATTGCTGCGGTTTCATCTGCAACAGCAGTTGCTTATGCAACAGCCGGAGCGCTTGGTTACAAGCCATCAAATTGGGCAGTAATTAGCGTTGGGGCGGATGCAACAACTTTCCAAACAATTCTTGGCGCCAAGGGCGTACCTGCCGCAACAAGCGCAGCAATGTTGGCTGGAACTATTTCAGCTTCACATTCACCAGCAGCTGGCGAAGCCGATGATGAGTACATCAAGGCTTTCAAGAAGATCAATGATGAATTCAACAAGGGTCCAGATAAGCGTTGGGATAACAACGTCTTCCAAGGTATGAATATTGCTTACCTTGCAACCGAAGCGCTTATGGGTGTTGGCCAAGATCTAACACGTGCAAAGCTAGTTTCTTACCTTGAGAACAATGGTTCAAAGTTAAGTAGCGCGGCGCTTGCACCACTCGGCTATTCAAAGTCAACACATGAAGCCTTCACTGGTTTCTGGATTGGTCAGTATGACGCCACAACTTTGCTTGCACCAGTTGATGGAAAGCGCGTTGTTTACACAACCGATTCCGGTTCTGGCGCAGTAACTGTTTCTAACTACAAGCGTCCAGCAATTGCTGCTGATGCGCTTCCAAAGGTTGCGTGAGGATAAAATGAAAAACATTAACTTCAAGAAATTAATCGCAACAGTTGGCGCAAGTGCGCTGATCTCAACTGGGTTGGTTGTTGCTGTTGCAGCACCAGCCCATGCTGCAGATCCAGTATGTGTTACAGATGCTAAATCTGGAACTATTACTTGCGAAGGAAAATTAACAACTGGCGCTGCATATAAGACAATGGTTCCATCTAATTACGATGGCACATTCTATTTCTGGCAACACGGAATTCGTCCATCATATCCATACCCAGGATATACACCGCCAAAAGGCGTTGAACAGATGGCGCCAACAAGTGTTAACCACAAGATTGACACTACAAAGTCAATGCTCACACTAGGTTATGGCTTAGCTGCATATGACTGTTCTACAGGTGGACTACATGGTTGGAACACAGCAGACTGTGTTGAAATGTTAAATGAATTAGTAACAATTACTAAGAAGCGTATTTCAATTAAGAAGACTGTTGTTTACGGTGCATCAATGGCTGGTGTTGTTATAACACCATTCATTGAGAAGTATCCAAATCAAGCTGATGCAGTTGGAATTCTTGCTGGTTTAACCCCATCAGTTAATAATGAACTTAAATCAGGTTGCGACATGCTCTACATCTTCAGTGTCTTCTTTGATCCAACAATCAAGGGTTGCACTGTTATGGGAACAAAGGGTGTACCTGGTCACTACGCAGTCCTAGGTGATTTTGCAAAAGTTGGAGCCCTGCTTACTCAATGGAGTAAAGATTACGGCTCGCTTCCACTTGCATATCCAGCGGCTCTAGTTGGTTCAGGAATTCCACAACGTTCTGCACTTCTACTTGCAGGGTTAATTGCTGGTATTCCAACTAAGTCTGCACACATGGATGGAATCTCAACAAGCGCGACTCTTGTTCCAGAACAGAGCATTAACGCAACTGTTGCAGTTCTAGAAAATACTCAAGAACTTCTTGGAACTGCCTACTTCGGCGGCCAAGCGGTCTCAGAAGTTGTTGGTGCTGGTTTCTACGACAACACCAAGACTGATTTCACTTCACTTCTTTCAGATGCAGATCTAGGCCGATTTAATCTTGGTCTATCTGGTGATGATGGAATTAACGCAATGCTTGCAATGCTTGCTGCAGCACCTCGCATTACGGGTGACCCAACTGCAATGGCAAAAGTTGCTTCACTTGATAAGGCAAAGTTTGATACCAAGAAGCCAGTAGTTCTGCTCTCAAATGAAGCAGATCGACTTGTTCTACCTGGTAACACACCGCTTTATGTAAGCAAAGCTAAGGCAGTTTATGATGCTCGCCTTGAAGCTTGGAACAAGAAGTTCAGTGCAGCTACAAATGCAAGTGATATATCTGATTTGTTAAAGAGCAAACCAGTATGGAACACAGTTGCAATGTATGCCTTGACTCCTGAAACTTACACGCAGTTCACTGCGACAGGTGCTCCAGACTTGACTGCAAAGATCTCACCATCTGGTGTTGGTCACGAGTCATTTACTAAGGATCAGTTAATGACCTGGGTTCGAGTTTTGGCATCATCTGCCAAGACTGGAAGAGTCCCAAGCGCAGGTGTAATGCAATCACTATTGGCAAAGGTTCTGTATCTAAATACAGATCCGGATTACCAACCAAATGAGTTGAAGTATCAGGATTTTTCCTGATTAATTAATTCAAATCAAAAAAGCGGGGCCGAATAAAACCGGCCCCGCTTTTTTGCGCTTTTTAACAGGTAATCTTCACTCATGATTACCGTCAATAGCGTGCAAGAAATGAAAGCTCTTGGCGTGCGACTTGGTAATCAACTTAAGGCAGGGGATTTAGTTCTTCTATCTGGCCCCCTTGGCGCAGGAAAGACTGCTTTAACTCAAGGTATTGGCCAGGCACTTGGCATCGAGAATATAACTTCGCCAACTTTTGTAATCTCGCGGATTCATGAAGGAAAAATTCGCTTAGTTCACGTTGATGCATATCGTCTTCAAGGCGAAGCTATTGCAATCTTTGATGATTTAGATCTCGAAAGTTATCTACCAACAAGCGCCACAGTTGTTGAATGGGGCGAAGGTTTAGCTGATCGCCTTGCCGAAGATTACTTAGAAGTAAAAATTGCATTTGGTGAAGGTGAAAATCAACGGCAAGTCTCAATTCATAAGCACGGAAATCGTTTTGAAAGTTTGAAGCTATGAGTAAGTATTTATTGATTGATACCTCTACCTCAAGAACTAGTGTTGCAATTCTCGATGAAAGTAAAACGGTCTTTCAAGCCCATCATGATGGCGCACTTTCACATGGCGAAGTATTACCAAAGTTGGTGTCAGAGGCGCTTGCGGTTGAAAGCCATATTGATCAAGTAATAGTTGGAATGGGTCCTGGGCCATTTACCGGTCTTAGATCCGGAATTGCATTTGCCCAAAGTTTCGCTTTTGCCAGAGGAATACCATGGTCAGGTCTTTGTAGCCTTGATGCGATTGCAGCAAATTTTTCCGAGAAAGATTTTATTGTCGCAGTCGATGCCCGCCGCAAAGAAGTTTTTTATGCCAGATATACCGAAGGCAGAAGAATCGGGGAACCTGGCGTCTGTCAGCCATCACAATTAATTTCCCTTGAAATCCCGATTCATGGTGAAGCAAGTAATGAATTTCCAGATCCAACCAAGTTTGTTGAGATTTTAAAAACCACTACAAAATATCTGCAACCAATTTATGTACGCAGACCAGATGCTTATCCAGCACCAGTCGGTGTTAAGTTCCGCCCACTTACTCAAATTGATTTAGTTCCCGCATTTGCAATTGAAAAATCTTCTTATGGCAAAGATGGTTGGACGATGGCGCAATTGAAAGAGGAATATGCCGGAAAGAATCGGATGTATGTCGCAGGTGAATTTGGCGGTGAGCTAATTGCATATGCCGGGATCACTGATTTAGCAGGAATAGCCGATGTTTTAACGCTAACGGTTGCAGACGGTCATCGTCGCAAAGGTATCGGACGCGAATTGCTTCGCAGATTAATTGATTGGGCGCGGACACAAAAGTGCGAAGCAATTATGTTGGAAGTTCGAGTTGGAAATGAAGAAGCGATTCCGCTCTATGAGTCATTTGGCTTTATCGAAATATCACGTCGCAAGGATTATTACGGGCCAGGCAAGACCGCAATTGTGATGCGCAAGGAGTTGAAATGAAGAACTCACAAGCTATTGTTTTAGGAATTGAAACTTCTTGTGATGAAACTGCTGTGGGTATTGTTTCTGGTCGTAAGTTGCTGGCAAATGTAATTTCTTCAAGCGTGGAAGAACATGCAAGGTTTGGCGGAGTTGTCCCAGAAATTGCCAGCCGCGCTCATCTTGAAGCGATGCAAGGAGTTATCAAAAGTGCTTTAGCTGAAGCCGGATTAACCATTAAGGATATTGATGCCTTTGCAGTCACTGCTGGTCCAGGGTTAATTGGTGCGTTAATTGTTGGAACCTCAAGTGCTTCAGGACTTGCACTCGCTTTAAATAAACCGCTATATGGCGTTAATCATCTATCTGCGCATATCGCAGTTGATTCGCTAAATTCTGATCACAAGTTAGATCCAGCAATTGCGCTACTGGTAAGCGGTGGCCACAGCTCGATTTTGCAGGTAAATGATTTAACTAGCGATGTTAAAACTCTTGGTTCAACAATTGATGATGCTGCCGGCGAAGCCTTCGATAAAATTGCCCGAATCCTAGAGCTAGGTTTTCCTGGGGGACCGGCGATAGATATTGATGCTAAATCTGGTAATCCAGATGCAATTGATTTTCCGCGAGGCTTAACTCTTGCTAAAGATTTAATAGATCATAAATATGATTTTTCATTTTCTGGCTTGAAGACTGCAGTTTCTAGATACCTAGCTAAAACTCCAGGACATATTCGAAGCGATGTTTCTGCGTCATTCCAAGAAGCTGTTGTTGATGTTCTTCTAACCAAAGCAATTGGTGCAGCAACTGACACTGGTATCGATACCTTGATAATTGCAGGTGGGGTCGCCGCAAATAGCCGGCTTCGTTCGCTGGCCCAAGAACGTGCCGATAAGGCGGGGATCCGGCTGCGGATTCCACCGATGGCGCTCTGCACAGATAACGGGGCGATGGTTGCAGCGATTGGTTCGCTGGCCGTGGCAAAGGGTTTAAAGCCCTCAGATATTGGGCTCCAGGCCGATTCCAGCTCAGGTATCACTCGTCCCATCTTTTGACGCCTCGCCTAGGCTGCTTTAGAGTTTGCGTTAGCACTCGCAGGGCGAGTCTGCTAATTGATTTAAAGCCCACAAAAATGAAGGAGTAATCATGGCCGTAACCATCAAGCCACTAGAAGATCGCTTAGTTGTAAAGGCAAATGAAGCCGAGCAAACAACAGCATCAGGATTAGTAATCCCAGATACTGCAAAAGAGAAGCCACAAGAAGGCACCGTAATTGCAGTTGGCCCAGGTCGCTTTGATGATGGCGTACGCACACCAATGGATGTAAAAGTTGGCGATGTCGTTCTCTACAGCAAGTATGGCGGAACTGAAGTTAAGTACAACAACGAGGAGTACCTAGTTCTCTCAGCACGCGACGTTTTAGCAATTATTGAGAAGAAGTAATAGCGCATGGGTAAAACTTTAAGTTTTGACGAAGAGGCACGTCGTGCGATGGAGCGCGGTGTCAACATTCTTGCTGACACTGTAAAAGTAACACTTGGGCCTAAGGGTCGAAATGTTGTTATCGCAAAGTCATATGGCGCACCACTTATTACAAATGATGGCGTAACAATTGCAAAAGAAATTGAACTCTCTGATCCAGCCGAGAACATGGGCGCCCAACTTGTAAAGCAAGTTGCGGAGAAGACCAATGATGTCGCCGGAGATGGAACAACTACCGCAACAGTTTTGGCTCAAGCAATGGTTAAGGAAGGTCTACGAAACCTTGCCGCCGGAGCCCAGCCAATGGATATTAAAGTTGGCATCGAAGCTGCAGTTAAGGCTGTTTCCGAAGAGCTAAAGAAGAATTCAACTGCGGTAAGTGGCAAATCTCAGATTGCAGATGTTGCAACTATTTCAGCGCAAGATAAGGCGATTGGTGATCTCATTGCAGAAGCGATGGATAAGGTCGGTAAAGATGGCGTTATCACTGTTGAAGAATCTTCAACTACTGGCTTGGAATTAGATTTCACCGAAGGTATGCAGTTCGATAAGGGTTACATCTCACCTTATTTCGTAACTGATGCTGATCGTATGGAGACCGTTCTAGAAGATGCTTACGTATTAATCTCTGGCGGAAAAATTTCTGCACTAGCTGAAATCTTGCCAATCTTGGAGAAGGTTTCACAAGCAGGTAAGCCACTTCTGATTATTGCTGAAGATGTTGAAGGCGAAGCGCTTTCGACTCTAGTGGTAAACCGCATGCGCGGCACATTTACCTCAGCAGCAGTTAAGGCACCAGGCTTTGGTGACCGTCGTAAGGCTATGTTGCAAGACATCGCGATTCTTACTGGTGGCCAAGTTATTACCGCCGAAGTTGGCCTAAAGCTTGAGCAAGTAACCGTCGACCTACTTGGTCGCGCTCGCCGTGTTGTAATCACAAAGGACAACACAACCATCGTTGATGGCGCTGGCGATAAGGCACAAGTTGCTGCTCGCGTTCAAGAGATTCGCAATGAACTTGAGAACACTGATTCTGACTGGGATCGCGAAAAGCTTCAAGAGCGCGTTGCAAAACTTGCTGGTGGAGTTTGCGTAATCAAAGTTGGCGCACACACTGAAGTTGAACTCAAAGAGAAGAAGCACCGTCTTGAAGATGCTATCTCTGCTACTCGCGCAGCAGTCGAAGAGGGAATCGTTGTTGGTGGTGGTGCCGCACTTGTGCATGCTGCATCAGCTCTTGATAAGGATCTTGGACTTGAAGGCGACAAAGCAGTTGGCGTGCGTTTAGTTCGCAAAGCTTGCGATGAACCACTTCGCTGGATTGCAGAAAATGCGGGCCACGAAGGTTACGTAGTTGTTGCAAAGGTTCGCACAATGAAGCCAAATGAAGGTTTCAATGCTGGAACTGAAGTTTACGAAGATCTTGTTAAGGTCGGAGTAATCGATCCAGTTAAGGTGACACGTTCTGCTCTTGCAAACGCTGCTTCTATTGCAGCAATGTTCATCACTACTGAAGCTCTTGTATTTGAGACTCCAGAAGAGAAGAAGGAAGAAGCAAATGGACATGGTCATAGCCACGGTCCAGGCGGTCACGGTCACTAATTAACGCTTAAATTTAAGGCCCCAAACTTTCATTAGTGCGGGGCCTTTTTTATTGGTTTAATAAGCACATGGCAAATTCCCCAATAATGACGCTGAGCATTGACTGCGGTGGTCTTAGCATCAAAGCCTCTGTACTTGATGAAGATGGCACGATGCACGCACCTGCAATCGCAGTGCCAACCCCATACCCACTAACTCCGATGGATTTGATTAACGTCTTTAAAGATATTGCTTCAAAATTACCTAAGGCAGATCGCATAACTGTTGGCTTCCCGGGAATGGTTCGCCATGGTGTTGTTGTAAATACACCGCACTACATAAATGTTAAGGGCCCAAGAACAAAGGTTGACCCAGAACTTTTCTATGCCTGGAAGGGTTTAGATTTTAGAAGTCAGGTTGAAGAAACTTTCAAGCTTCCAACGTTGATGTTAAATGATGCCGAAGTTCACGGCGCCGGCGTAGTTGCTGGTTCTGGATTTGAAGTTGTTCTAACACTTGGAACTGGACTTGGTTGTGCGGTATTTGATGGCGGAAAACTAGCGCCACATATTGAACTTTCACACGCACCAATTCGTCGTTCAACTATTTATGATGAATGGATTGGCGAACACGAACGCCGCCGTCTTGGTGATTCATTCTGGTCCCGCCGAATCCGTGCGATGGTTACAGATCTGCGCCCAGTATTTCATTGGGATCGACTTTATTTAGGTGGCGGAAATGCTCGCCGCATCACACCTTACGTTTTAGAGCTAATTGGGGATGATGTAGTAATCGTGCCAAACGCAGCCGGAATTGTTGGTGGCGTACGTGCTTGGAATTTAACTCGCCTCTAGTTAAGAATTAAGAAGCAGAAGAGAGAGAAGCTTCAACTACTTTCTGGTTGCGGCTAAGAATTGCTAAGCGATCTTCTTCAGTAAGCCCGCCCCAGATTCCATAAGGCTCTGCTAATTCAAGTGCTTGCTTGCGACATGCTTGGATTACAGGACATGAGGCACAAACTGCCTTTGCTGCATTCTCACGATTCTTTCTACGTGGTCCACGCTCGCCATCGGTATAGAAGAACATTTCAGATGGAAGCTCGCGGCAGGCAGCAGACTCTTGCCATTCCCAATCAGATGCAATTGGTCTTGGAAGAAGTTGGCTTGTCATTGTTGAGCTCCAATCACTTCGTTCTTAACTACTGGCGATACTACAACCGCTTCATAGGTTGTTCAAGTATTTCAGCCAAACTGTGTCTAAATGACCCAGTTTTGAAGCGTTTCAGGTAGCGCCCTCAGCTTCTTATCAGGAGAATTGCCGCATGATGCGTGCGCTCCAAGCTCTAGAGCCTGATGAATCGCTAACCGTTGCAGCCGTAGCTAGACGACTAGGGGTTGCACCATCGACTCTTAGAACTTGGGACCGCAGATATGGCATTGGACCTAGTAAGCACAGCGTCGGTACGCACCGGAGATATTCCGCAACCGATTTAGCGCGGTTAACTGCAATGGCTAGATTGATTATGGCAGGTGTAGCACCGAAAGAAGCCGCAACAAAGGCGCTGACGTTAAATTTGAAGAGTGGTGGCACAGTAATTGATAAAGCCTGTCGTGAGTCAGAGGATCAAAGTAACTTAGTTTCGCTGCTTTATAAATCTGCTCTTAAATTTGAACAATTAAAAATTGAAACTCTAATTAGAAAATCAATAACTGATATTGGAGTCGAGGCAACGTGGGTTGAGATTATCGCTCCACTATTAACAGAAGTTGGAGATGACTGGGTTCGGACCGGCGATGGTATTGAAGTCGAACATTTTCTAAGCGAAATTCTACGAAAGATTTTAAGTGAAAATTTCGGCAACATTTCTAAACCTAAAAATGCCCGCCCAGTTCTTCTTGCATGTGTTGGAAATGAAGTGCACTCACTCGCACTCACCGCACTTGCTGCGGTGTTAGCAGAATCAAAAATTGACTGTATTTTTCTTGGAGCTAGGACGCCGCAAGTAGCACTTAATCAAGTAGTCCTTAAATCCGCACCTTCAGCAATTTTTCTTTGGGCCCAATTAAGCGAAAATGCAGATCGCTCTTTTGTTTCAGAACTTCCTACAATTCGCCCAGCCCCCCGAGTTCTACTTGGTGGGCCAGGTTGGGAGTCTTTAAATAGAAAGAATGGAAAATCGAAGGGCAAGGCACTAGATAAGGCAGTGTTTACGCAAGGTATTTCCGATGCCCGCAATCAAATACTGCAGGCCTTAGCTGTTTAAATAGCGGTATAAATAGCCAATTTTCTTTGACTAGACTTACCCAATGCTTGAAGGCGCTCGCGACAAAGTCGCAATGCTCGGACTCACATATGACGACGTCCTTCTACTTCCAGATGCTTCTGATGTTGTTCCAAGTGAAGTTGATACCAAGACGCGTTTAACTCGAAAAATCTCGCTAGAAATTCCGCTGATTTCATCAGCTATGGACACTGTTACTGAAGCACCAATGGCAATCGCAATGGCGAAAGCTGGCGGCATCGGAATCATTCACCGAAACCTGCCGATAGAAGATCAAGTCAAGAATGTTAAATTGGTAAAGGCGCATGGAATTGTGGGCGCTGCTGTAGGTGTTGGTGACGATGGATTTGCCAGAGCAAGCGCGTTAATTGAAGCGGGTGTAGACGTTGTTGTAGTTGATACCGCGCACGGCCACCATCGCGCAGTTCTAGATGCAATTGCACGAATCAAGAAAGCATTTCCTGACATTCAAATAATCGGTGGCAATGTCGCAACGCGTGCTGGTGCACAAGCACTAATAAATGCCGGAGCAGATGCAGTAAAAGTTGGAGTTGGCCCAGGTTCGATTTGTACAACGCGAGTTGTTGCTGGCGTCGGAGTTCCACAAATTACTGCAATCATGGAAGCGCACAAAGCTTGCGTTAAAGCAGATATCCCACTTATCGCAGATGGTGGCTTGCAATATTCAGGTGACATCGCAAAAGCAATTGTCGCTGGCGCAGATACCGTAATGCTCGGTTCACTTCTTGCAGGATGTGATGAATCACCGGGAGAACTCGTTGAAGTTTCTGGCAAGAAATTTAAGGCTTATCGCGGAATGGGTTCACTCGGCGCAATGCAATCACGTGGTGATAAAAAATCTTATTCAAAGGATCGCTACATGCAAGATGATGTTTTGGCAGAAGATAAATTAGTTCCCGAAGGAATTGAAGGCAAGGTTGCATATCGTGGCCCGGTTGCAGAAATGGTTCATCAATTAGTCGGTGGATTGCGTTCTGGTATGGGTTATGCCGGTTCGCCAACCATCGCTGACCTTCAACAAAATGGCCAGCTAATTCAAATTACTTCCGCTGGACTTCAAGAGAGTCACCCGCACGATGTTTTACACGTTGCAGATGCACCGAACTACACCGGAAAAGGAAAGTAGCCATGAACGAAATTGAAATTGGGCCAGGAAAGCGCGCCAGAGTTGGTTATTCAT
>Ga0209086_10003234_pt1 | contig 12502 bp, 12 predicted proteins | sample M_130207_XF_Meta_FD_187312 | JGI IMG/M metagenome (GOLD analysis project Ga0209086, IMG submission 187312) | Freshwater microbial communities from Lake Montjoie, Canada to study carbon cycling - M_130207_XF_MetaG (SPAdes) (version 2) | ecosystem: Environmental > Aquatic > Freshwater > Lake...
TTCCATCATGTGGCCAGGAATGCGAATGTTGCGGCCCTGGTCAGCCATAGCGCGAGTCATTGCCTGACGGATCCACCAAGTTGCATACGTAGAAAACTTAAAACCCTTTTCGAAGTCGTACTTGTCGGCAGCATGCATCAAGCCGATGTTGCCCTCTTGAATCAAGTCTGCAAGTTGCAATTCTTTGCGGTCGTATCGACGGGCAATGGAAACGACGAGGCGAAGGTTGGCGCGCACCATGTGCTCTTTGGCTTTCTCGCCTTCCTTGATTTCACGCTGCAAAGCACGACGCTCGCGCAAACCAAGGTTTCCGCCGCTTGCATCGAGTGCAACTTGTGCGGCTATTCCGTCCTTAATCAGTTTTCCAAGACGACGCTCATCCTCTGCCGTGAGCAAGTCGACTTGCCCAATTTCGTTGAGGTACATGCGGACAGCATCAGGACCAGAATCATTTGAAATTGAACTTCTCACGAGTGTTCACCCATGCACATTTTTAACCAACCCAGCAATTGTTCGGCGGCATCGTGAGATGTTGCGGGATTCTCCATTTGCTCCAGCAGCAACCGAGCTTCGCGGTCAACGCGAATTTGTTCGGGGTCAATGTTCTTGACACGGTGCGAAAGCTCACGTCGCACTGCCGCAGAAATGAGATTAAATGCTTCGGCATCTGGTTGCGACTCTACGTCAGCAACGGCTGCCCGCTCTAATGCTTCGCGAGCCTCTGGGTCTGCCGTATCAAGGGCTGCGTTCAATTCACCCTCGGTGGCAATCAGTGCCAGAAACGCCCTGCGATAGACATCATCAGCAAATAGGGCCTCGTTCATCCACGAGGCGATGGCATTCCAGTCTTGGATCATGAGTGCAAGCACTACAAATTCGGCACTTTCACGCTTGTGGCCGGATTGCGATGGAACAGCAGCGCGCACCTCTGGCCGACGTGAGCCGCGCTCTGCGATCTTCACCAAATCTGCTGCGGCTATACCTACGTGACTTGCAACTTCTCCGGCATAAATTTTGCGCACATTCATGTCGGGATGCTCATTGATGACCGCCATTGCTTGCTCAGCAGTACGTGAACGAGCTTCGGGTGTTGCAATGGACCCCGCACTGAGTACGCGCTGCAAGCGAAAGCCGAGAAACGGTTGTGCATTTTTGATTGCGGTTGCCAATGCTTCTGGGTCACTCGATGCAAGATCGCCAGGATCCTTTCCATCAGGGAACTTGGCAACACTCACCTGCACTTTGTAACGACTCTCCCATTCATAAAAACGTTCAGCAGCACCCTGCCCTGCGTTGTCGGCATCGAATGCGAGCACCACCTTGTTTGCAAATCGCTTCAGCAGGCGAACGTGTTCTTCGGTTAGTGCAGTACCGCAGGTTGCAACCGCACGCGTGATTCCCGAACGATGGAACCCAATCACATCGGTATAGCCCTCGCACACAATCACTTCATCGGCGGTGACAATGTCTTGCTTCGCCCAATTCAATCCATACAAGGTTTTTGACTTTGCATAAATAGTGGTCTCTGAAGAGTTCTTGTATTTTGCTGGGTCGGTGCTTCCAGGAAGAATGCGACCGCCAAATGCAACTGCATCACCAGCGTCGGTGAAAATAGGAAACAACACTCGCGCACGAAACGAATCTTGTGGACGGCCACGCTTGTTGATGAACGCAAGTCCAACTTCTTGCAACAGATCAATTGGCACGCCGATGTCTTTGCTCATGGCATCCCAATCGTCTGGCGCCCAACCGATCTTGAATTGGCGAGCAACATCGCCCGACAATCCGCGATCGCGCAAATAGTCGCGAGCCGCTCGCGCATCAGGGGCATTCAACAGTCGGTCGTGGTACCACTCCACAGCTTTGTTCATTACTTCAACAAGTTGCTTGCGCCGCTGGCGGTCCTTACTTTGACCACCGGTGGTGTAGTTCAGCTGAATCCCAGCTTTGTTGGCTAGGTGTTCAATTGCACCCACAAAATCGAGGTGTTCAATTTCTTGCACAAACTTAAATACGTCGCCTGCAGCGCCACAACCAAAACAGCGATACCGCTTTGTCTCTTCGCGCACATTGAATGAGCCGGATTTTTCGGCATGAAACGGGCATAGCCCAACCCAGTTGCGTCCTACTCTGCGTAACGGAAGGTACGACTGAACAACATCAACCAACGACACCGTGTCCCGGAGTCGTTCAATGTCTTCTTCAGCTATTGCCACCCTGTGGAGAATAGTGCTTGCGGTCGTGAATTACAGAAGCCACTATCGCCACTGTCATGACCGTGAGGATGAACCCAAGTGAGAACAGCGTTGGCACGTGGTACCAGTGCGCAACCAGCATCTTGGCACCTACATACATGAGCAATACAGAGATCGCTGGCTTCAGGTAACGGAATCGATCCTTAATGTCAGCGAACAGGAAGTACAACGCGCGCAGCCCCATGATGGCAAACGCATTGGCACCGAACACGATGAATTGTTCGTGACTCACAGCCAGCACGGCAGGCACCGAGTCAACCGCAAAGATGAGGTCGGATATCTCGATAATCACCAATACCGCGAGAAGTGGTGTCGCAAAACGCTTGCCATTGACGCGGGTGAATAGCTTCTGACCATCAAGCTCATCGGTGGTCGGTACGAACTTGTGGAACAACTTCATCGTCTTCGTGTCGGATGGGTTCGAGTCTTCATCGCCGTGACGCAACACGCCATAACCGGTGTAGATAAGGAATGCGCCGAACCCGATCAAGATGTAGTCAAAGCGTTCAATGATGGCGACGCCAAGGAAGATAAAGATGAGACGCATCACGAGGGCGCCAAAGATTCCCCAGAACAACACGCGGTGTTGGTACTGACGTGGCACTTGGAAGTGAGCAAAAATCATGGCCCACACAAATACGTTGTCGATACTCAGACTCTTCTCGATGAGATACCCGCTGATGTATTCGATACCGGCCTGATGCCCGTCGGCTTGACCGCGAAACATCCACCACACCACAAACATGAACGCCACACCGAAGCTGATCCACACGATGGATTCAATTAGCGCTTCCTTCAGCTTGATGACATGCGCACGGCGATGGAACACCAAGATGTCCACCAGCAGCAACACGCTGATGGTGCCGATAAGCACTGGCCATCCCCATTCGGGAACGGTGATGTCGGCAAAATTTGAACGATTACTTCCCGCAGCTAACAACATAAATAAATGTGTACCTTTGCTCAATCATGTGGGTGAATTTCCCCGATGATCGCTTGCTGCACCACAAAGTGGCTCCACAAGTCGGGCTATGAGCAAATTATAGAACGATGCCTAAATCAATTCCAGTCATGCCCGCTTAAACGCCACAAGGGCATGAGCTCCACATATTGATGTAACGATGCCTAAGCGGCCCTCGTGCTCAATTTCCTGACCTACCACCGAACTATTGCTCACGACTACGTACCGCAATTGACGTGGCGCAATTGACCCACGTGAGTCCATGCGTTCCACTAATTCCTGTCCCGGATAACAGCCCTTGGTGAAACTCACGGCGATTTCAGTGATTCCCGTCTCTGCGGGAATGGATGACTCAGTGACATCCACATTCATCGTCGGCCAAGCAGCAATGATTCGCGCTTCTTCATAATCCTCGAGCGAACCTTGCAGCAGTTCTGCGTCGTGGCTCTCACTGCGCAGATCAACTGCTGTCCCATCGCAACGCCAAGCAGGAATTGAACCAGAAATCGGAGACGCAACATTGCGAACCGCCGTCCACAGCTCTCGACCTAGCGACAATTCAACCTTGACGCGGATTTTGAATCGATTCAAGCGAGCAAGCACAGCATCGCCACAGCCGGAATCAACGTCAAGAATAAACGTTTCACCCTCAACGCAAGTAACACGAATAATGCCATCGAGTTTTCCTGTTGGTTGGAGCAAGAGCGATTGTCGCGTCTCCCCTACTCGCATACTCGCAATGTCTTGGCTGAGCTGCGAATGCAAATAGGTGCGAGCGTCTGCACCTATCGCCGTGATGACATCGCGCTGCACTGGCAGCCAAAAAGTTTCGGTAGCCATGTGCTTACTGTTGTACTTTGCGTTGTGCACTCATGCGACGAGCCGCTGGCACTGCTGCAAACAATGCCGCTGCCTTGTTAAAGCACTCCAAGTCTTCTTCTTCGGGAATGCTGTCGGCAACGATTCCGGCCCCCGCCTGCAATGACGCACCGTGTGCGCCGATAAACATGGTGCGAATTGCGATTGCCGTGTCGAGGTTGCCACTGAAGTCCACATAGCCAACCACGCCCGCATACGGGCCACGCTTCACAGGCTCAAGCTCATCAATGATTTCCATGGCTCGAACCTTTGGCGCACCGCTCACCGTTCCTGCTGGAAGTGTTGCACGCAGCACATCAATTGGGCCAAGGCCTTCGCGAATATCTCCCGAAACCTGCGAGGTCATGTGCATGACGTGGCTGTAGCGCTCCAGCGTCATCAGCTCATCCACGTTCATCGAACCAAATTTGGCCACTCGGCCTACGTCATTGCGCGCCAAATCCACCAGCATCACGTGCTCGGCAACTTCCTTTGGGTTCTCGCGCAGCTCAGCAGCAAGTTTGCGATCGTGTTCGTCTGTGCGGCCGCGCTTACGAGTGCCGGCGATTGGACGGCTAATCACTCTTCCGCCTTGCAGCTGCACCATTGGTTCTGGCGAACTACCCACAATGGTCACGTCTTCATGCTTCACGTAATACATGTACGGACTTGGGTTCACTTGACGCAGTACGCGATACATGTCAAACGGCTCGGCATCAAGTTCAATGTCAAACCGTTGTGACAACACCACTTGGAAAATGTCGCCAGCGCGAATGTATTCTTTCGCCGCTTCCACCGAACGCTGATACTCAGAACCATTGACTGGCGCAACAAACTGTTGCTGCTTGTCATCTTCTGTAGGTGGCTCAACAGGCAAGTATGAAAGCGGTTTCGTGAGGTCGGCTACCGCTCCATGAATGCGCACAATGGCTTCGTCGTAAGCAGCATCGATTTGCGTAGCACTCAATTCAAAAACAGGAACACTCTCCAAGAGATACACGCGTTGCTTCCAATGGTCGAATGCAGCCAGCGACCCAATCATGCACATCACCGCGTCAGGAAGGTTGCGATCGTCGCGTGGAACGTTTGGTAATTGTTCAACTTCGCGCACTACGTCATAACCCAAGAAACCCATCAAGCCACCCTGCAACGGTGGCAGTTCGGGAAACAGCGGCGCCTTATATACGGCGAGCAACGATTCCATTGCTGCCAACATTCCATCTTGCGTATTCACGTGTTGTGGAATCGTGCCATCAACAGTGATGTGTCCATTGCGCAGAGTCAATGTTGCAAGCGGATCGCGGCCAACAAATGAATAGCGGCTCCAGCGTTCGCCGTGGTCTACCGACTCGAGCAGGAAGCCTGGCTTGTCGCCAACAAGTTTCATGTACGCAGCAACCGGTGTTTCTACGTCGGCAAGCATCTCTGTCCACACCGGAATCACCGTGTTGGTAGAAGCGAGTTTCTGAAACTCTTCACGGCTTGGATAGATATTCATTACAAGCGACCTTGCTTTGCGGCGCGCTGCACCAACCGAATGGAGTTATTGAGCCCTCGCTCTGCTTCATAAATAGCAGTCAGCAAATCATCTCCCGAATCTGCGTTGTTCGGGTCGCGAACCGCCATGGCACGGGTTTCAGCAAGAGCTCCAATGCGATCTCTGCACTGCTCGAGTGTGCTTGCTAGCGCTGCAAGTTCGGCGCGCGTACTTGCTGTGTTGGTTGAAATATCGCGAGCCACCGCGAAATCCTAGACGGCGCACTCATAAAACTGATCCGAGATATGACAAGGGCCCCCGAAGGGGCCCGTATCACGCGACTTCAGGCGGCGGACCCGAAATCGCCTTCGCTCTAAACATACGTCTAGGCGGAGATCATAAATTAGCGAAATTGAATATTCGGTGCAAAATTTGTACCGCTACTTTTTGCTGCGAGACCCCGCAGATTTAGCCATTTGTGCACGAGGCATCTCTGAAGACGGGCAAATGTCGCTGAATTCACACGAATGACATGCTGGTTTTTTGGCATCGCATACGCGTCGTCCATGCAGAATGAGCCGAAGACTGAACCCACCCCAGTCCTGCGGTGGGAACAACGCATTCAATTCGTACTCAACCTTTACCGGGTCCTCTTCGATGGTTAGTCCGAGACGACGCGACAGCCGACCAACATGAGTATCTACGGCAAGACCGGGAAGGTCGAACACCACGCTTCTCAGCACGTTCGCGGTCTTGCGACCCACTCCGGGCAGCGTGGTCAAATCTTCAACTTCTCGCGGGACTTCCCCACCAAAACGAGTCATGACTGCAGAAGCCATGCCGATGAGATTTTTCGCTTTGGTTTGATAGAAACCCGTTGAACGAACCAGCTCTTCAACACGCTGAACATTTGCCTGCGCCAATTTCTCGGCTGTTGGAAATTCTGCAAACAGTGCAGGAGTCACCATGTTCACTCGCACGTCGGTGCATTGCGCGGAAAGGATGGTGGCTGCAAGTAATTGAAAAGCATTTTCGTGAGTGAGTTCACAAATTGCCACGGGATACAACACCTTGAGCCGCTTTAAAATTTCGGCAGACCGATCCACGATTTTCTTTGGCGCTTTTTTAGGCGCCGGCTTAGCGGCCTTCTTTACACTTGCTTTCTTGGCAGCCATAGTTCCGAACACTAGCGAGTCACACCGATAGCCTGAGCGTTGTGGGACACCTCGACATCAACCGTCGTCTGCCAACTGATGACTTGTCTGAGGTTGACGAACTCTTGCTTGCAGTCGAACGTGCCGATGGGCAACGTCCACTCTCCGATCACTTATGGATCGATCTTCGCCAAGGAGGTCGGCCTGGATATGTAGGACTGCTGGGGCGACAGCCAGGGCATGATCACCTCATTGCCTATTGCCAAGTGTCGCGTGGTAACGACTCGTGGGCACTCGACCTCATCGTGCATCCACATCATCGCTACGAAATGGCTTCGATCGGACCGCAACTGTTGTCAGAGGCACTCAACGTCATCCGTGAAGCCGGAGGCGGGCACGTGCATTGGTGGGTGTTTGAGCCCAACGAAATTCATACGACGCTCGCACAATCAATTGGTCTTCATGCGGGTCGCACCATGCTGCAAATGCGAGTGGCACTTCCGCTTCGCGAAGTTACCGACATTGTGACTACACCATTTCGCAGCGGCGTCGACGACGAGCGTTGGCTTGCGGTCAACAATGCCGCGTTCGCCGATCACTTGGAACAGGGTGGGTGGACTCAGTCCACACTTGAGTCACGCATCCAGGAGCCGTGGTTTAACCCGAATGGTTTTTTACTACACAACGTGGGTGACGAACTTGCTGGTTTTTGCTGGACAAAGGTGCACCTCGAAACCTCACCCGTACTCGGCGAGATTTACGTGATTGCCGTTCACCCTCGCTTTGGTGGCAAAGGAATTGGTCGCGCACTGACCATTGCAGGTCTCTCATTTCTGCATCGCGCAGGAATCTCTACCGGCATGCTGCACGTTGACGCCGACAATGAACGCGCGGTTCAGATGTACAAGTCGCTTGGCTTCACTGTCGCCCACCAGCAACGTGCGTTTGTTGGTGATGTGAACTAGTTTTTCGGCATGTCAATTACTGCTGAAAATGAAACTCCCCTCCCACGCTGGTCAGTTGCTGACGTGCATGAGTCGTTCAATGCTCGTTCCTTTGTAGACGCCATGGAAAGCGCTGGCTCGAATGTGGCCCGCCTTGAAGCACTGTTTGAAACCCACAATGTGCGTGCCATCGAACCGCGCACGCCAAACGCACAAGATGGTGTGGCCGCCGATGCGGTGATCCAGGCATTTAACAAAACAGTTGACGAACAAGACATTCTCATTTCGTATATCTACGCAACAGTCAGCACCGATTCGCGCATTGAGCAAGCACAAGGTTTGTTGAGTGAAATGGAAGACCTCGACGCACGAATTTCGCCCCTTCTTGCACGCCTTGCGGACTGGGTTGCAAGCCTGGATGCCAATGCGCTGCAGGAAGTCAGCAACGAAGCTCGCGAGCACCTCGGTCCATTACTTCGTTTACAAGACCGCGCCATTCACCAAATGAGCGAAGCCGAAGAAGGCCTGTACGCCGAACTTGGCACCACTGGTTCTTCGGCCTGGGGGCGGCTACAAAGCGACATCACTTCACAGTTATCAGTCGAGGTGCATCTACCGTCGGGCACAAAGTCGATGCCCATTGCAGCAGTGCGCGGTCTTGCAACTGACAACGACCTTGCGGTTCGCAAGGCTGCTTACGAAGCGGAAATGCAAGCGTGGCCAACTGTTGCCGTTGCATGCGCCGCAGCAATGAACAGCATTAAAGGTGAAGCGAACACTGTTAACAAGCGACGTCAATGGAAAGCACCAATTGATGCATCGCTGTATTCAAACTCGGTAAGCACTGCAACGTTCACTGCTATGCAGTCAGCAATTTCGGCTTCACTTCCCGACTTTCGCCGCTGGATGCGGGTGAAGGCGCAGCTGCACGGAGACACCAACGGTTTGTCTTGGTGGAACCTGTTTGCGCCACTCCACATTTCACCGGGCGCAATTTCGTGGGACGAAGGAATCAGTCTCGTCAAAGATGCATTCTCCACATACAGCGACCGTCTTGCACAACTTGTTGACCGCTCAATTAACGAACAGTGGTTGGATGCCGAGCCCCGCGAAGGAAAAACTGGTGGAGCATTCTGCATGTCATTCGTTGAAGATCGCTCGCTCGTGTTGCTGAACTGGAGCGGAAGCGTTGACTCTGCACAGGTCACCGCACACGAACTTGGTCATGCGTATCACAACACACAACTTGCTCAGCGCACGCCTCTGCAGAAACGCTTGCCTATGGCTCTTGCCGAAACTGCCAGCATCTTCTGCGAAACGCTGGTTATGGAAGACGGGCTTTCGCGCCTGCAAGGCGACGAGCGTTTGGCATTGCTTGATGTCAACCTCATCGGCGCATCGCAAGTGGTTGTCGACATTCATAGTCGTTTTCTATTTGAAACAGAGGTCTTCGCACGCCGCCAACGCCGCACGCTTGGCGTGAGTGAATTCAACGAAATCATGCTGCAAGCCCAGACTGACGCGTATGGCGATGGTCTAGACCAAAGCACTCGCCACCCGCACATGTGGGTACTCAAGCCCCATTACTACGGAAGCCATTTCTACAACTGGCCATATACATATGGATTGCTATTCGGTTTGGGTTTGTATGCGAAGTATCAGTCAAACCCCGATCATTTCCGCGAGAACTACGACACGGTCTTGTCACGCGCAGGAATGGATACAGCAGAGGAACTTGGTCAAGCATTCGGCATCGACGTCACCGATGTTGCATTTTGGACCTCAAGTCTCGATGTTCTTCGTGCTCGCATGCTCGATTACGAGAAGTTGGCACAAAAACACCTCTAAACTGAGTGCATGACAAGTCTTTACGATGCATCACGTGAAGACATCGCAGGACTCTTAAGCGGTCAGCCAGCGTTTCGTTTGAAGCAGGTTTGGGAAGGCCTATACACACAGTTCGCTGAGCCGTCCCAAATTCTCACGTTGCCTGGTGCCGTGCGCGAAGAACTGGCACAGGGTTTCCCCAATTCACTGCACCTCACTACGGCCAGCGTCAGCGATAAAGGTGACACGATCAAATTTTTGTGGTCGCTTGCAGACGGTGGTCACCCAATTGAAACCGTGCTCATGCATTACAAAGAACGCGCAACCGTGTGCGTCAGTACGCAAGCAGGCTGTGCAATGGCCTGTGGTTTTTGTGCAACAGGGCAAGCAGGTTTCACCCGCCACTTAACCGTCGGCGAGATCGTTGAACAAGTGGTGTACGCCGCACGCGAAAGCGCCAAACGCAAGCAGCGTTTAGCAAACGTGGTGTTCATGGGCATGGGCGAACCACTCGCCAACGAAGAAGCGGTGTGGGGTGCGGTAGAACGCATTCATGGCGACATTGGGTTGTCGGCTCGTCACCTCACCATTTCTACCGTTGGCATCGTTCCCGGCATTCGCAAACTTGCTACGCGTCCGCTGCCGGTCAATCTTGCGGTTTCCCTGCACGCTGCACGCGATGTTTTGCGCGATGAACTCGTACCTATTAACAAGCGCTACCCAATTAACGAACTGATGCAAGCATGCCGCGACTACCTTGACAACAAGAATCGCCGCATCAGTTTTGAGTGGGCGATGATCGATGGAATTAACGACCAACCCCGTGATGCACGCGAGCTGGCGCAACTTTGCGGACAACTCACACCATCAGCACACGTCAACTTGATTCCACTCAATCCAACCCCAGGTTGGCCAACAAAGGGAACGAGCGCTGCAGGTGTTCGGGCATTTGCTCAACAACTTGAAGACTTAGGTGTGAATGTCACTGTGCGTCGTAACCGTGGTACCGACATCGATGCAGCATGTGGCCAATTGGCAGCCGGGCAGCCAGTGAGACTGACTAACCGGCGAGGAATTGAGTGAGTTTGGCTTTGCCATTCTCGATTTGATCAGCAAGTACCCGTTCAACAATTCCGCCATCAAATAATGACCCTCCATAATGGAGGTGAACCTTCAACATTGAATTCGTGCCCATTGCAGTCACTTCGGAAGTCAACACCCATGGTGCATGCTTCTTGCCATCTGTCTCGCGTCGCTCGAAAACAACACGCTGAGGGCTGTCATCAACCGTGCGAACCATTCGCAGTCGTTTCGATCGGGCGAATGGGCCAATCTTTGCGCGCAACTCGACATTCCAAGATTGAAATCCATGCTCGCTATCACTGGGTTCTGCAAAATGAACAATGTCGAGCCATTGCGGATAGGTCGCAAGATTACGAATTACTTCAAAGAGTCGAGCATCCGAAACCTCGGCATCGAATGATGCGCGAACATCTATGGCCATTACGGAATGTCGTTTTCGTCAAATGGCTCGCGCTTCAAACCATCTGCGTTGGTGTCATCAAAGTTGAACGCACGGCTGAGTAAACGACCCTTCGGACGTAACACACCACCCAAATCATCGGTGTGATCAAACTGCGGACTCCACGGAATGGCCTTCGTCTCTTCCAGCTCAACTTCAGTCACCTGTTCAACTTCAACAATTGGTGCGACAACTTCTCCAACCTTTTTGTCGCTCTTCAACTCATCAAAAATGCTTGGTCGCGGCGGCTTCACGCGACTCTTCTTTGGATCGGCTTTCTTCGCCTTTGGTTTTTCCGTTGGCGGAGTTACGGGAAATAAGCGCGGAACATTCTCACGCTTGTCTTCAATTCGCCAACCACGCGGAACAACAAGCGCATCAGCGTGTCGGCGACAAAGGCCATTTACTTGCATGCCATCTACTGGCACATAGTTTTCCAGCGTCATCAACAATTCAGACGAATCTAGGAAATATGCAGCAATTGCTAGCTCTCTACAACTAGGACGCTCACACTGCTTGGACACGTCTAAAGACTAGTTCTCTGTTGCGCTAGCCAGTAACAACACAAGCAATGCCCATTCCTTGTCGATCGCGGATTGGCTGCGTATCGCTCGGGCATGTCATGTCAAACCCCACCAATGACCTCACCACGCCACTGTGCTTGCCGCTGCAATCCACCTCGACCGCGAGCTGATTCGCATTCACTTCGATGCACGAACCCGCTTGCAAAAGTCCGTCTGGCCCAACCGGAACAGCCGGTCCAGAGAGCAGGTTGAGCACCAGCACTAGCCCGATGACCCCTACGACTATCAAGCCAATCATGCGCCACGGAAACACTCCCCGCGCGACAGGCACATACGCAACGTGTTCTTGCGCAACCCGCAACGGTTCTGCTTGCCGTCCAATGCGCTCGCTGTCATAAGTCCTTCGCAATTTCGCATCTGAAAGCACACGCCAGGCCTCTGCAACGCGCGCCATCTGGATTGACGAGTCGCTTCGCAAACCGGTGGATGTATCCGGATGAACCTCGCGTGCTCTCATTCGATATGCAACACGAATTTCATCCTGGGATGCAGACGGCAAGACGCCAAGAACCTCGTAGTGAGACTGTGACATTATTTGCGATGAAGCAATGTGAACTTCTTAGCGGTTGCCTGCTTCTCGGCAGACTTCCGCATTCCAGCGATTGTTCCAGTCATCAAAATGGCGACACTGAAAAACAGAATCATGGATGCCAACACGTTGATCTGTGGCGGAATTCGAACGCGAGAGGCGCCATAGATCTGCAGCGGGAAGGTTTGCACAGGCCCCGAGTTGAAGAAGGTGATGATGAAGTCATCAATAGACAGCGCAAACGCCAGAAGCGCCGCTGCCAGAATCCCAGGCAAAATAAGAGGGAACGTGACCTTCATGAATGTGCGAACAGGAGTTGCTCCCAGGTCTTGCGCTGCCTGCTCCAACGTCCAATCGAACCCGCGAATTCTTGCGCGCACAGTGAGCGCAA
>Ga0209086_10003235_pt1 | contig 12500 bp, 11 predicted proteins | sample M_130207_XF_Meta_FD_187312 | JGI IMG/M metagenome (GOLD analysis project Ga0209086, IMG submission 187312) | Freshwater microbial communities from Lake Montjoie, Canada to study carbon cycling - M_130207_XF_MetaG (SPAdes) (version 2) | ecosystem: Environmental > Aquatic > Freshwater > Lake...
GCCCACGATCAGCACCGCGCGCTGGCGGCCTTATCTGGATGGCAACTGGGGCTGGTCGTCCATGGGGTGGACTTGGCAGTCGAACGAGCCGTTTGGCTGGGCCACGTATCATTATGGTCGCTGGATCAATCTCTCGCGCCATGGCTGGGTTTGGGTGCCAGGCTGTGAGTGGTCTCCCGGCTGGGTTTCCTGGCGCCAGAGTCGCGATTACGTTGGCTGGGCACCGCTACCGCCTGAAATCGGCGCCTGCCGCGACGTGTATCGTGATTGCGACTCGCGCTACAATCTAGGCCCTTCGAGCTACACCTTCATCACCACGAATCATTTTGTGCGCCCGAGCTACACCACGGTGTGTGCGCCAGTGACCTACAATACCACGATCTTTCAAAGCAGTGTGAACGTGACGCAGATTGTGCGGCAGGATTGCCACCACCATGATCTTGGCATAGGCACCAGCCCCGTTTTCGTTCATCATGGCGGCCCGCCGCGTGCCCAGATGGAGCAGGTTTGTGCACAGGCTGTTCCGCAGGTGCAGGTCAATGCGATCCAAGCCGGTGAAATGACCGCACCGCGTCCTGGGCATCACCAGCATGAAGCAGTGATCGCTCCCGTCATCGTGGAACTACCACCTGCGAAGGCCGACGCTCCTCCCGTGAAGCCACAGATTGCTGATCGCATCGAAAAGCCAGTGCCCGTGAGTGGTTTTGAAGGTGTGCCTTTGAAAGCGGCGGCGGCGATTCGCGAAACGATTGCTGAGGACAAAACGACAGCCGCCGTGCAGCAGCAGCCTGTGATTGTCACGCCAGCTGCGGCCATCGTTGCAGTTAAGGAGCCAGAAAATCAGCCCAAGCAGCAACGCGAGTCCGCAGAGAAAGCGCCAGTGACGGAAACCGTGCGACCAGCCATCGCTGTGACGGAACAAGCGCCTGTGCAGACCACTTTGCCTGCTGCCGTCATGCCCCAAGTCGCCGAAACGACACCTCCCTTCGTCACGGCCGAAACCAAGCCAGCAACCGTTCCTGAATCCGCCCCAGTCGTGGTGATGCCTGCTCTTACCAGCAATACGCCAGACACAAAGATCGCAGAGAAGGTCGTTTCAGCCCCTGTGGTGACTCCGATGGTTGTTCCTACGGCCGAAACATCCAAACCGGAGGCAGTCGTGCCAGAGAGTACTCCGCCTGCTCCTACGATCGTTATGCCAGCCGTCGCCAGCACTCCTGCAGAAACCAGAGTCCCTGAAGGAAGTGTTTCAGCTCCAGCGCTCAATCCAGCGGCTTCTGTCGTCAACCCGACGGTTGAAGTGATGAAGCCAGAGGCGGCACCCGCTGCGGTCGTGCCAGAGAATGCTCCACAAGCCCCGACGGTCGCCATGCCAGCTGCTACACCGCCACCAGTCGATGCATCAGTCGCGCTGCAAGCTGCTGCTGAGAGGATGGCCGCAGAGCAGGCAGCCGCGGCCGCTGAAGCTCAGAAGCAGGCGCTGCAAGCAGCACAACAGCGCATGCAGGCCGAGCAAGCCGCCGCCGAGGGTGAAAAGGCGCGGCAGGAAGCTCAAGCCGTTGCCATGAAGCAAGAACTGGCTGCTCAACAAGCCGCCGCAGACGCCGAACGTGCCCGCCAGCAAGCGGAGGCCGTCGCTATGCAGCGTCAGCAGGAAGATTCCGCTCGTCGAGCCGAGGAACAGCAAATGAGTGCCCAACAAGAAGCCGCTCGCCGCGCCGCTCAAGAGATGGCGCAACGTCAGGCAGAAGAAGCCGCTCGCCGCGCCGAAGAACAGCAGATGCGTGCCCAGCAAGAGGCCGCTCAGCGTGCCGCTCAAGAAATGGCGCAACGTCAGGCAGAAGAAGCTGCTCGCCGCGCCGAGGAGCAGCAACAAATGCGTGCCCAGCAAGAGGCCGAACGCCGTGCGCAGGAAATGGCCCAGCGCCAGGCCGAGGAACAGGCACGCCGCGCTGAAGAACAGCAAATGCGCGCACAGCAAGAAGCCGCTCAGCGCGCCGCTCAAGAGATGGCGCAACGTCAGGCGGAAGAAGCTGCCCGCCGCGCCCAAGAAGAAGCCCAACGTGCTGCGGCAGAAGCTGCTGCACGTGCCGCAGCCGAAGCCGCACGCAATCAACCGCAGCCAGCGCCTCCAGGACAATGAGGCAAATCTTTGCGTGGGACTACACCCGCAGCATGTCCTTCACCACCTGCCAGTAGAGGAAAATGCAACCGCGCCAGGAATAACGAAATTCTCCGTTGCCAGTGGGTTCGATGACCCCGGCGGTGATGTTGTGATCGATCTGGGCGCTCATATCGCGCTCGATGTAGGCGTGCAGATATTCGGTGTCTTGGAGCGCGAGGTCTTCCGTCTGGATGCCTTCTTTTTGAAGGAAGTCTTCGTGCCGCTCTAGCAGTTCTTCAAAGGAAGCGGCGTGCGTGAAGCGGTTCAGCCGCTGCTTCGGTGAATGCTTCATGGTAGCAGCGAAGGGATAGTTCGTCGTGGTGAAGGTGACGCCGCCATTAGCCCGAGACGTGAGGCTCACGTAGGAAAAGCCGAACTCACCTTGCTGCGCAAGGGCGATGGCGGCCTGTGTGCGCTTCTCACGGTGGTAGAACAGGCGCATGAAGTGATCGGTCTGGCTCCACTGCCAGCCCGTGTCGCCAACTTCGGTGAAACCGACGTCCTCGGCCTCGATGCTGAGATCGCCGAGTTCAGGAAAAACGTCCCGCGTAGGCGGAAAGCGGTGTTTGACCTCACTCTTGATGGGAAACCGCAACCGACGGACGCGAAAGATGATTTCCAGCCACGGCAGCATGAACCACGCACCAATGAAGATGCCGCCGCCAACGTGGGTGCCGGTGAGAAAATAGCCGCCAAGATAAGAAGCTCCCAGCAGCGCAAGCCAGCCGAGCTTCTGGATAAAGCGGTTGTCAAACGAGCGACATGCGATGGCAAAGACAATGGCCGCCGCGACATAGAGGATTTGCTGGAGGGTCGTTTCCATGAAGCCGCAGAGTTGAGTGCGGGGACGAGACTAGTGGAACATTTCCAGCGAAGCAACCCTGTATCCAGCGTCATCATTGGCGGAAATGATGAGGCCGGACGCAACTCCCGATGCGCCCGGCCCCTGATCCAACCTTGACCAACAAATAGATGTCGTATGTGACGTTTAGAAATTGATCTGCGCCTGCAGACCAATGTAGCTGACGTTCACGTCGCGATAACGCGGGCCGGCCGCAGCAGGATTGTCTGTCGTATTGGTGCGGGTACCATTCGAGTACATCAACGATACTTCTAACTCAGGGTAAGGAATGTAGCGCAGACCGAAGGCGACTTCATTCACGCGCATTTTAGGAGCGTTGGCAGCGAACTTGCGAGCACCGTCAAATTGCTGCAATCGCACGAATGGAATCAGTTCCGATTGATTTGGGAACACATGGCGGTAGCACGCTTGAATATAGCCCCCCTCCAAACTTTGTGTGGTGATTGATTTCATATCATTACTGAGTTGTGGGCCTTTGCCAAAAGTCCACTCAGCTTCGAGACCAAATGGCTGCGGATAAAGAACCACGTTAACCGCCGTGCGCTGATCGAGAACTCCGTTGGGGTGAACTGTCGGCGTTGTGCCTACGATCGCGGCCGTCCCGGGTTTGAACTGGCCTGTGTAGAAGCTGGCTCCAATTTCCAAAAACTGCCCGTTGTCGAATTCGAAGGGATAGGCGGCATGCGCGATGTAGTGCATTTTGCCATTGTTATCGTCATTGTTGATGCCACTGCCATTGTAGACGCCTACATTGAGCAATCCATAGTCACCCGAGCCACGCAGCCCCATCTTGACGATGTTTTTAAAGCGCTCACGAATGATGTAGGGGGCCCAGATCAAGTAGGCTCCCATGTCACGCTCACCCTCAACGGCAGAATTCAGAGCGTCAGCACGCTCGAGCGCCAAGCGATTCTGCGAGGATTGCAGGTTCACGAAGCCGTAAGGCACTTTAGAAAGGCCGATGCGTGCACGAAACTCCCGCGCCGGATCCAGCGAAATGTCTGCATACATGTCACGTGCCTGAACCGCGTAGGACTTTCCGCCGCCATTCGCAGTGCTCAAGCCAGCAAAGAAATCCATCTGCGCATAGAGGTAGAGATGATTGGTTACGTCACCGCTATAAGTCAATCGACCACGGCGGATGCCCATGGACATTGAGTCGCTCACAAATGGGTCGTTGGCCTGATTAACTCCGGGCACATCGTCATCGCCCAGCAGGCTGTATAAGCGCGTCTGCACGTAACCCTTCAATTTCAGACGCTCGTACCATTTGTCTGCCAAAAGGACGTCGATGTCTGCCTTGGACATCGTGGCAGGCGAGGTGTTGTCGGTAATCTTGGAGATTTCTTCAACCTGACCACGGGTATTTGAGATAACGTTCTCAAGGCTGCCGACTTTGCTTTCCGTCTGGGCCAAACGATTTTCCAGCGAGGAGGATGACGGCGAGGAGCTTGGCGCTTTCGATTTCTCATCCGCACGCATAGCGGCGACGAGCATGTCATACTCATCCTGGGTCAGGGAACCCTTGGATTTGAGGATGAAAAACAGTTTTTCCATCGCCGGACTGGCAACGATGGGCAGAGAGGGTGGCAATGCGATGATGGCGGCTGCAAGAGCTGCCAACAGGCGGGAGATGCGGGAATGTGTGATGCGCATGGGTAATGTGTTGAGTGGAGAATGCGCCTCAGGTGATGCGGCATCGCCCAAGGACAAGTGTCACATGGCTGTAACAGGAAATTCCCGCTAGATTCTTAATGTGACGCTTTCGTCACATAGCAAATCGTGCACAATGCAGCGCTCTAGGTAAGAAAATACCACCCTCCAGAAGCCACTTGCTGACGTTCTCGTCACCTAGACGCTTTTGACGGCTGCGTAACATCCATCACTGTGCCCAATTCGCCTGCAAAACAGCGAACGGGGCAGCCCCCAGACCGAATCCCATCCATACTCTACATGAAGACCGCCATCCTCACCCTCGTCACCACCTTTGCCGCAGCACTCTCGCTCCAGGCTCAAACCACCCTCCGCATTCGCGGCTCGGACACCCTCGGTGCCAAGCTCGTCCCCCAACTCGCGGAAGCCTTCAAGAAGCAGGGCGGCAAAGTCAGCTTTGACATCGCTGCAGAAGGTTCTTCCACCGCATTCACGAATCTGGCCTCCGGCACCGCCGAAGTCGGCATGTCCAGCCGTAAGGTGAAGGCCGACGAGCGCACTCTCTGCCGCAGCAAGGGCGTCTCCCTCACTGAATTTGAAGTCGCATGGGACATGATCACCGTAGTCGTGAACAAGAATAACCCGATCTCCGATCTCTCCTCGAAGCAGATCCTGCAAATCTTTGCCGGTGACATCAAGGACTGGAGCGAAGTCGGCGGCACTCCCGGCCCGATCTCCGTCTATACTCGCAACACCTCCTCCGGGACCTACAAGGACTTCATGGGACTGGCCATGAAAGGCCGCGAATACGGCACCAACAGCCAGAAAATGGCCGGTAACGAACAGATCGCCTCTGAAGTTGCCTCCAACTCCAACGGCATTGGCTACGTTGGCTATGCCTATGCTGGTGCCAAGGGCATCAAGATCGTCTCCATTGGTGGCAAAGCCCCCAGCCCTGCGGCCGTGAAGAAATACCCGCTTTCGCGCCCCACCTTCCTCTACACCAATGGCGCACCCACTGGCACCACGAAGGAGTTCATCGACTTCTGCCTCAGCCCGGCAGGCGACGCCATCGTAGCCAAAGGCGGCTTCGTTCCTCTAAGCATTGCGAAATAACTGTTGATTGACCGACTCGTGAGTCCGGCGGAAGAGGATAGTCTCTTCCGCCGGATTTTGTTTGTCAGCCCGGCGTCTTAAATCACCTTTCATCCCCGCATGGACCGCTCAACGACCCCCAGCAGACCGCCGCTGCGCAGCGTGCTGCTCAGGAGCCGCAAGCACACCGTCCTCGGGGTCGATCCGCAGCATCTCATCCGCTGGTTTTTTGGTGGCAACGCTAGCATCGCCGTCATCGTGCTGGTGCTTATCATGATCTTCCTGCTGCGGGAGGGCATCGACTTCCTGCCCACCTACCGGCACGAACTGCAAACCTACCGCCGCGCCGGCCTAGAGTTCTGCGACATCATTGATCAACCGCTGCAGCAGAACCAGGCGCTCTCCAGCAGCCTGCGTCAGGCCGTCAGCGCCTCGCTGGAAACCCTCAGCAAGTCGGCGCGTGACCGCCGGGATGCCGCTTTCCTGCTCAAACGTCAGATCGAAGACAAAACCACGCAGGCGAGCGAGTCTTTGTCTCAAGCGCTCGAAAAAACACCCCCGCTGCCACCGGAAGAGCTCGCGGTGCTGCGCAGCGAACTGCAAAAAGCCACCGCCACTGCTGCAGCCTCACTCACTTACCCCGATCTATTCAACGCTGCTGAACGCGAGCAGCTTCAACGCGAGTTTGCCGCACTCACTCCCGAAGTCACTGACTTGCCACCGCTGCTGCAAACCCTCGCCGCAGATTTCACCGCCAAAGATCACGAAGCACGCACCAAGTTCGCCTCACTCGTGCAGGCGCAGGAAGAATTCGAGGCGGCTACCGAACCGCTACAGGAAGTCGTTGATGAACTCAAACAACACGCGCAGGAGACGAAGGAAAAAGCCGTGGAGTTTGAAGTGCTCGAAACCAACCGCCTGCGCCTGCTGGAAGCCGCAGCGAAAGAAAATGATCCCGCTGAAAAAGACAGTCTCACCAAGGAAGCCGAGGCTTCCTTCACCGAAGCGGTGAATCTCCCCGAGCGCATCCAGGCAATCACCTCACGTGCGACAGAACTCCGTGAGCAGGTCGAAAAATATGCGCAGGTGATCGAAAAAGCCGCCGCTGTGCTGCCAACCGATGCAGGGACCAGTGTCGCCCGCACCATGGTCAACGATGTGCGTGAAGGCATCCCTGTTCATGCACAGGCCATGCGCCAAGCCGCGGCACAGCTCGATTCTTGGCGCTGGGACAAGCCGGTTTCAATCTTCACCGTCGTCGGAGCCTTCTTCTTCGGCACCAGTTGGATCACCAACAGTTCCTGGCAGGACTTCTTTGGCTTTGTGCCGCTGCTCAGTGGTTCCTTGGTCATTGCCTTCATCGCCATCCTGATCGCCACGCCTGTCAGCGTCGTCGCTGCGATTTACACTAACCAGTTCGCCAGTGAGAGCGAAAAAGAACTCATCAAACCGGTGATCGAGTTCATTCAGGCCATTCCATCGGTGGTGCTCGGCTTCATCGGCATATCACTCGTCGGCAATCTAATCAAAGACGTGAGTGAATGGAGCTGGTTGCAGTGGGTGCCCGGTTTTCCGATTCAGGAACGACTCAACATGTTCAACGCGGGTTGCCTGCTCGCCTTCATGGCCGTGCCAACGATGTTCAGTCTCTCTGAAGACGCGCTCAACAACGTCCCGCGTGCCTACATCGACGCCTCCGATGCTCTCGGTGCCACCAAGCTGCAAACCGTCTTTCGTGTCATCGTTCCCGCTGGTATTTCTGGCATTCTCTCCGCCATCCTACTCGGCTTGGGCCGTGTTATTGGTGAAACGATGGTCGTCCTGCTCGTCGCAGGCAACCGCATCGCCATTCCCGACTTTAGTGCCGGTCCCGGTGCCATCTTTCAGCCCGCGCACACACTCACAGGCATCATCGCGCAAGAACTTGGCGAAGTATCCCGCGGCAGCTCACACTGGCAGGCGCTGTTCATGGTCGGCATCGTTCTCTTTGTCATTTCGCTTCTCGTCAACTGGTGCGCCCGTGCCGTGGCCCGCCGCTTTGAACCCCACAAGGCATGAACCCCCTTCCCACCGCAGAAAATCCCTTCGCTGGCGACAACTCCGGCATCCAGAAGCGCGAAACCATTGCGCGTTGGGCGCTCCGTGTCGGTAGCTACATCGTGGTGATCATCACCGTGGCGATCATGCTGCACATCTTCGTCAAAGGTGCGCCAGTGGCGTTTCAGTCGAAGTGGCCATTCGTGAACACGCAATTCCTCACCGAGCTGCCTGCCACACTGCACGTTATCGAAGACAAGCAGGGTAATCATTACGAAACCGATGTGAATGGCTCCGACGCCATCAAGAAGAAGCTCGGTGACAACTTTCGCGCCGAAAAGACCATCTCTTACTCCGGTGGGGGCATCTTGGGGCCGATTGTAGGCACCGCATTGCTCGTCATCGTCAGCGTCGGTGTCGCGCTCTTCCTCGGCGTCGCATGCGCGATTTATCTCAGTGAGTATGCGAAGCACGGCAAGTTCCTCGAAATGGTACGACTGGCCATTTTGAACCTCGCCGGTGTGCCTTCCGTCGTCTTCGGCTTGTTTGGTCTCGGTGCCTTCGTGTTGACCGCACCAGTGTTTGTGGATGTGCCCGCCGATCGCTCCGTGTTCGCCATTCCCCTCGGTTTTACGACGCTCAGCTTCGAAGGCTGGGACACCTGCGTGCTCTCCGGCGGTTTCACACTCGCCTTCGTCATCCTGCCCGTCATCATCACCGCCAGCGAGCAGTGTTTGCAGGCCGTGCCACAGGGTTTCCGCGAAACATCAATGGCGCTCGGTGCCACGCGCTGGCAGACGATTCGCTACAGCGTGCTGCCCTTCGCCACGCCAGGCATTCTGACCTCCAGCATCCTCGGCATCGCCCGTGCGGCCGGTGAAACGGCTCCAATCATGTTCACCGCCGCGCTGGCCTTCAAAGACAAGCTGCCATGGCAAAAAGACCTGCCGCCGTTGCCAGCGGATGCGTCGATCTTCGCGCATTGGGATCAAAGTGTGTCACGCTTTCTCGGCATCTTCACTGAATCCGTGCAGGCGCTGCCGTATCACATCTACACTCTCGCCGCGAAGATCCCGCAGAACGAATACGCCGAGCGCGCGCAATACGGCTCCGTCTTCGTGTTCCTCGTCCTCGTCGCTTCCTTGGCCGCCAGCTCGGTGCTGTTGCGCAAACGTCTGCGCGCGAAGTATCGCTGGTAAACTGCTTCTCAATTCATGTCTGCCGTTTCCGCCACCAAAGCCAAGCCACCACCTGTTGTTCAGGTGCGTGACATGGATTTCTGCTATGGCACGAGCAAGGCATTGTTCGACATCAACCTTGAGGTCAAATACCACCGCGTCACCGCCCTCATCGGCCCTTCCGGCTGCGGTAAAAGCACCCTGCTGCGCTGCATCAACCGCATGAACGACCGCGTGCCCAGCGCTCGCGTTACGAAGGGCGAAGTGCTGGTGAAGGGCAAAAACATTCACGACGCCGATGTGGATCTCACCCAACTCCGCAAGCAGGTCGGCATGGTCTTCCAGAAGTCGAACCCGTTCCCCAAGAGCATCTACGAGAACGTTGCCTACGGACTGCGCATCCACGGCGAGAAGAACAAGAACTTGCTCGACGATGCCGTTGAACGTTCACTGCGTCATGCTGCGCTATGGGATGAACTCAAGGACCGCCTCAGCGCCAATGCCCTCGCCCTCTCCGGCGGCCAGCAGCAGCGTTTGTGCATCGCACGTGCCATTGCCACGCTGCCCGATGTGCTCTTGATGGATGAACCCTGTTCGGCACTTGATCCGATCTCGACGCTGAAAATCGAGGAACTCATGAGCCAACTCGCGCGTGAGTACACCATCGTCATCGTCACACACAACATGCAGCAGGCCGTGCGCATCTCCGACTTCACCGCCTTCCTTCACCTCGGCAAACTCGTCGAATTTTCCCCCACCGAAGAACTCTTCACCAATCCCCGCGAAAAGCTCACCGAGGCTTATTTGCGCGGCACGTTCAGTTGAAATGGCCGCCAAAACACCAGCACCAGCTTCCGCAGAGCCGCTCATTCAGGTGGAGAAGTTCAACTATGCCTATGGCGACCATCAGGTGCTCTTCGATGTCGATTTGAACATGCGCCGCGAGGATGTGACCGCGCTCATTGGTCCCTCCGGTTGTGGCAAAAGCACGCTCATCCGCTCCATCAACCGCATCAACGACCTCGTCGAGTCTGCACGCGTCGTGAGCGGCCAAATCAAGATCGATGGCGTCAATATCTACACGCCAGAAGTGGATGTGATCAGCCTGCGCCGAAACGTCGGCATGGTGTTCCAGAAGTACAATCCCTTCCCCCGTTCCATCTTCGAAAACGCCGTTTATGGCCTGCGTGTCGCAGGCATCAAAGATCGCCATGATCTCGAAGAAGCCGCTGAGCGCAGCCTCAAGGCTGCTGCGCTGTGGGATGAAGTGAAAGACCGCCTTCACCAGATGGCCACCGGCCTCTCCGGTGGTCAGCAGCAGCGTCTGTGCATTGCTCGTGCCATCGCCTTGCAGCCGCGCATCCTGCTGATGGACGAACCCTGCGCTGCGCTCGATCCCATCGCCACCGCACGCATAGAGGAGCTGATTCATCAACTGCGCGGCCAGTACACCTTTGTCATCGTTACGCACAACATGGAACAGGCCAAGCGCATCGCCGACCGCACCGCGTTCTTCTACAAGGGCAAATTGATCGAAGAGGACGACACGATGACGATCTTCAATCATCCCGGCAACCCGCTCACTGAATCCTACATCACGGGGCGTTTGACGTGAGAAAGTAGTGCTCCCGCCTGCAATGCTGCGCGAAGCACTGCGGGCAGGGAGCTTTAGCTCGTTCGGGAGGTTGAAATAACCGTTTCATGCCCCACCTTGAAGACATGAAGCCCATTGCTCTCGTTTTCATCTTCCTCACCACCGCTGCCTGGGCTGGCGTGGAGGTGGACGTGGATAAGTTCGGCGAGAGCCTCGGCGGCTGGAAAAAGGAAGATGGCAAGGCTGCCGAATACAAATTCTCCGAGAGCAATTACCGCACGTACAAGCCGGAGATCTCCAAAGCTCCCGATGGCGGCATCTTCATCTCTGTGCGCGTCGATCACATGCGCGGCATGTTTTCTTCCGATGATCACGCGAGCTTGGAGATGAGCTTCGGCCCCGACGGCACGCTGCTTTCTGCGCAAGCCTACATTTCCATCCAAGAGCGCCGCATCAGCAGCGACATGTTTCGCAGTGGCAGCCGGTCGGCCGCTGGAGCAGTCGGTAAGGTGGTCAATGGCACCGCTGCACAGGCTGCGAAGGTCGGTGGTGAGGTGTTTGCCAACCTCACCGGTAAGTTGCTGCGCGAAAACGTCACCGAACCCGGACGTGTCGCTTTTCCTGCCGCGTTGCGTCACAACTACAACCTGTTCTATCCCTGTGTGCATGTGGAGAAAGACCCACCCAAGGCGCTGCCAGTGGACGAAGGTGCAGGTGCCCCTAAGCCCGTCATTCCGCCTGCTACGGTTGAAAAAACTGCAGCGCCTGGCGGCACGATCGAAGTTCGCACGTTTGGTGAGCCACCGCCCGAACCTGCGCCACCGGCCAAACCATGAGCCAACGGTTGCTCATCGACGTCGGTAATGGTCGCACCAAATTTGGTCTCGCTACGAGCGATGCGATCCTTGAACGCCGCGAGCATGCCACGCGCGAGCTTTCACCTGATACCGTGCGTGACATCACCCGTGGCTGGAATTTCAGCAGCGCCGTGCTGTGCAGCGTCGTACCCAAAGCCGTGCCTGCGTTTCGGGATGTCTTCGGCGCTCAGCTCATCGAACTGCGTTATGACACACCGCTGGGCATCGGCATTCGTTATCCGAAGCCTGAAAGCATCGGTCCCGACCGCCTCGCCAACGCCGTGGCACTCGCGCACATGCATGGTGCGCCTGGCATCGTCATCGATTTCGGCACCGCCGTCACCTTCGACATTCTGAGTGCCGACAAGTTCTACATCGGTGGCGTCATTGCTCCCGGCCTGAGGTTGATGACCGATTATCTCCACGAACGCACGGCGTTGCTGCCGCGCGTTGATTTGCGCGAGCCTGTCAGCGCCATCGGTCAGTCCACTGAATCGGCCATCCTTGCTGGAGCCGCCATTGGTTACCGCGGCATGGTCAAAGGCATCCTGGAGGCCTTGAAAAAAGAACTGGGCAACCAGAACGCCCATGTCGTCGCCACTGGCGGCGATGCCGAGTGGATCATTTCCGGCATGGGCGAGCGCATCATCGTAGATCCCGATTTGACTCTGCACGGACTGCGCATCGTCGGAAATCAGCATTCTTGATCATCGTCTCCGTCACGCGAGCATCTTCCGCGCTTCAGCGAGAGCAGCATCGACCTTGCTCACATCCTTGCCGCCGCCGCGGGCGAAGTCCGGCTTACCGCCGCCTTTGCCGCCGACGATGGGGGCGATGGTTTGGATGATCTTACCGGCTTGGACCTTGGCTTGGTGATCTTTGGCGACGCTGGCGATGAGGGCCACGTTGCCACCGCCGGTGGTGGCGAGGACGACGATGCCGTTGAAGCTGCCTTTCAAGGCATCGCTCACGGCCACGGCGTAGTCGGCATCGACATCGCCAAGGTTCACGATGATGGCGTTGTTCTCGGCGGTGGAGAGGAGTTCCTTGGCGCGGCCGG
>Ga0209086_10003238_pt1 | contig 12494 bp, 10 predicted proteins | sample M_130207_XF_Meta_FD_187312 | JGI IMG/M metagenome (GOLD analysis project Ga0209086, IMG submission 187312) | Freshwater microbial communities from Lake Montjoie, Canada to study carbon cycling - M_130207_XF_MetaG (SPAdes) (version 2) | ecosystem: Environmental > Aquatic > Freshwater > Lake...
GTCCGCAGTCGCGCGAAACGCAGGTCCCGATCACCGACCTGATGGCAATCGTAGTCCGCGATGCGAAGCAGAACCGGGTTGACACCCTTGTGGTGCAAGGCAATCGACTCCTCGCTGATACGAGCGAGGGACGCAAGGTCGCCATCAAGTCAGACAAGACAGATGTTCTGGACCTGCTGAACCAGAATGGCGTTCGCTTTGAACAAGTCAAGGTCGAAGTACGTGAGCCAAGCCAGTTCACTTCTTGGCTTGGAATAATCGGGTCATTCCTGCCGGTCATCGTCTTCGGTGCCCTCCTTGTGTTCATGATGAGGCAGGCCCAAGGGTCGAACAACCAGGCAATGAGCTTCGGCAAGAGTCGGGCCCGCGTCTTCACTGGCAACAAGCAGACCCTGACATTCGGCGATGTTGCCGGGGTCGAGGAGGCGAAGCAGGAACTCGCGGAGATTGTCGAATTCCTCAAGTATCCCGAGAAGTTCGCCGCCCTTGGCGCGCGCATTCCCCGGGGTGTCCTGCTAGTTGGCCCTCCTGGAACCGGCAAGACGTACCTGTCTCGCGCCGTCGCCGGAGAGGCTGGCGTCCCCTTCTTCTCAATCTCGGGGTCCGAGTTCGTTGAGATGTTTGTCGGTGTTGGTGCAAGCCGGGTCCGTGACCTCTTTGACCAGGCGAAGCGCAATGCCCCGTGCATTGTGTTCGTGGATGAAATCGATGCAGTAGGGCGCCAGCGCGGTGCTGGACTTGGTGGCAGCCACGATGAGCGTGAGCAGACCTTGAACCAGATCCTGGTTGAGATGGACGGGTTCGACACGAACACGAATGTGATAGTCCTCGCCGCCACCAACCGGCCAGATGTGCTCGATCCGGCACTTTTGCGTCCCGGTCGATTCGACCGCCGAGTGATCCTGGACAATCCCGATATCCGTGGCCGTCAGGCAATCCTTGACGTCCATGCCCGGGGAAAGCCGCTCGACAAGACGGTCGACCTTGGAGTTCTTGCCAAGCAGACACCGGGCTTTTCAGGGGCCGACCTGATGAACCTCCTCAACGAGGGAGCTATCCTGAGTGCCCGACGCAACAAGAAGGCGATCGGATCTTCAGAACTAGAAGAGGCTATCGACCGCGTCATTGCCGGTCCCGAGCGGCGTAGCCGGGTGATTTCCGAGCGGGAACGTTCGGTGACTGCGTACCACGAGGTTGGCCACGCCATTGTCGCCAAGATGCTTCCCCACTGCTACCCGGTGCACAAGCTGAGCATTGTCGCTCGGGGGATGGCTGGTGGGTACACGCGATACCTGCCCCCAGAAGATTCCTACATGCAGACGCGATCCTTCATGGAAGACATGCTCTCGGCCATGTTGGGTGGGCACGCCGCTGAGGAGATTGTCTTCAGTGAATTGACCACCGGGGCAAGTGACGACCTTGACAAGGCCACTGACATGGCACGTCGGATGGTCACTCGCTACGGAATGAGCCGGCGTCTTGGTCCGCGAACCTACGGCAAGCGCGAAGAGCTCGTCTTCCTGGGACGTGACATTTCGGAGACGCGGAATTACTCAGACGCCACCGCGCTGGCGATTGACGAGGAAATCAGTGAGATTATCGCTAGGGCCCATCGCACGGCTCGCGAACTGATCATGAAGCACCGTACTAAAGTCGATGAGATAGCCAAGCGGCTCATCCACGACGAAACCCTCGACTCGGAAGCCTTCAACGCAATGTTCGATGGCGTGCCGACGGAAATTATCGACGTTGACACCGACCCTGCTTCCCAAAACGGCCACTACACGCCCGAACCGACTGCAATGTTGGGGGACTCGGACACAGGCGGTGCGAACTCACGGCCTGCGGTTGCGTGAATGTCCGTAGATTCCCGCCCCGGCATTTGCTTAGTCGGCGCGGGAATGCCGAGATCTTGGGCGATCAGGTAAGTTCGTTTCGAAACAGCTCGATTGACTCGCCCGCGGGCCCGCGAAAAAACGCAATTCGGGCTGGGACCTCAAAAGGCTTGCTCTGAATGGTGACGTCCTTCGGTTCGACGGTCACCGTCGCACCGTGAGCGCGTGCGTTTTCGATCACCGCATCCACATCGTTCGCGCGGATTGCGTAATGCAGAATCGGCCCATCCGTCGTGGAAGGCGTCGTTCCTCCGGCAAAGACTTCCAGATAGCTGCCGTTGCCGGTGTCAAGCATCACCGCTCGCTTGTCTCCTTCGCCCCAGGTGACCTTTGGGCTGAAGCCGAGGACTTCGGAGTAGAAGTGCACCGCACCGTCGAAATCGGCAACCCGCACCGCGACATGGTGGAATCCTCCACCGCCGAGAACGCTGTTTGTTCCTGTCATACCTGTCCCATCCTGGTGCGTGTCGCTCGACACGCTCGCATCATGGTAATGGGTAACTGGGAAAGCGTTGCGCTGGGTGTGCAAGGGCCCGGTGAGGGCTCAGGCGTTTGCCACAGTCGTGGCATCAACGGCTTCGAACGAGGGAACTGTGGGCTGCGTGTGGTCAGACTTGGGGCATTCGTCGGACATCAACCACGCATCGCCGTACGCCCTTAATGCATCCACGACCGGGCAGGCCGCAAGCCCTTTTTCGGTAAGGGTGTACTCAACGCGAGGCGGGATCTCGTTGAACATGTGCCGGGTAACCATCCCGCGTGCAAGCAATTCGCGCAAACGGTCGGTGAGCACGCGTGGGCTTATCCCGGTCGATGCCTCTAGTTCGGAGAACCGCCTCGGTCCGTTCTCAAGGTCACGTATGAGCAATAACGTCCACACGTCCCCGATGAGTGCAGCGGCACGCGCAACTCCGCAGAACTGACCGGAACGCGAGGCTTGATGCGAAAGCGCTGATTTTGTCGTTTCGCGAGTCATTGCATTTCCGACCGCACAGTACGCCAGGGATGGTTTCCCTGAGACGAGTGTAGCACGATGCCAGATCCAATGCTGTACTATTAGAAAGGAAGTGACGTGGCGCAACGCACCCACGTCCGGATCGTCGACGACCTCGTTTGCGGTTTCTTCCCATATCTTGATCGGAGAAGTGATACATGTCAGGTCCATCTACTTGGAAAATTGATTCCAGCCATACAAATGTCGGTTTCGCCGTACGTCATCTCATGGTGAGTACGGTTCGGGGGCGGTTTACGGGCGTTTCCGGCACGTTGGTTCTTGACCGCGAACATCCCGCCAACAGCCATATCGACGTTTTGGTCGAAATCGCGTCAGTCGATACCGACAATGAAATGCGGGACAACCACCTCAAGTCGGGTGAGTTCTTCGATGCCGAGAAGTATCCGCACATGACGTTTGTGAGTACCAAAGTCGACAGTGCCGGCGGGGATCACTATCACGTCCACGGTGACTTGACGATCAAAGGTGTTACTCGTCCCGTGGTCCTCGATGCTGAGGTCACAGGGTTCAATCGGTCCCCGTACGGGTTCAATGTCGTCGGGTTCGAGGCGAAGACAAAGATCAATCGCACCGATTTCGGCCTTGGGTGGAATGCTGCCCTTGAGACTGGCGGTGTCGTTGTGAGCGAGGAAGTGCGCATCACGCTCGATATCGAGGCGCGCGAAGAGACCGCCTAGTTCGGGGGCCCGCTACCGCAAAGCAGGAGTTTCTGACCCGGACGGGTGAGTGCCAGGTGCCTGAGTGGGATTGACCCATGCACCTGGCTATTCCACCCAACCAGTCGAGAACTTAGTCGAGCGGCGGATCGGATGCCCACCCCTCGGCCCCGATCGTCGTTTCCCGCCCGTGCCCAGGCAGCACCCGCGTCCCTGCGGGCAAGCCCGCGAGCCGGATAAGCGACGACCTAAGCGCCGGTGCGTCACTATCTGGCAGGTCATATCGGCCGAAAGTGCCCGCGAACAGCGTGTCGCCGCTGAAAAGGGTCGCCGAAACGTCATGATGGAGGCATATTGCACCTCCAGAGTGCCCCGGCGTGTGCATCACGACAAATGGTGTGCCCGCGAGTTTGATGACATCACCGTCGACCAACGGGACGCCTACCGGTGCCGCAGGGTTTACGTACCCCGGCATGAACCGCGTCCGCTGAGGAACCGATAGGTAGTCCACATCACTCGCGTGAGCCGCGATGGATGCGCCCGTCGCCTCGGCAATTGGTCCGGCTTCACCCACATGGTCGAAGTGCCGGTGGGTCAGGACGATGGTCGTCAATGATGCGCGGTTGCTCGCCAGAAACCGTTCGATGGAAGTCCGTGATTCTGGGGCAGGATCGACCACGGCCGCTTCGCGAGTTTCTGGATTGATCAGGACGTAGACATTGGTCCTGACCGGACCGCAGATGAACTGTTGCAGGGTGAATGGCGTGACTGGCGAGACTCGATCATCGGTAGGCACCGGCAGTTTCTCTCCGATCCTGATATACCCGTAGTATCGGTCACGTTGATCGTTTGCGAGTGCCGTTGGGAGAGTCTCCTGCGTCCGCGCAACGCCGACGGTTCGGGTAGCATCCTGCCGCGGCCGAATGCGTGCCGAATTCGGACAGCGCGCCATCTGGCCTGCTCGGAAGGAATGCCAAAAATGACAATGCAACCCACTGGTACGGGGCGTCACGTTACCGTCCACGCGACCCGGCTCACTGCAGAGGCTTTCCAGCCGTATGGGAGGGTGATCTCGACTGCGCGGGCCGACTTGACCCGGAAAGACGGCGACTTCACTGCGCGCCTGCATGTATCGCATAGGGTCCCGGCCGTGATCGAGAACATCAACCGGCACATGGACCATAGCCAGTTGTTCATCCCCCTCGGTGGTGCGCCAGTCGTGATCGTTGTCGCTCCCCCGGATCAGCCGATGGACGGTTTTGACCCATCGACAATCGTGGCCTTCGTTGCGGATGGCACGCAGGCGTTCACCTTTGATGCTGGCACCTGGCACATTGAGCCGCGCGCACTCGTTTCTGACACGTGCAATCTCATTAACGTCCAGACCCGAGGGTACGAGCGCCACACCGAGTTGATCAGGTTTGCCGAGCATCATGTCAACGTTGCGTTGACGATCGACGTTGCCGGTCTCTAGCGGAACTGTGCGGGCGGTGCCAGGGTGCTGGCAGTGCCCAAAAGCACAACGATCCCAGCTGAAAACACACAACCGGCATCTCCATTTCTGGAAGTGCCGGTCCGTGTGACGTTTTAAGTTGTGCCTAGGGCGGACTGTTGATCCGGTTCCTGCGACTACACCCACCGCGCCTCAAGCGATTGACCCGTGAGGGCAATCACCAATCGGTTGACGGTCGGCGCATATTCCCCACCAGCGACGAGTTCCTTCAGCCGGGCCACGTGAGCAGCCCGAACCTCCGTACGATCCCCACCGGTTGGCGCAGACACTGGCCGACAGCTCGAGTTGAGCCGCCGCCCTGCACGGCGCTGCTGTGGCATGCCTGAGCTCCCTCTCGGCGCGCTGCACACTGTGAAGAAGGTCTCCCGCCGATCTCCAACACGCTTGTGACGTGTGCTTGATCGGCGTTCGTACCGCAGACCCATCAGCTTCCCTGCCGGTTGGGACCCTGCGACCTTCGCTCACTACTACTATCGGCAGGATTGCCGAATCCTTGAGGGCTTGACTCCGAAACTCGTCGGCTTCGGGCAGTTACAGATCCGGGTAGGTATGGGCCACGGCGTTGGACCTCCCTGGTCAAGGGGTTGGAGTGGCCGCACGGACAGTTCGACCTGTCGACCACGCCGCCCAAACGCCGGCGATTGTGAGGATCAGACCTGTGACGACAAACGTTGCCCGCAAGCCCAATGTCGTGGCGGCTGCCGCTCCGGCCATCGGACCGGCGGCATTGCCCAGTGCGGTTGCCGTCGTCGTCAGTCCGAATACCCATCCTCGGTGGGCCGATGGTGTGCGCAGGGCTACGATTGCCATGGTCCCTGGCATCAGGCCTCCGGTGGACAGTCCCAGCAGCCCGCGCCAAGCCAGTAGCTCATACGGGCTGGTTACGAGCGCTTGAGGAATGTAGAGGATGCCTCCGATGATTGCGCAGACCGCCATCATGCGCCCGTGCCCGTACCGGTCGCCGATTCGGCCGCCGAACCCGGCCGCAAGCGCACTCGTCACCGCCGTGATCCCAAGGACGAGACCCGCCATTGAGGCAATTTGGGTATGTGCGTCGGCCACCAACGTCTTCACAAACAGGGGAAGGACCGGCCCCATGGCGTTCTGAGCAGCTGAGACCAGGAAAAGGGTCACGATCACCGCACTGAGGCCGGGGGTCCGTTCGATCATCGCAACGGCATCTCGCCAACCGTGTCGGGCGTTTGCATCGGCCGCGACGGGTGGCGTGAAGTTTTCCCGCACGAAGACCATGACGATGACCCCTGAGATGGCAAGGAGGGCGCCCGTGGCCAGGAATGACACCTTGTAACCCGCCGCATCAGAGATGAAACCGCCAAGGAGTGGCCCAAAACTGTTCCCGACGAAGACGGCCGTTTGCATGATGCCGAGGGTGAAGCCGAGTTGCGATGCGGGGACAACGCTCGTTAGCAGCGTGCGGGTCGCAGCGACGGTTCCCGAAAATCCACCCTGTAACGTCCGGAGGCCGAAGAGTTCCAAGGGAGTACGCGCAAGGGCCATGGCGCCGACGATCAACCCGCCGCCGAAGCACGCCCGTGCAACCATTGGCTTCCGACCGCGCCGGTCAGCCATCACCCCCCAGAACGGTGCCACGGCAGCCATGACAAGCATTCCGGTGGTGGACATCACGCCCGCCCAACGGATTGCGTCGCCCTCGTCGCTAACCCCAAGGGTCTGGACGTACAAGGGGAGGAATGGCAACGCCATCCCGAACGCAACCATTGACATGGTCTGCGCGATGATGAGTGCGATGAAGGTCCTGCGCCAACCGGGCATGCCTTCACCGGTCACGGATGCGTCGGGTTGGGTTTCGCGCAGGTCCTGACCAGCTGGTTTGGCGCCACTTTGGTGGTTGGGCGCACCGGTCCCGTGAAACGGTTCATTCGTCGTTGCCGGCGGTGTGGCAGGTCCGCGCGTCACCATCCGCTCAGAATACCTACCCGCCCGTGCGACGCAAGGACGTTTGCACTGCGTGCTTCTTTTCCCTTGGGGTCGGTACGCTTTGCCATCGGAAGCGCTTGTCCGGCAGTTCCAGTCATGCCTAGGCGTACACCGGCGCGGATTACAACGAGTGACGGAGAATCCGCCAGAGTCATCCCGCCCTAGCAAGAGTTCAATTGCCCGGGAACCTGTTCTAAAGGAGTGCGAATGTCACCGTCGACGCAACGCCACACACCTGACCCAACTGGGGAGTCGGCAAATCCTTCGGTCCTTCGCGCTCAGTTCGCGTACCTCCCAGATGTGATAGCGGAACTTGAGCGGTCGGTCCCTTATGCCTCGGCTCTGGCGACCTCGTCAAGTGGGGTGAGGCTCGCCCTGCGAGATTCCGAACAGGGTGTGTCAAGAAGGGACCCGTCTGCTGGGGTTGTGCTTACGGCGTCCGACGGTTATGAGATCGAGGAAGTCGCGGTCGGCGCTACTGATGAGGCGAGCGTCCGTGATGCCTCCCGTCGCTTGCTCGAGGGGTTGCGTCGCACGCGCGGTGGCGGGCGCGAGCGGAATCGCACGCCACTCAATCTTGAGCCTGGAGATCGGCTGTCCGCCGATTATGTCACTCCAGTGGTGATTTCACCGGACAGTCTTTCTCTCGCAGAAAAGCTTGCGCGCTTCGAGGATCTTCGGCAACGGGCACGCAAGATCGACAGCCGGGTTGTCCAAGCGATGGCACGTTACGGAGACGCGGTCGAGACAAAGGTGTTCGTGAATCGCGCCCGCTTCATAACGGAAGTGGTGCACCGTGCGACGTTGAATGTCACCGTATTTGTTTCTGATGGGAACGCGCGACGCTACAACTGGCTCAGCCGTGGAGGCACCGGCGGGTTGGAAAGCCTCGAGGTGGACGAGGGGGCCCTCGCAAACGTCACCGAAATTGCCGTCGCCTTGCTTGGTGCCAAACCGATGGAACCCGGTGTCTACGATTCAGTGGTCGACCCAAGCGTGGCAGGCATTCTCGCGCACGAGGCGTTCGGCCATGGTGTCGAGACAGACATGTTCCTGAAAGGGCGCGCGCGCGGTGCACACTACATTGGCAAGCGGGTCGGGTCCGACCTTGTCACCATCGTTGACGATCCTACGGTACCCGGTGCAAATGGCACCTACTTCATCGACGATGAGGGCCAGTCTGCGTCTCCCACCTGCATCATTCGCGACGGAATCCTGTTGGGTGGTCTATCCGACCTTTATTCGGCAACCCGACTGGGGATTGCCCGGACCGCGAACGGTCGGCGCGAAAGTTTTGAACGCAAGCCGTATGCGCGCATGTCCAACACCTTCTTCACGCCGGGCACACACTCGGTCGAGGAGGTCCTCGCAAGCCTTGATCATGGCATGTACATCTGTCAGGGCGCCAACGGAATGGAGGACCCGAAGGGATGGGGCATCCAGGTTGGCGCACACTTCGCACGCGAGTACCGGCATGGCAAGCCGACCGGTGTCCTATACGCCCCCGTCAGCATCACTGGATATGTTCCCGATGTACTCGGCGACGTGACGATGGTCGCCAATGACTTCCACCTTCACCCGGGCGGATGCGGGAAGGGCTGGAAGGAGTACATCACCGTAGGGGACGGCGGGCCGCACGTTCGCACGCGGTTGCAGTTGGCGTAGTCGATTTCAGGACGACGGAGGATCCCAATGGTCACCAGAACGCTTACTGCCGACACCATCGTGCAAGCCTTGGGGCGACGCCCGGAGATCGCCGGTTGGACCCTGACGAGGCGTCGACGGCACGGGACACAACTCTATGTGATCGGCCGAGACGTGGAGAACACGCGAGAGGTAACGACCGAGGATTTCACGATCACGGTCTTCCATGACCATCCGTGGCCGGTTGGTCGTGAATCCGGAACTGCCGGTCATGCCCGAGGGGTCTCGTCAGTGAAACTCGTTCCTGGCGATACTGCACATCTGGAGTCGCGACTGGATGAGGTCATCATGATGGCTTCCCTGGTACACAACCCAGCCTACGAACTCCCGTCACCCGAAACACTTCCCAACGTTGCGCTGTCTGACCCGCTGATCACTGCACTGGACGGTACGCGCCGGGCCGTCTGGGAGATGGCGGAGGAGGTCTGGGAAGCGTGCGACCGTGAGGCATCAACCGGTGTCCGACTCTCAGCGGGCGAGTTTTTTGTCACGGTCTCTGATCGAGAATTCCGGACAAGCAAGGGCATCCATTCCTCGTCGGAAACAACCCACGTAGCCGTCGAGATTGCCTTGCTTGCGCGGGGAGATAGTGATGATCCAACACTTGAGGCGGAGACGTTCAGGCCGGTCGAGGCACGTCGTGTCGTGGACCTTCGGCTTGCCTCTCAGGTTGCCGAGGCATCGAGGTTCGCACGGGACACTTTGCGCGCGCAGCCGACCGAGACGCGTGATGGTCCGGTCGTCGTCAGCGGTTCCGCCTTGCCCCCATTCTTTGACCCATTCGTTTTTCACTCCGGTGCGCAGGCCGCGTACATGAAATTATCGAGGTTCACTCCGGATCACTCCGTATTTGGCGACCACGCAATGACTGGTGATCCCTTGCATGTGTCGTCGCACGCGCTGCGCCCGTTTGGCCTTAGCAGTCACTCATTTGACGGGGATGGCGTTCCGGGACGTGACACAGACCTGATTGTTGGCGGAACCCTCTTTGCCAGGCACGCGACCTCAAGATATGCGCAGTATCTCGGGGTTCCGGTAACGGGTGAGCCGGGTGCGGTGGTGGTGCGCGCGGGGACGACACCATTGGCCGAGCTGTTGAGAGATTCGGGGGGTCCGGTAGTGGAGATAGTCGCGTTCTCCTCACCGAACGTCGATGACATCACCGGGGACGTCGGCTGTGAGATCCGGCTGGGCTACGAGCACCTGCCAAGTGGAGACGTTCGCCCGATCAAGGGTGGCGCGCTCGCGGGAAACGTGTTCGATGCGTTCGCATCGGTGAGGTTTTCACAGGAGACGCAGGAGGCATTGATCTCCGGCTTCGGCGGCGGAGGGGTGTACGTCGGCCCCCGTGGTGCGCGGTTCGAGGGGATGCGCGTCGCTGGCGGGTGAGCGAGTGCTGGCAGTCAGGGTTCGCCGAGTTCGGTCCAGGGTCATGGCGAAGCTCGGGGCGCAGTGCCGGAGGAAGTATTCGACCTCCGGCATGTTGAGGTCCGCGACAGCACGTTCGAGTTGCCTTCGCGCGACAGCGAACTCCGGATTGCCAGCAGCGACTTCGGTGAGGCACTTCAGGTAGGCATCAAGCTTGTCGGCTGCCTTGACCCACCGGTACGCCTCGGCGTCGTGCTCACCAGGCGTGATCAAGGCGCGGTAGGTGTCGCGGGTCGGTGACGGGGCAAGTCCGGTGAGTTGTTCGGCCGCCAAGTGTTCAAGTTCACGCAGACTCGCGTGGACGCGGGGATTATGGTGCTTCACTGGCGTCGGGATGTCTCCTGTGATGACTTCGGTTGCGTCGTGGAAGAGGGCCAAGGTGATTGCCCGGTCGATGGGGACATCGGTCCGCCCGAAGACGTCGCGGGCGATCGTCGCGAGCGCGTGGGTCAGGATCGCGACCTGGTAGGTGTGCTCGGCGACATTCTCGGGAACGGTGCTTCTCATCAGGCCCCATCGTCCGATTAGGCGCAAGCGGTACAAGTAGGCAAAGAGGTGCGCTCGCTCGGCTGGGACGGCGTTTTCGGTCACGGCGACCCCACTTTCGATCCTTGCTCCATCTGGCAGTGACGCCTGCGAGATGATGTCACTGTCGCAGTAGTTCCCGGCATATCGCCCCTGGCAATGCTGGCCCGGCATAGACCATCCCCGTGTAAACCTGCACGAGGGTTGCGCCCGCCTCCAGCCTCTGACGCGCGTCTTGCGCAGTCATGATGCCGCCTACAGACACGATTGGCAGGTTTGACCCGGCTTCGCGAACCAACCAGTCGAGTACCGTCCGCGAGCGGTTGGACAAGGGCGCTCCGCTGAGTCCACCGGTCTCTCCTCGGTGTCGGGACATCAAGCCCTCCCGGTTGGTGGTCGTGTTGGTCGCGATCACGCCATCGATGCCCGTGTCCCGGCATGCCTCGATGACGGCCGCGAGAGACGGTTCGTCAAGGTCCGGAGAAATCTTGACGAGGACCGGTATCCGTCGGCCAATTGCTCGACGGGCCAGGTCACGGCGGGCGATCACTGCGCCGGCAATCGTGGTCAAGGCATCCCGCGCCTGCAGCGTTCGAAGACCCTGTGTGTTTGGCGAACTCACGTTGATCGCGACATATCCGGCCAAGTCGTAGATTGCGTCAAAGACCGCGACGTAGTCTGTTGTGGCGGCTTCAAGCGGTGTCGAGGAGTTCTTGCCGATGTTGATCCCGAGGATGGCGCCACCGGGTAGGCCATCGCGCCACTTCCAGAGGCGTGCCCGCACGCGTTCCACGCCAACACCCGGGAACCCGAGCCGGTTGATGAGCCCGGCATCTTCGATGAGCCGGAACATGCGTGGTCGAGGGTTGCCGGGCTGTGGCAGTGGCGTCACCGTCCCTGCTTCGACGAACCCGCATCCCATCGCCGCGAACGCGCCGGGCGCGTGGGCATCCTTGTCCAGGCCAGCGGCCAGTCCAACCGGGTTCGGGAACCGCAGTCCGAAAGCAGTGACCGCAAGGCGTGGGTCGCGGACTGCGAACGCCCTCTCCAGAAGCTCGGTTCCAAGCTGTCCGGGAATGCACTCGCACAAATGAAGGGCTTGGACTGCCCGACGGTGCGCAGTCTCCGGATCGATCAAGCGAAGCAGGGGCCAAATAATGCTGTATGGATCCCTCATGCCTTGCCTGCAGGAGCTGTCGTGGTACCCGACGATGCAAGATCCTTGCCGTACTGCTGCTTGTAGTACTCCCTGAAGGCACCAGACTTGATCGGTCGCCACCAGGCCTCGTTGCGCGAGTACCAACCTACGGTCGCGTCCATCGTCGCGGGCAAGTCATAGGCGCGCCGCCACCCCAGTGCCCGCAGTTTGGTGCTGTCGATCGCATAGCGAAGGTCGTGCCCCGGCCGGTCGGTGACAAATGTCATCAACGCTTCGGGTTTCCCGAGGCGCGTGAGGATGTGTTGCGCCAGGTCAACCGTATTCAAGGCATCCTCGCTGCCGACGTTGTATGCCTCACCCGGCGTCCCATGGTGCAGGACCAGGTCTATGGCAGCGGCGTGGTCGTCAACGTAGAGGTAGTCACGGATCGCGGTGCCCCTGCCGTAGATGGGCATGGGGAGATTGTCGATCGCATTGGTCACGAAGAGTGGCGTCGCCTTCTCCGGGTATTGGTACGGACCTATCGTGTTTGATCCGCGGGTGACCATGACCGGCAATCCGAAGTTAGTGAAGTAGGAGAATGCGAGCAGTTCGGCGCCGGCCTTGCTTGCCGAATATGGATTCCGGGGCTTCAGTGGGG
>Ga0209086_10003239_pt1 | contig 12494 bp, 9 predicted proteins | sample M_130207_XF_Meta_FD_187312 | JGI IMG/M metagenome (GOLD analysis project Ga0209086, IMG submission 187312) | Freshwater microbial communities from Lake Montjoie, Canada to study carbon cycling - M_130207_XF_MetaG (SPAdes) (version 2) | ecosystem: Environmental > Aquatic > Freshwater > Lake...
GAAACGATTTTGAATGGGAATGGCGCGCCCTCCGTTTCAAAGTGATTTCGGCATGGTGCGCCAGCATTTCCATCAACTGACGCTGGCCACGCGCGGGCGGGGGCTGTACGAATTCACCCGGGAGGTGGAGCGCTGGATTGCGAGCAACCAATGCCGCGACGGCCTCCTCACGATTCATGTGCGGCACACCTCGGCATCCCTGCTCATCCAGGAGAATGCCGATCCGGACGTGCGCCGGGATTTGGAGTCGTTCTTCGCGCGCCTGGTGCCGGACGGTGACCGGATCTTTGTCCACCGGGCGGAGGGAGACGACGACATGTCGGCGCACATCCGGACGGCGCTCACGGCGGTGAACGTGAGTCTGCCGGTCCGCGGCGGGCGGATGGTCTTGGGGACGTGGCAGGGGATTTATCTTTGGGAACATCGCGCGCAGGGCCATGCCCGGCAGGTGGAGCTGCATTTCATCGGAGAATAAAACTCGCCAAGTGCAGTCGTCGCTGGCAGGTTCCCCTCACGTTATGCGAGCTATGAAATTCTTCCGGGGAGCCCCGCTGGGGTCGTTTTTTTTGAGTATTGCCATTCCGGTTCTCGCCTTAGATTCCACCAACCGCCCCGGGTTCAGCGGTCGGGAGATTTTTCCGATCGATGACGGCATCAGCCTGGTGCGCGCCGCGGATTTGAATGGGGACGGGTTGAATGATTTGGTGGTCGTGAACAACCTGCGCTCTAAAATCAATCTGCTTTACAACTGCACCGGCAAAACCAATCCGCCGTCCGCGACCGTGTCGCCCCGCAAGCTGGAGCTCAACGAGCTTCCGCCGGACGCCCGCTTCCGCATTGATTCCTTTCCGGTGGACCAGCACATTGCGGCGCTGGCCGTGACGGATGTGAACGGGGACGGCCGTCCGGACCTGGCGTTTTATGGCGATGCCAAGGAATTGGAGGTGCTTTACAACCAGGGCACCAACGGCTGGAGCGAGCCCAAGCGCTGGCGCATGGAGAATGCGGTGATGACGCCGAACGCCTTGGCGGAGGGCGATTTGAACGGGGACGGCCGCACGGATCTGGCATTGCTGGGGGACAGTGGCACGCTGGATTTCTTTGCTCAGAATGAGGATCACACGCTGGCTGAGCCGCAGAAAATCTCCTGCTCCGGCACGCCCAAGGCGGTGCAGATAGTCGATGTGGACGGGGACGGGAAGAGCGACCTCCTGCTCGTGGATTTTGACAGCCCCACCCCGCTGCGGTTCCGGCTGCAAGACGCCGGCGGCCGGCTGGGGCCCGAGATCTATTTCAAGACGCCTCCCTTCCGCTCGTTTTGTGCGGACCGGCTCGCGGGCGATGCCCGTAATTACATCACTACCATCGTGCAGAACTCCGGGCGCGCGGAAGTTTCCCGCTTCACCCGCAAGCCGTCGGAAGTGTTGTCGGGCTCTTTCCGTCGCGGCCAGTTTCAAATCCTGCCGTTGAACAAGGCCGATACGGGAGCGCGCGGCCTGCTGTGGGCGGACATCAACGGCGACGGGCGAGCGGACCTGCTGGTGGCTGAGCCGGCGAGCGGGCAGCTGTCGGTTTATTTGCAGAAGGAGGACGGGGCGCTGGCCCCGCCCAAAACGTTTCCCACGCTGGCGGGCGTGAGCCGGCTGGCGGTGGCCGATTGGAATCCGTCCGGTCCGGCGAGCCTTTTCCTGTTGAGCCAGGACGAGCGCGCCGTGGGCGTGACGCAGTTTGACAAGGCCGGGCGGCTTCCCTTTCCCACGTTGCTGCCGCTGGACGGCAAGCCGCTGGCCATGGCGGTGGGCGCTCTGAAGCCCGGAGCCAGGCCCACGCTGGCGGTCTTGTTGGAGAAGGACGGCCAGCGGTCGCTTTGGACGCGCACGGCGGAGGGTAAAACCAGGACGCAAAAAGTGGGCGAGAATTTCAAGTCCAACCCCGCCACCTTTACCCTGCAGGACGTGAACCAGGATGGGTTGGCCGATCTGGTGGCGTTGATCCCGTATGAGAAGGTCCGGGTCTGGCTGCAGAAATCCGGCGGCGGATTTGACGAACTGGAGGTGGACCCGCCCGGCGGCGCGCTGGATCAGCCATGGCTGGCGTCGGCGGATGTGGAAGGCGATGGCAAGCTCGAATTGCTGCTGCCCCAGAAAAATTTTGTGCGGGCGGTCGTGCTGGAACGGGCGACGGGGGCGCCGGTTTCCACCAACGCGCCCGGCTGGGTGTTCCGCGTGAAGGACCAGATCAATGGCGCCGCCAGCGATTCCCGGATTGTCGGCGCCGCCGCGGTGCGGAACGGCACCAACCCTGTGCCCTCTGTCTTTCTCTTCGACGTGGAGCACAAGCAGTTGACACTCTGCGAACGCGACGCCACCGGCGTATGGCAGGTCCTCCGCAATGTGGAATTGCCGACGACGGATTTTAGCAGCGTTCAAGCCGTCGCTCTGGGCGGCGCGCGTGCCCCCAGCATCGCATTCCTCGGTCAGAACACCGTCGCTTGGCTGCCGCTGTCCGGCGAGGTCTGGGACCTCGCCGTGCTGGACGGGTATGAAACGCCGGTCAAGGACGGCTATTTGAACGACGTGGTAGCGGGTGATCTGACCGGCAGTGGGCGCAAGGATCTGGTCTTCATGGAGACGGGAAAAAACCATCTGGACCTGGTCGGTTTTGGAGCCGACCACAAGCTGGTGCCGGCGGATCGCTGGCAGGTCTTTGAGCAGCACACTTTCCGCGCGCGCGACAACGCCATGCCCGAACCCCGCGAGGCCCTCGTGGCCGATGTGACCGGGGACGGGAAGAACGACCTGGTGGTGCTGGTTCATAACCGGATCCTGGTGTATCCCCGCGAATAATCCTGTCCCTCCAGGGATCCGTCGGTGGGATTGCTGCAGCGCCATCTGGATATCCCCGGGCATTTTAGCTGCAAGATCGCAGCTTCGGCCGGCTGCTTGATTCTCCGCCTGCTCGACAGGGGTTGTCACCGGATTGTAACTTCCCGGGGCGGCGGCGGGCGGTTATCCTTGGCATTCCAGATTTATTGCAAAGCGAATCATGAGCGGTTTCAAGCCGGAACATTTTATCAATCGGGAGTTGAGTTGGCTGGAATTCAACCAGCGCGTCCTCGACGAGGCGCTTGACCGCACCAACCCGCTGCTCGAACGGCTCAAGTTCTTCACCATTGTCAGTTCCAACCTGGACGAGTTTTTCGAGGTGCGGGTCGCCGGCCTCAAGCAGGCGGTGGAAAGCAAGCAGGGGAGCCGCAGTGTGGACGGGTTGACCCCCGGGGAAACCCTGCGGGCCCTTGTCAACCGGGTCCGCCGGATGGTGGACGATCAATACAACTGCTGGCGCGAGGATTTGAAGCCCGCCCTGGCCCGGCACCATCTCCGTATTCTGGAGATGGACGACCTGGCCTCCGCGGACCTCGGCTGGCTGGAGGAGTACTACCGGGCCACCATCCGACCGGTGCTGACGCCGCTGGCGATTGACCCGGCGCACCCGTTCCCGCAGCTGCTGAACAAGTCGCTCAACCTGATGGTCCGTCTGGAAATGGTCCCGCGCGACGGCCGCGGCACGCCGCTCAAACATTTGGCGGTGGTGCAGTGCCCGGCCATCCTGCCGCGCCTGATCCCCCTGCCGCGCGAGGACGGGCGTCGCGACTATGTTTTTCTGAGCCACCTCATCGGGCATTTCATCGCCGACCTGTTTCCCGGCACGACCATTCTCGGCTGCTGGCCGTTCCGCGTCACCCGCAACAGTGAGCTGTACATCGATGAGGAGGATTCCAGTGGCCTGCTCAATGCGGTCCAGGCAGAGCTGCACAACCGCCGCAAGGGCGACGCCGTGCGGTTGGAGGTGGATCATCTGTGCCCGGAACCCATCCGCTCCGCGCTGCTCAAGACCTTCCGGCTGACTGAGAGCGACCTGTATCTGATCGACGGTCCGCTGAACCCGACGCGGCTGCTGGCGCTGTATCAGGGGGATCATTCGCCGGAGCTGCGCGATCCGCCCTTTGTCGCGCCCGTGGCGCCCGCCCTGAGGAGGAGCCGGGATGTGTTTTCCGCCCTCCGCGAACGCGATGTGCTCCTGCACCATCCCTACGAGCATTTCAACAGCGTGGTGGAGTTTCTCGAGCAGGCGGCGCAAGACCCTGCGGTGTTCACCATCAAGATCACGCTCTATCGCACCGGCGGCGATCCGCGGATCATTGGCGCGCTGCGGGATGCGGTGAACAACGGCAAGCAGGTGACGGCGGTGGTGGAATTGCGGGCCCGGTTTGACGAGGCCAACAACATCCACTGGACGCGCGAACTCGAGGAAAGCGGCGTGCACGTGGTCTACGGGCTGGTCGGATTCAAGATCCACGCCAAGGTTGCGCTGGTGGTCCGGTCGGAGGCCGGCCAGATCCGACGCTATGTTCACCTGGCCACCGGCAATTACAACCCCACCACGGCCCGCTTTTACACCGATCTCAGCCTGCTGACCTGCCAGCCGGATTTCGGCGAGGACGCGACCCGCCTGTTCAACCTGCTCACCGGCATCTGCCAGTTCCAGGGCATGCAGAAGCTCATTCTGGCACCCTTCGACCTGCACGCGCGCCTGCTTCAGCTGATTGAACGGGAAAGCGGTCATGCCCGGCGCGGATTGCCCGCCAAAATCATAGCCCGGATGAATTCGCTGGTGGAGCCCACGCTGATCGAGGCGCTTTACCGCGCCTCTCAGGCCGGAGTCCGCGTCGAGTTGATCGTACGGGGTATCTGCTGCCTGCGACCCGGCGTCCCCGGTCTGAGCGAACACATCACCGTGCGCAGCATCGTCGACCGCTTTCTCGAACACAGCCGGGTCTATTATTTCGAGAACGCGCGCCAGTCCGAGGTGTTCGCGGGCAGCGCCGACTGGATGCCGCGCAATCTATTCCGCCGCATCGAGGTCGTGTTCCCCATCGAGGACGGCAATCTGCGCGAGCGCGTGATCGGCGAAATTCTGGCGGTGACGCTGGCTGACAACGTGAAGGCCCGGTTTCTACATTCGGACGGGTCGTATCACCGCGCCAAGCCGCTGCCGGGCGAAAAAAAGCGCCGCAGTCAGGCGGTGTTCATCGCGCTGGCCGCGCCCCCAGAGCCGGTGCGGTCGGTAAAGGGTGGCGGGAAATACCCGAAGGTCACATTGCGGCCTCGGCCGGGCGGATCTCCCGTCAGCTCCGCAAAAAAGAAACGGCTGCCTCCATGAACCTGTACCTGCTGCGCCACGGGATCGCCGTGGATTCCGCAGAGTCGGGCGTGGTGCCGGATGCCGAGCGTCCCCTCACCCCGCGGGGTCGACGCCGGATGCTCCAAATCGCCCGAGCGATGTCTGCCTTGGATGTTTCCTTCGATTTGATTTTCTCCAGTCCCCTGGTGCGCGCGGCGGAGTCAGCGGCTATCGTGGCCCAATGTATGAAGCTCCGGAACGCATTGAAGTTCACCGATGACCTCATGCCGGGGGGCGATCCCCGATCCCTCCTGCGGCGGCTCAACCAACGTCGGCCCCGTCCCAAAAACGTCCTATTGGTCGGGCACGAACCGTATTTGAGCCAGCTCATCGCGCGGCTCGTGGCGGGGAATGACGGTCTGGCGATGGAGTTGAAGAAGGGCGGTCTGTGCAAGCTGAAGGCCACCGCCCTGCGCTGGGGTCAGTGTGCGACTTTGGTCTGGCTTCTGACCCCGCGCCACATGATGCGGATGGCCGATTGCAGTCCAGGCACCAAATGACACCGCAGGGCATTTGGTGGTGGTCCGTTTTGGAGAGGGGAGGGATGTCCTCCGGCCGCCGGGATTATTGCAAGGCCCACTGGATGCCGCCGAGCAGATGGGATTGGTAGGCCTTGCTGGTTTCCACCGAGTTCTTTCGGTCTTTCAACGCCGGATCACTGTCAATAAGGTCTTCGCGGTGCCCAAGCGAGGTGTAGAACACCTTGCCGGCGCCGTAGGTCTTGGCCCAGCTCACCGGGAAATGGCCTGCTTGTTCTTTGTGTTCCGGATGCTGGTCCAGAATGAGCAGGTCATGCACCTTCGCCGCGTCATAATTTTTAAACTGATAAATCTCCTCCTGCGCAATCGTCCATTTTGCGGGCAGAGACGCCGTGGCCGGATGCCGGGGATCCTGATTCAAGCACTCCACACCCACCTGCGGCCCGTGGTGTGCAAACTCGCCGCCCAGCATCGCAATAAATTCAGGAGAGCCATGAAACGTGTCGCTGGCCGCATGAATCCCGATAAACGCATGCCCCGCCCGGATCCAGTCCAGAAATCCCTGGCGGTCGGGGATCGGCAGATCGCCGGTGGTGCTGGCAAAAACCACGCCGTCATAATGCCTCAGATTCTCCGGGGAGAGTTTTTGCAATTCAACCTTGAGCGCCGTCATCCATTGATCCTCTGCGGCCTGATAGGCTGCCTTTTCCGTCTCCGTGGCGGTCTTTTTCAACTGAGCCGGTTTGCCCGGCGGCTGCCGCACAAAATCGACGGTGAACGTCCCGCTGTCCGCGGCAAGTTGGGCGAGGACTTTTTCCAGGGTCGGGATGGAGGCGTGCCGGAATCCAGTCGTGGTCGTGACCACTAGCAGTTTTTTGGTCGCGGCTTGCGAAAGCGTGGCCGTCAGCAGGCAGGCGAGCAACAGGAATAGCGTTTTCATAATGAGATGGGTAGATGGGGAGAGGCTCAGGGTTCTTGTACGTGGGGGATCGGCCGGACCCAGATGTTCCGGAAGGCCACCGGGTTGTTGTGGTATTGGAGAAGCAGGGGAAGTTCAGAGGCGTGCGGCGTGTACCGGCCCGGCACGCGCCAGTTGGTCGCGCCCCGGAAAGACTGGTGGTTCTGTACCGCGACGCCATTGAGCAGGGCCGTCAGGGTGGCGGGCGAAAGCAGTTCGCCGTGGGCCCCAAAGCGCGGCGCGGTGAAGAGGCAGTCGTAGGTGGACCAGTCGCCGGGAGGACGGCAGGCGTTGGCCAGGGCCGGGTGCTGTCCGTAAAGCCCGCCGGTGGACCCGTCGGCATAGGTCCGATTGCTGTAGCAATCCAGGATCTGAACTTCATAAAGCCCCATGAAAAAAATCCCGCTATTGCCACGGCTCTGGCCAGCCCCCGCAGGAGGGGCCGGCTCCCGGAATTCCAGATGCAACTGGATGTCCCCGAAATTTTGGGCCGTCAGAATATCGCCTTTGGCGGAAACGGCCATCCCATCGGTCACGGTCCACAGTGCCGGACCGCCCGTTTTTCTATCTCGCCAGGCAGTCAGATCTTTCCCATCGAACAAGACCGTGGCGTCCCCGGGCGGGGTGGCAGCCGCGCTGAACGTGCCGGGAGTCACGACGGGCGGCTGCGGCCGGGCCGGGTCGTGCACATGCCAACGGCTCTCCGGCTGCAGGGGGGTGTCCTGAAAACCGGCAACGCCGTCCAGGACGATTTCCTTCGGCTTGGAAACCGGCTGGGCCAGCGTCAGATGGAGGGCGGACGCTAGGAGTGCCGCGCCCGCGAAGATTTTTTTCATATCCCGGTCAGAGCTTGGGGAACCGGGTCCACTTTCCATTGGATCGCGCAGACTTCACCGCGGTTTCGATGAACGCCATGCCCTCCACGCCGTCGTCCACGGTTGGGAAATCAAACGGGCCCTTCCGGCCTGCGCTGCGCGCGCGGATGGCGGCGACGGCTTCCAGATAAATGTTGGCGAAGGCCTCGATGAACGCCTCGGGATGGCCGAAGGGCAGGCGCGTGGATTTTTTCGCTGCTTCGGAAACGTAACCGTTGCCGCGTCGGAGGATCCGCGCGGGTTCGCCCTTGGGGACGAATTTCAATTCATTGGGATGCTCCTGCTGCCAGGCCAGCGCGCCCTTGGTGCCGTAGACGCGAATGTTGAGATTGTTCTCCTCGCCGCAGGAGATCTGCGAGCAGTGCAGCACGCCCTTGGCACCGCCCCAGTAGCGGAGGAGCAGGTTGGCGTCGTCTTCCAGCTTGCGCCCGGGGAGGAAGCTGGTGAATTCCGCGCACAGTTCCTCAATGTGTAGGCCGGTGATGTAGCGGCCAAGATTTTCCGCGTGGGTGCCGATGTCGCCCACGCAGCAGCTGGCGCCGGCTTTTTTCGGGTCCGCCCGCCAAGCGGCCTGCTTCTGCCCGTCGGCTTCGATGCGGTCGAGCAGCCAGCCCTGCGGGTATTCGGCCACCACTTTCAAAATCCTGCCGAGGCGGCCGGTGCGGACCAGTTCCCGCGCCTCCTTCACCATCGGATAGCCGGTGTAATTGTGCGTCAGGGCAAATACCTTGCCGCTCTTCCGCACCGTGTCGCGCAGCGCCCGCGCCTCCTCCAGGGTCAGCGTCATCGGCTTGTCACACACGACATGGAAGCCCGCCTTGAGAAAGGTGGTCGCGACGGGGGCGTGTAAAAAATTCGGCGTGACGATCGTCACGAAATCAATCCGTTCCCCGGGGGGCAGGGCAGCTTCCGCTTTGGCCATCGCTTCGAATGACGGATAGACGCGACGGGGATCCAGGAAAAGCTGCTCGCCGGTGGTCTGCGAGTTTTCCGGGTCCGATGAGAAGGCGCCGGCAACGAGTTGGATTTGTCCGTCCAGGTTGGCGGCCATGCGGTGGACCGCGCCGATGAAGGCGTTCTGGCCGCCGCCGACCATGCCGTAACGAAGTGTGCGTTTCATGGGCGGGAAGATTTCTTCCGGGCAAACGCCGCGTCAAACGCCGCCCGGTGGGGTGTGAAATCCAGCTTGCGGACGAACGCGCAGCTCTCGGTTGCGCCATGGACGCGGTCCATCCGGCCGTCCTCCCATTCCACCGAGAGCGGACCTTGGTAGCCGATGTCGTTCAGGGCGACAATGATGTCCTCAAAGCGGATGTCGCCGTGGCCGAGCGAGCGGAAATCCCAGAAGCGGCGCGGGTCGGTGAAATCCGTGTGGCCGCCAAACACGCCCACCGTGCCGTCGCCATGGCCCCACCAGGCGTCCTTCATGTGCGCATGGAAAATGCGGTCGGGGAACTCCCGGAGAAACTTGACGTAGTCCACGCCCTGATAGCCGAAGTGCGACGGGTCGTAATTGAAACCAAACCGCGGATGGTTTTTGACGGCGTCGAGCGCGCGTCGGGCCGAGGCGATGTCGAAGGCGATTTCGCTGGGGTGCACCTCCAGCGCGAAGTGGAGGTTTTCTTTTTCAAACACGTCCAGGATGGGCAGCCAGCGCCGGGCGAAATCCGCGTAGCCCCTGTCCAGGTACTCCTGGCTGGTCGGCGGGAAGGCGTAGAGCGCATGCCAGATGGAGGAGCCGGTGAAGCCATTCACCACGGCGGGCGCCCCTTTTTTTGCGCCGGGGCGTGCGTTGAAAAACTTTCGCGCCGCGCGCGCGGTGGTCTTCATCTTTTCAGCGGCACGCTGGCGCACCCCCTCGGGCTTGCCGTCGCCCCAGACATCGGCGGGGAGGATCGCCTGGTGCCGCTCGTCAATCAAATCGCACACCGCCTGTCCGACGAGGTGGGAGGAAAGGGCGAAACAGGTCAGGCCGTGCCGGGCGAGCAGCGCCCATTTCTGTTTGCAGTAATCGGGTTCGGCCAGCGCGCGGTCCACTTCAAAATGATCGCCCCAGCAGGCGAGCTCCACGCCGTCGTAACCCATTTTTTTAACGAGCGGGAGGAGGTCGGCGAGGGGGAGGTCGGCCCATTGGCCGGTGAAAAGAGTGACAGATCGTGGCATGGTAATTGGTTTTTGTTCCGGTCATCTTGCCAAGCAGCGCGATCAGGTCAAGCGTCCTGATGCACTCGGTGCGGTTGTTGGACTTCGGATATCTGCGGTTTGCCGTTGACAGATTTTCATCCGTCGAGAGTATTAGCTCCTCGCATGAACAACCGAAACGACAAGATATTATTCTGGGGCTGTTTTATCGCCCTAATCACTACCAGCTACGCCTTCATCAGCCGCATGATTCTCTGCGGCGGTCAGTTCGTCACCGACTTCGGGCTGGACAAGGTTTCGGTGGGCGAGCTCCAGGGGGCGGGCATCTGGCCCTTTGGCGCGAGCATCATCCTCTTCAGCCTGTTCATCGACCGCATCGGCTACAAGGTCGCCATGCTGTTTTCTTTCGTGTGCTATCTCATTTATGCGGCGATGGCGATGGCCGCTTACGGCGCCATTCACGGGGTGACCGGCGACGCGCTGGTTGCCGGGCAGCATCGCGGCTATCAGCTGCTGTACTGGGGCAGCATCATTCTGGGCCTGGGCAATGGCACGGTGGAGGCCTACATCAATCCGGTGGTGGCCACCCTGTTCAACAAGGACAAGACCAAGTGGCTGAACATTCTGCATGCGGGCTGGCCGGCCGGGCTGGTGTTGGGCGGGCTGTGCACCATCGCGCTGGCGACCTGCACCGACTGGCGCCTGTCGCTGGGCCTGATTTTGATTCCGGCATTCATTTTCGTATTCCTGTTGATCGGTTTGAAATTCCCGAAAAGTGAGCGGGAACAGGCCGGGATCGGTTATCTGGCCATGCTCAAGGAGCTGGGCGCCTTCGGCGCGCTGGTGGGCTTCGGCCTGGTATTGGCGCAGCTGGGACAGGTGTTCGCCTGGAGTTCCACGGTGGTCTGGGGCCTGACCGGGGCCGTGGTGGTGATTTTTCTGGTCCTCACCAAATCATTGGGACGGGGCATCCTTGGGGTTCTCATCCTGATCATGATGCCGCTCGCCACCACGGAGATCGGCACGGACGGCTGGATCAGTTCGCTGATGGAGGAGCCGATGAAGGCGGCGGGGAATAATCCGGCCTGGGTGCTGGTTTATACCTCGGCCATCATGATGGGGCTGCGGTTTTGCGCTGGCCCGATCATCCACCGGCTCTCGCCGCTGGGATTGCTCGCCACCTGCGCCGCGCTGGCGGCGGTCGGCCTGACCGCTCTTTCCAAAACCAACGGAGCCGGCATGGCCGTCATCTTCGCCGCTGCCACGCTCTATGCCGTGGGTAAGACGTTCTTCTGGCCGACGATGCTGGGCCTGGCTTCGGAACAATGCCCCAAAGGTGGAGCGCTCACCCTCAACGCCATGGGCGGCATCGGGATGTTGGCGGTGGGCATTTTGGGGTTCCCCTTCATCGGATACCTGCAGGAGACCTCCGCCACGCATCAATTGCAGGCGAGCCATCCGGCCCTCTATCAGACGGTCACCGTGCAGAAAAATTATCTGCTGGGGGCCTATCAGGCGATTGACCCGGTTAAAAGCGCGGCGGTGACAGGCGATGCGGAACAGGCGGCGATCAAGTCCGTGACCGTCACCGGACAGTTTAGTGCGCTGGGCAAGATGGCCCTGTTCCCCTCAGCCATGCTCGCCTGCTATCTCGCGTTGATGTTCTATTTCAAATCCCGGGGCGGCTACCGGCCGGTATTGTTGGACAAGCAATAGCCCGGTAACAAACCGGATCCTCCGTCTGGAACCTATAGCAGTTCGTGGCAACTTCGGGACAGGTGGGGCATTGCTCCGTGGGTGCCGTCGCGGTAAGCCAGCCCGCGTGGATTGGCAACGGCGTCGGGCAGGGGACCGCCCGCTGATGTGCCAAGGTTAAGTTTCACCCGAATCCCGGAGCGGGCCGTTGCGGAAAATGGTAAAGAGAGCGCGCTGCTATGTCCTTGCCCGCGCGGAGCAGGCGGAACCAATTGTGCCCGATTTCACGCGCCACCCCACTCGTTCCAGCACCTGGCGCTGCGCTCGGCGACCGCAACGGCGCAGCGCGCCATCCTCATCCCATTTCGGAATTCCAATTTTTTTTGGGGGATGGGTCCCGGGGCCGGTTAGCCGTGGACGCTGCGACTGGTTAGCCCCGGCGGGACGGGGGCGGTTACTGAGGGTTAGTGCCTGTGATTTCCCAGCCAGTTGATGACCCAGAAAAGCAACGCCGTCGACACCATCACCAGCACGGCAAAAAAAACGGTGAAATTCCGGATTTTCTTTTGGTGGGCGGACAGGTTTCGTTTGTGCATTTTTCTCGTCATGTGTAATACCAAATACGTAAATATGCTGGTATATCTGATGGAATGAGGTTAGCGTTGGCGGATGGCAAGACCCCGAGCAAAACTAGATTGTAGCGGCGAGGCTGATTTGGTCATCCGCCGCCTTGAAACGGAACCTCCTGGTGGCCGGCGCGAGCGACTGCTAGCCGTCCGCCTTGGTTTGGCGGGCGAGCTGGGACTGGCTCAGATCGCTAACGCGGTGGGCCGCTCCCGGGCCACCATCCAGACTTGGTTTAACACCTACCGGCAGGGCGGCGTCGATGCGCTGCTTTACGATGCGCGCAATGACAACCCCGGCCGCCCCAGTGAGCTTTCCGGTCTGGCACTGGTCGAGCTACAGAAAGATTTAGAAAACGGACGCTGGCGGAGTGTGCCGCAAGTGCAACGCTGGCTGGCTCAGACGCATGGGATCCAGCTGGCGTTGAGCAGTCTGTATGACCGCCTGGGAAAAGTCGGCGCGCGGTTGCGGGTCCCG
>Ga0209086_10003247_pt1 | contig 12485 bp, 9 predicted proteins | sample M_130207_XF_Meta_FD_187312 | JGI IMG/M metagenome (GOLD analysis project Ga0209086, IMG submission 187312) | Freshwater microbial communities from Lake Montjoie, Canada to study carbon cycling - M_130207_XF_MetaG (SPAdes) (version 2) | ecosystem: Environmental > Aquatic > Freshwater > Lake...
ATTTTTTCTTCAGCCATCACAATTCTCCAAGAAAAGATTCAAGCAAGATTGCTTGAAAATGTAAAAGATCCTAAATTTATTCGCCAAACCGAACCAGATATTTGCACAATTTCCCAAATAACACGACAAAGGACACTAAAATCTACCTAAGCTCAAGAAACAGGACAACCGACTCTTTTATTAAGTATAGGCAGAATATTTGTAATGATATTTTAGCAAGTGTCATGCCAGAATCAAAGAAACAACACCAATCGACCTTAAGTCATATTTATATATAGAGATAAAACGATTTTAAAAAATGTTACAGTTGCCAGATGAAAGCCGTAAAAGGCTGACTTATCAACCCGACCGCCAATTTGGCAGCAAAATCGAACACTATCCTTTTGAACACTAAGTAAAATCTTATTATTTGTTAAATTAAGTACTTTAAAAAGCATAGGTAATATGATAGTGTGATGCGGAAGCCCTTTTGTTGAGGGTTCTGAGATTACTTCATTGACTCTTAGAGATAGCACCCATACATTAACCAGACTTTTCGCAAAAAAGTATTCCTTAACGAGACTTATCATGGCGCGAAAAATAGAAGTTGTAACTCCACCCAACCCTGCCAAAGTGCAAGCACTTGTCAAAAGTGTACGCAATCAAATTGATAAACTCGATTTGCAAATCTTGAAGCTAATCAACGAAAGAGCCTCCGCAGCAGGCGAAGTTGGAAAAATCAAAATGGAAAGTGGGGATGATATATTTTCCCCAGCCCGCGAAGAAGAAGTTCTTGCCAATGTCTTGGAAGCCCACACCAAGTACCCACATGGCTTAGGTGTAAGCACCGTTCGTGCGGTATTCCGCGAGATCATGAGTGGCTCCAGAGCTTTACAAAAGCTGATCAAAGTAACCTACCTCGGGCCAGAATACAGTTACAGCCATCTTGCAGCCATCGAACGCTTTGGCCAGGCTGTCGAATTCGTTCCCGTAGGCAGCATCACTGCAGTATTCGAAGAAGTAAACCGGGGCCATGCCGATTTTGGTGTCGTTCCTGTTGAAAACTCGACCGATGGGCGCATTGCAGATACCCTCGATATGTTCATGCGCATGCCTCAGATGATTATCTGCTCTGAAATCAGATTACAAATTCATCACAACCTGATGGCAAAATGCGAAGCGAAAGATATCCGCAGGGTCTACAGTAAACCCCAAGCGATTTCCCAATGCCGTAACTGGCTTGGTAAAAACACCCCCCACGCGTTGCTTACCGAAGTATCTAGTACTACCACCGCAGCAGAATTAGCGCAGCGCGAACCAGGCGCAGCCGCTGTTGCTAGCAGGCAGGCTGCTGTTCGCTATGGCTTACGCATTTTGTTTGAAGATATTCAAGATTCCGCAGATAATGAAACCCGTTTTGCAGTCATTGGGCATCAGAAAACCGCCAAGACTGGCAACGATAAAACCACTCTCATGTTTCGCATTCCACACAGCCCAGGATCTCTTGCGGATGCGATTGGTATATTCAAGTCCAATAAAGTGAACTTGGCTTGGATCGAATCTTTCCCTTCACGAATTGCAAAAAACGAATACATCTTCTTTGCAGATTTCGAAGGCCATATCGATGATCCGAAAATCAGCAAAATGCTAAAAGCATTTCATGATGAATGTACTGAAGTTACTGTGCTGGGATCGTATCCCATCGCACAAATCTCTGGCTAAAAACAAGCAATATCTTTCAATGAACTATTGATTGGTTCCTGAGAAGGGCCACTATTTTCTGGTTTATTACTTAAGACTCTGGCAAGACAGCCTTTTGTTCTTTATTATAACTCAAGTATCAAACTCTTTTAGAAAGTCGGACTAAACATGCGTAAGAAATTTGTTGCAGGCAACTGGAAGATGTTCACCGATCACGCCACCGCAAAAAAGCTGGCCCAAGAAGTCGTCGCATTGATGGCAGGAAATGATAAAGTTGATGTCGCCTTATGCCCTCCTTTCACCTACCTACAAACCGTAGGCGAAGTGGTAAAAGGAACTCAAATATCATTGGGCGCGCAAAATTGTTACCACGAAAAAGAAGGTGCCTTCACTGGCGAAATCAGCCCCTCAATGCTACTCGACATTGGCTGCAAATATGTAATCCTTGGCCATAGCGAACGCAGACACAAAATGGGTGAATGCGATATCGCAGTCAACAAAAAAGTGCACGCTGCCCTTAACGCAGGCTTGCATGTTATCCTTTGCATGGGCGAAACACTCGATGAACGCCAAGCTAATAAAACCAATGAAATCCTCAAGAATCAACTCGATGGCAGCCTTGCTGGTGTTAGTGCCATCTGTTTTAAATCATTGGTTTTGGCCTATGAACCCGTTTGGGCCATCGGTACAGGCCATAACGCAACGCCTCAACAAGCACAAGATGCCCATGCGTTTATTCGAAGCTGGGTTGCCAAGCATCATGGTGCAGAAACTGCAGCGAAGATAGTGATCCAATATGGTGGTAGCGTAAAACCTGATAACGCAGCAAGCCTTCTAACCCAACCCGATGTGGATGGTGGCTTGATAGGTGGCGCCAGCCTTAAAGCTGATCAGTTTTTAGGCATCATTCGCGCAGGCATGTAAATCTATTTTAATCAGAAGCTTCTCGCAGAGTGCTCAACCTCTGCGAGTTAAAGCTGATCAGTTTTTAGGCATCATTCGCGCAGGTATGTAAATCTATTTTGATCAGAAGCTTCTCGCAGAGTGCACAATCTCTGCGAGTTAAAGCTGATCAGTTTTTAGGCATCATTCGCGCAGGCATGTAAATCTATTTTGATATTGTCTTGATCGCAAACCTTGCAGCGTCAACTACCTCACCTCGTTTATCGTTTTGCGCCTTCTTCAAAGCGTCCAAGGCAGCTTTTGCATCGGGTCCAATTTCCCCCAATGCCTCTGCAGCCATCAACCTAACCTGATACGCAGGATCTTCCAAAGCATCGATTAGTTTTTCGACCGCAGGCTTCGCAAGGCTTTTCATCTTACCCAACGCCAAAGCAGCTTCCCATCGGATTGAAATGTCTGAATCACTAAGCGCATTAATAAGAGCCGGTATAGCTTTTTCTGCTCTTGGTCCCATTTGCGCCAATGCGGTAACCGAACGAAACCTGACCTGCACATTTAAATCCGTAAGCCCCTTCATCAAAGAAGGCACCGCAGGATCGCCTGCATGAAACAAAGCACTTGTTGCAATCTGCCCTACATTTGCATCTTTGTCTTGTGATGCGATCTGCAATAACTCTACCGCCTTTGCATCGTGAATACCAAGCTGGCCAATCAAAGCAACAACCTCTGCGCGAATTCCCGCATCTTCGTTACCCGCAAGCTTTTCTAAAACGGGAATAAGTACCGGCGCCAACCCCTTCGGGTCTTTGGTAATTTCCAACAACGCCTCTGCAGCCTTGATGCGAATCAATGCGACAGAATCAGAGAGCATGGTTTTCAAATCGGCCTCCGCAGGTTTTGCATCTGCGCCCATCATTGCAAGGGCATTGATCACCCCCACCCGAACATGCTCATCTTCATCCTGCATGCATTTCAACAACACCGGGAGAGCGGTTTTCGCATCTTTCGAAATCCTATAGATCGCTTGGGCAGCATGCCCCCGCACCTTCACATCCGAATCAATAAGACTGCCCTTAAGCGCAGTAATTGCGGTTTTTGCAGGCTCGCCTATCATTCCCAATGTCATTGCAGAACCCATGCGAGTCATGCGATCTTCCGCATACAAACCCTGCGTCACATCCCCCACCACATCTTTGCCAAAATGCGCCAGCGCTGCCGCTGCACTTGTTCGCACCACAGGATCTGGATCTCGCAGCATTGCCATTAATGGCTTAACCGCAGCTTTGGCTTTGCGCTTTGCAAGCTCTGCAGCAGCTTGAACCCGCAACTTATTATTCTCATCTGCAAGCTGCTTGGTAAGCCTTGCAACTTCAACCGGATCAGGTTCAGGAGGCGGGGGCGCCTGCGCAGTAGCCATCTTGTTCATCAAATCCCCAAAGGGGAAAAGGAACTTGGCATTGCTACCCGCAGCGGCAGCAGCAGCAAACATGGGAGTAAAAGGCGTGGCTGTTTCCTGAGTTGGAACATAGACATCATTATTTGAACTTAAGGGCGTGGTGCAATAACCCAAGCAACCCCAGTATTGGTTATTGGATCGCAAAGGCCCGTTGCAATAACCCAGGCAGCCCCAGTATTGATTCGAACTAATCGGAGGCTTGGTTACGCCCCCAACCGCTGGATTAACCACATCCCGCTGGCCATTGACATTCTGCTGCGCAAATATTAAACCTACACCAGCAGCACCTAAAACACCCAGCTTCATAAATTTCGTAAACATAAAAAGCACCGTTTCATCAGGGACAAGAATGTCATTAAACAAAATTATTATACCAAAGCAGAAAGGGACTGCATCGGATTGTTTGGCCGCAACTACTAGTTCTTTTCTTTCAAAAGATCTTCAGGCAACTTCGTAACATCATCCTTCTTCAACTCTTGAAGGATGGCTTGAAGCTCCTTCAACTTATCAGGCATTTCCACTGCAAGGTTGCTGGTTTCATAAGGATCTTTCTCTAAATGATAAAGCTCTGCTTTTGCCTTGCCCTTGTACTCAATCAATTTCCAACCAGCACGATTAACAACCGAACCACTTGGATGCGGGATGTAAATATTCCTCGGGTCAGGTTTTTGCAATTTACCTGTGATCACAGGCCAGATATTAAGACCATCCTGCTTGAAATCTTTAGGGCGGTTCCAACCCGCCAGGTTTGTCAAGGTAGGCATCCAATCGCAAGCATGCAAAGGCGCGCTAACCTTGCGAGGCTCTAAGGTGCCCGGCCAGTTTGCAAACGCACACACCCGAATTCCACCCTCATACAAAGTATTCTTCTGCCCACGCAAAGGCAGATTGCTACTGAGCGCGGGAGTGGGTGGCACCTTGCTAACATAGGCATTACCGCCGGAATGAAGGCCACCATTATCTGAAGTAAAAACGATGAGAGTATTTTTGCGCTGCCCTGTTTTTTCCAAAGCTTCGATGAATCCACCTATCTTCGTATCCAACTGGGTTACAAAAGAGCCAAAGCGTTGCAACGATTCATTCTTTGCGGGGTCATCATTGAGCTTCGCATTTTTGTACTTCAACTTGTATTCTTCGGGCGCATCCACAGGAATATGAACCGCATGAAAAGGTACATAAATAAACCAAGGCGACTTCTTCTCCGCATTGATCCAGCCCAGCACTTCCTTGCTGACCAGTTCCGTTGCATTACCTTCTTCATCAATGCGTTTCCCATTGCGATGCCAGGTATCTTCGTAAGGCCCTTTTCGATACTTGTGATTCCACGGGTCAACCGCCCCATTGAGTGAACCATAACTATGATCAAACCCATAATTCTGAGGCCCCCATTCCAACTTGGAACCGAGATGCCATTTCCCCGCCATGTGAGTGCTATACCCCGCTTGCTTAAGCGCAGTGGCAAGAGTGACCGTGCCTGGGGGGAAGGCCCTTAAGTTGGTGGGCGAAAGCACATGAGGTCCAAATCTGCTGGTAAACCTGCCCGAAAGCAATGCAGTGCGGGTAGGCGAGCAAACGGGCTGCACATAATGCCCATCGAGTTCCACGCCCTCTTTTACAAGCTTATCCATCACAGGGGTATGAAAACTTCCCCCATGCCAGCCTACATCTTTCCAACCTAGATCATCTGCAACAATCAAAAGAATGTTGGGCTTGGAAGCATCCGCTGCAAAAAGATTATTTCCAAGAAACAGAAGTACCAGAAAAGAATGAGTTAATTTCAGCATCAGTTTCTCACTAGAAATAAAGTCAGATCAATCAACCAATTGAATCATTAGCCTTGCGGTATGTCAAAGGAAGAATCAAGCCCATCAACACCATGAGCAAGGTAACCGTAAGCACCAGCAATACACCAAAAAACAATTCTGTCTCACTTAAAGGTAACTTAGTCAGCTTGTACATTCCCAAACAAAGAACTGTATTTGCTGCAATCCAACTACCCATCTGCCCAACCTTGGCATCAAAAGATTGGGAAGTGATACATTTAAAAAATTGCGACATGATTATCTCCTGACTGAGAAAAGATTCAACTAGCAGAATGTTACTGCGCAGGTAGATTTAGTACAAGTAAAACAATAATTAACAGGCCAAATCATCATTTTTTGAAAGTGGAATAAGCCAAATGCTGATGGCCCCAAGCAAGTAAATCAAACCACAAATTGCACCTATGTGCGAATAAGACCCGCCAAGAAAAACGAACAGAGTTCCAGCAAAAAAAACACCAATCGCAGTGACAAATCTGCCGACATTATAAGAGATACCACTCCCTGCAGCACGAACACGAATAGGAAACAAAGCAGGAAGATAAAGAGGAAGCCATCCAAAAAAAAGAGTTGCAACAAAACCTTGAGCCAGAACGATGGGCAAAAAAGACACTTCCAAAGGCTTGGTTACCAGAAAGAGCAATAGTGTGAGAGCAGTTGAGCCAAGACTAAAAATAAAATAAGAAAGCCTTCGTCCAAGAAATGAGGCAATCTGAGCTCCAAAAAAACTCCCCAAAACCGCTCCCACAGCCCACCACCCCTGGGTTACCGCCTTGTATCCAGGATCGATTACACCCCCAAGCTTGTCAGCCCAGGGGATCATCCATTTGCTTGCAGCCCAAGCGCCAACCAAGGGAACTGTTCCAAGGATAATGCCGGTCAAAGTCAAGATTAGCAAAGGAGGTTTGAACAAAAGTAGAAGTGAGAAACCGGATTCATGGGCGGCAACTGTTCTTTCATTCAATTTAAAAGCAATCCATTTAGGAGAATCGGGAAGGAAAAAAAAGATTAAGATACCGAGAACTGCGGGAACACCCGCAAGATGAAATATCCAGCGCCAAGAATCTGGTGTGATATGCCAATGTTGAGCAATCTGGGACAGTAATAATATTCCGCCATTAAGTGCTGCACCCATTAATCCAGCAACAATGGGCCTTGATTTGTCAGGCCAACATTCTGCAACCAAAGCGACAGCATTGGGCCATACACCGCCTACACCAAGCCCGACCATAAAACGCAGGACTAGCATTTGCAAAGGCGTGGTAACAAAAGCCCCAAGCCCTGCAAACAAAGAGTAGAAAATAATGGAAATACCAAGTGCCCTTGCTCTTCCAAAAGTATCGCCCACCTGCCCAAGAAAAATCCCACCCACCGCAGCCCCCAGCATCAAACCCGCAGTATAACTTGCAAACCACTCCCCACCCAATGACGCAGTGTAAGATCCTCCAAGTAAATCCTGGGTCACCGAAAGGGATGCCACGGGCATAAGACCAAGTTCAAATCCATCAAAAAGCATGGCTGCAAACGCAGCCAGCAAGACCAATGATTTCTTTGCCCATGATAACTCGATGCTCATGAGCCTAAACCTTTGCCAAGAGATTCGATCACCTTTAAAATGGCACTGTTGTCCAAATCTCCCATACCCAACCTTTTGCCCCGCTCAAGAATATCGAAGTGAGTTTCAGAAAAAGGCAGGGAGATTTTCATCTCATCCGCAGCATCAAGCATCAACGAAACATCCTTCATGTGCTGGGCAAGTTTCGCCTGCGGTTCAAATTCTGCATGAATCATTTTTTCTCCCTTGGTATCCATGATACGGGAGTACGCAGCACTTTCCCTCAGAAGATATAGAACCTGAACCAGGTCGAGGCCAAAAGCTTTGGCTAAAACAAGACCCTCTGCAAGTGCTGCCCGATTTAACCCAAGCACCAAGTTACTGACCAATTTAATCTGCGATGCGGTACCTGAAGCCCCCGTATAAAAAACTTTCCTTGCAACCAACTTCAACAACTCCAGGGATTGTTCAAACGATTCCCTGCAACCACCCACCATCATCATTGCTTCGCCAGACGACACCTGAACACTGCTTCCCGAAACAGTTGTATCGAGATATTGAATACCCATTGCTGAAAGTTCTAAAGCAAGGGCGATAGTATCTTTGGGATTCCCCGTAGTGGCATCAAGAATTATCATACCCTTGGTAAGGCTGCTTAGATTTGCATGAATCACTTGATTTACAATCTTACTATCAGGCAGACAAAGAAACACCACCTTGGAACTAGCAAAAACTTCTACTGCATCCTTGGATTTCACAAAGGGGGGCGTCGTTAGAGAATCCATCTTCAATGGATCCCCATCAAAAACAATAGGCGAAATGCCTCCTAGAGACAATCTCAACGCTATCGCATTGCCCAATAACCCCACACCAATCAATCCTATTGTTTTTAATCCACCTTCCTTAATCATCGCACCCCCATGATTAGAATCATTCATGCTAGATAGTGCACCATGAGCCATTACTTCTCAAGCTTTTTCAACCTAATCAAGATTTGTAATTAATAAAATTAAACCCCTCCCTATCTGTGGGAAGTATAATGAAAGTATCTAATGCGAACTGATTTTTCTTATAGAACCTTGCGATCAACGATGCAAAACACAGCCATCAGGAAAAATCACTTGAGCGAACTGTTTGCCCTCGATCTCAGATCGCTTGGCCTGTTCCGCATTGGGATCGCCCTGATCCTTCTTTACGACCTTTTACTTCGCAGTTTCGAACTTTCGTTTTTCTACACCGACCTAGGGGCGACACCGCGCGAAGTGCTTTGGCATTCTCCGTTTCCTATGGGAGTTGTTTGGTGGATCAGTCCACACATGCTTTCAGGATCTTTCGCTTGGCAGGCATTCTTGTTTATCTTATCTGCACTCTTTGGGGTTGCTTTGCTTCTGGGATATCGCACCTCATGGGCGGTAGCCATTTCTTGGTTTTTGCTGATGGGTTCGCAAGCACGCCAACCCATGATACTTCAAGGCAATGATGTGTTGTTGCGATGTGCGTTATTCTGGTCAATATTTGTACCTTTGGGTGCCCGATTCAGCCTCGACTCCCTTGCAAAAAATGCAACCACTTATCATTCTAACCGCATTCTATCTTGGGGCACCGCTGCTATCATTCTGCAACTCTCACTCGTTTACTTCAACGCAGGAATTCCCAAGGTAAGCTACGAATGGCGTGGAGATTTCAACGCATTATATTATGTCCTCAACATGGATTATTTCACCAACCCTTTTGGTTACTGGCTATTGCAATACCCTGCCATTCTGGTGCTTTTAACAAAGGCCACCCTTCTCTTGGAAGTTTCGGTTCCCTTTCTACTTTTAATGCCCCTTGGTAATGCCTACTTGAGGTTGATCTTATTTGCAATCATGGTCGGGTTTCATCTTGGCATCTACCTGTGCATGGATGTGGGCCTTTTTTCCTTCATGTGCATCGCCTACTGGTTAGTAGTTTTGCCTAGTTTATTTTGGGATAAGTTGACTGCTGTTATTCCATGGAAATTTCTTGGCTCTATTACAGAAATTAATGGCACAAAAATTAATGGCCCTGAGGTTCTTTCAACCCCCGGCCCACGCTGGTTAATACCCTGCTTGCTAATATTTGTGATAGTAATGAATTACCAAAGGTACTTAAACCCGCCCATGGTTTCAGATGAAGCATCGATAGTGGACACCGTGGGCAGGATAACCGGATTGGATCAATACTGGGCGATGTTTTCGCCTGGGGTCTTAAAAGATGGATTGAAAATCTGGGCCGAAGGCACAAAAGCAGATGGCACCAAAGTTAATCTGTTTAATCCCAGCCAAGATAATCGATTAAGCGACAGGCGAATGATTTGGGGTAAGGAAGATTCGTACGCCCGCAAAAGGTTTCTTATCTGGGGCCTTTATGAATTCCCACGAGATCCCTTCTCAAGGGCATTCTTAAAAATGATGTTCGAACAATGGAACCAATCCCACAAAACAGAGGAACAAATCATTTCTGCGCAAATTATTTCACTGAAAACCCAAACTTCACCACCCTACGAAACTATTGAATCACCAACCATCAACGAAAAAACCCTGATGCACTATATTCCCCAATCCAAAGATTAGGCAGCGATTCGAAGCATAGGTGCTTGGGTAACTTTAACATTGGTAGTTTCATCAATGAGAACTGCATGCAGCTTTTCAACTTGTGATTTCAAGTCTGCAATTTGAGTTTCTAAAAGTTTATTCCTACCTTCGAGGATTTTGATCGATTCAAGGTTTAGCATTTTATCTTGCTCAAACTGTTGGCGGATTTCATCGAAGTTGGTTTGAGCCACAGCAAGATCACCTGAGCGAATTACCAATTCATTTTCCCTTTGGGCCAGCTCGCGAATCTGCTTTTCAAATACAACAGCCCCCGCTTGAAGGTGGTTCTTCCCCTCAAGAATCAAGTTGCGTTCCTCTTCGAACCGTAAAGCAATACCCTTACGAATTTTTTCGAGCCTACGATCTGCGCCAACTCCAACATTGGTACCCGAAAGCAGTTCTAGTGTCATCCTGCCAACTGCAAGTTCAGCGATGGCGAGGGATTGTTTTTGGAATTCGAGTTCATGCAATCTGTTTTGATACTCTTTCCAGATGTTGTTTGCAGAGAGTCGGATCTCATCTAGGCGAAGTTTTTCCTTTTGTAATTCATCGCGTTCCTTCAAACCTTTTTGGCAAAGCTCCCTGCGGGTTTCATGGGTCAACTGCCCGAGTTTTTCCATCGTTCCCGATCGCACCTCAATTTCGTGAATAAGAATATTGCGATCGGTCTCATAGGATCTCAATTGAAGCCTAAGAGTGGCTTGATCCGCCTCAATATGTTTTCGCTGCACTGAGAGCTGAGATTCTTTGTGATACAAATTTTCTTCTTTTTGAACCAGTGAAAGTTCCCATTGCTCGATCTGTTTTTGCTTGCGACCCAGTTCATTCCCCGCTACATCAATCTCTGCAAGAAGCTCGTTTTGTTGCCTTTCCCAAGCTATTTTTCGCTGCTCCAAATTATGCCACGCTTCCAATAATACTAATCGCTGATCATCCAGATGGCTCGCCATCCCTTCTAACTGAATCATCAATGCATCTGCATCTGCTGGTATGTTGAAAATTGGCTGATGGGTCGCAACCGAATCAGTATTAGGCAAAGGCCAGGAACAATCAGGAAGTTTCTCGCGCAGGTTGAGAATGCGCTTTTCCAAACCTTCTTCCTCAAGCTTGAGCCGGGTGAGATAGGTATTCCAATGCTTTTCGTTTTGCTCCAGAATCAATTGGTTATGATCCAGTAAGGAAAGCTTGGCTGAAAGTTCTTTCTCGCGGTGCAATAAATCAATTTCGCGCGTTGTAGCTTTAAGAGAGCGTTGCTGTTGTTCGCTGTCTAATTGATCGTAGGATTCTTTAAGTTTTCGGTTTTCAGTTTCACAAGTTGATTGAAACAACTCTTGGGCAGAGGCTAGGGATTTTCGCTCCTTGACAATATGCTCATATTCTTTGGAAAGCTTTGCCATGGATTCATCGATTGCGGTGTTTCTGGTGGCAAGGATTGCAAGCTGCCTGCGTGCGATGGTTTTCTTACGAGATTTGAGTTTGTTGCGAAGTTTTTCGTAGCGTATTTGAGCAAAGCGTGCGGCATCGGTTTGCGAAAGCAGATTTTCCTGCTGCTTTTTCATGGTGCCAATGAGTGCGGTTTCTTGTTGCTTTAATTTAATGAAGCGCGATTTCAAATTCCGTTGGATCTGCACCTGCCTTAAGTGTTTTTCCTGGAAATGCAATCCGAGTTGCTTTTCCTTTTCTTGGAGTGCTTTTTCTAATTGCAACAAACGAAGTTCTTCCTGAAGAAGAGCGGATTGTTGCGCTGCCACCCCTGCGGCTTGCGCCCTTAATGCCTGTCTTTCTTCTTCGAGATGATCCTCGGGCGCTAATTTTTGCTGGGCCGACATCCCTGCTTCTGCATATTCGACATAAAAAGAAAACGGGCCCACCGATAGCTCATCACCGGTATGTAATACCGCTTGCTCCATTGCTTCGCCATTTACTTTGACCTTATCGCAATCGTAAAGGTTACGAACCATGAAGCCTTGTGGTGTTTCCACAATTACACATTGAAGCTGCTCGATCTGGGGAGAATTCAACCGGATATCGCAGCCCTTTTCCTCGCCTAAAAGGGTGACCGCACTCGTTAGAGTTTTTATCGTTCCCGGATTTTTACCATTAATCACTTTGAGAATGCACTGACCTGGCCTTCCATAATCTGCCTTACCAGCAATCGATCTAGGACTAGATACTTGCATTCGTGATCTCAAAGTAAAGAAATTATCCACCAATGAAGTCAGCCAATAACATGGACTTGTTCTTTTGTGAAGATGAAAAGTGAAAGTATGCTGCCTACGATAAACCGGGGAATTTGAGAAGGCTTTGGGAATATGGGGAAACAAAAAGCAGAAGCAGAAGACTAGCCACGGAAATAAGACAAAGCAGAAGCATAATAAGCCACGGAAATAAGACAAAGCAGAAGCATTTGCCACGGATTAACACGGAATTACACGGAAAAGACAGAAGCAGAAGAT
>Ga0209086_10003252_pt1 | contig 12475 bp, 10 predicted proteins | sample M_130207_XF_Meta_FD_187312 | JGI IMG/M metagenome (GOLD analysis project Ga0209086, IMG submission 187312) | Freshwater microbial communities from Lake Montjoie, Canada to study carbon cycling - M_130207_XF_MetaG (SPAdes) (version 2) | ecosystem: Environmental > Aquatic > Freshwater > Lake...
GCTGAACGAACGTTGTAAAAATATGAAGGCGTTGGCCGATTCATTTTTAAAATACGCTGACCGTGACCGCAATGTTAACGGGAAACGGTCGGACGCTGAGGAACATCGATAGTCTTCGGCTGAATTTCGAGCATAATGCCGTCAACCGAACGTGGAAGAATAACACCAGCCGCCATTTTCTGAGGGTCGGCGCCGAGTTTCGTTACGATCCGCGTAATTTCGGGATCAACAATGGTCGATCCATCGGATGCAGGAATCATAATCTGCTGGAAATTTCCAACACAAACAATACTCGATTCACGATCATGAAACTCCCAGGCGTGCCATCCTTGTCGGCGCAATGATTCCGTGAGACGATGAGCTTTTTCGGCCGCATCGACAAGAAGGCTCTCCATTTTGTCGCTCTTCTTTTTTTCAGAAGCATGATCACTTTGTTGTTCAAACATTGTGGCACCAGCAAAAACAGCAACTCGCACGCTGTACCGTCCTGGACAATCAAGCAAGCTATGTTTCACATCAGAATTTATTTCGAGAACAAGATCATCAAGCTGGGGACGTGAGAAGAATTCCTTCGGTAAAAGGGGATTCGGAGTTATAAAGGCCAGATGCATTGGCCCTTTTGTGTTTTTATTTTTTCCAGCGCCGACCATTCGTCGAAGATCTGAAAACGCCTGACTCCTTCCACTTTCAGCGGAGAGCGAATCAGGTTGCAGGGTCTTTATTGTGGTGAGCATTTTTTGGCCACGTGAATCATCAAACGACGCGAAATCGCCAACGAGCACTGCGACTTCAAGAATCTGCTCATTGTTTACGTATCGCATCTTCTTTCGGCTTCCGTCAGGGTTCAGGCCGAGCCCTTCTTGAGCACCTGTGTAATCGAATGCTTTCTCGTGCGTGTACGCCGTGAGCCTGTGTTTTTTCCGAAGTTCCTGGGCCAATTGACGAGCATCGTCTCTTGCACCATCACCGCGAAAGGTCGTGGCAAGAACGAGCCATGGCCCATCTTTTTCATTTAACGGAAACATTTCATCAGGGAGAATTGCAGCTGAAGAAAACCAACCAACAGGTAGCCAACCCCCTTGAGCATACGATTCTTTCATCGAGAATAGGATGCAGGTCGAGGCGATAAGAACGGCGACTGCGTGCCCCAGCCATTTTTGGAAAGAGAATCGGATACCAAAAAGTCGCATGTATGTGCTGCACCACAAGGGCGAACATGCAAAGATACGACAGATAAGTGATGTGGTGTGCATGTCGAATGCAGGCTCGGAAATGTGAAATAAGGAAAGGCACTCAGGAAGGGGCGAATGGTAACGGCGACCGGGAAAGCTCACCAGATCGTTTCCGACGTTAGAAAATAGGGAAAAAATCAATCGTGGGGAAATGGTGGCCTGCGGCGACCCTGCCGGGAGATGTGCTGTCGAATCGGTCGCAGCGTTTCTTACAAAAAGAAAATAGCAAATAACCGTGAAGAATGGTTTTGCGTAATCGATCCTCGAAGAGAAAAGGAAAAGCGTATGAAGTATTCTCTGAGAAAAAAGCCATTTAAAAAGAGCTTCACGGCATCCAGTCCACGTTCAATTGTACGAAGTGCGCCGGTAGCAGTACTTCTCTCGACTTGGATGCTCACCATGATAGTGCCAGTACTGCTGCTACTTTCTGTGAGGGATCGCTGGCTCGAGTCGCTTGCAAGGCCGGAGGTTCAGGAAAACTGGGAGTCTTTTCGCGAAGACATGCGAAAGCAATCAGGTCTCGATGGACCGGTTCAGAGAAAGGTTCGAAAAAGCGACGAACCGCCAGCTCGGGTATGGCTCAGAGACTATTTCTGGCTTGCGATCGCAGCGTGGCTTGTACTGGGAACAACGCTGTTCGCATGTTTTGGAGTTCTTTTTGTGGGCGTCAGTGGAACGTATCGCTGGCAGCATGTTGAGCCGGGTACTCTTAAAAAGACAACCTGAATAGATTTGCATCAACCGCGCATGATTTTCACGCACGAATCAATGCGATTGCAGAAACTGTTTTAGAAAAATAAATACTCTGAAACAGGTTTTCAAAAGCTATTTGCCGAGAATCATCTTGGCGGTGACGGCAACGGTCAGAAAAAGTACGACAGTGATGCCCAATACTCCCACAAGCGAATGCACGGCAAACTCCCTAAGGGGTGTCTCTCGAAAGAAGATTCTGCGTTGATCGACTGGAGTAGCTCCCCAGCCAGAATCAATGAAATGATCTTAAGGCAAGGCAATGAATCGCCTCAAGATGAAGATGCCAAGAACATTTCAAAAAACCCTCCACAGCATTCTGACCCTTATTCTCGCTGCAAATACGAAAAAAGAGGTCTGAAGAGTTCTCCGCTGGAATACCAAAATCAATACGAATGGTTCTCATTTCGAAAGAGCGATTCCTGTACAGGATTCTGAGCAACTCGGCCGAGTTCATCAAGCGTGCGACGTTGTCCTACGGTATGCCAAGGCGTAACATTTTCCAGCTCAGGCATAATTTCAAGAATTTGAGACACGAGCATTCCAACGAGACGACCGACGGGAGTGTCTCCGGCCCGTTCACGGATGGCAGCGGCTGTCTTCATTAATTTAACCATGCGTGCTCGTTCGAGTATTGGACCTGAGAGTTGACCTTCTGCTTCAACAAGAAGTTCACCAACAGGTACTTCGAGCACCTCCTGCCACAGCAACAAATCAGTGAGCCTCAAGTCGCAGTCAGATTCTTCCTGGCGTCGAACAACCGAGAGTTCAAGACCGAGTCGGCGAGCGACATTGCGAAGCGTCACTCCCTGACGATGGCGAACCTCTGAAATTCTGTGCAATTTTATTTTCAGGCGACGGTGGGCAGAAAGTTTTCGAAAAGTTTTCTCTCCATGAGAACTCCCACCTTGATCAAGGTCTTGAGAGCAAAGCCTTGCATCATGCGAGCCATGTGGATCATGCGAATCATCGAAACCGTCACGGCAGTCATTTTCATAGTGCGCTGTAGCCATCGCTGCGAATCTCCTCAAGGCTCTTTACTTGAGAGCCCGTAAGTTGCCCTGAAGTTGATTCCCCTACCACCGTCTCATTTATTGCCGGCCATGTGAGTGCCCAAAAAAAGGTTCACTCAAAGACCGGCAAATGAAGCGTCAGAAGCATCATTAGCGCGCAGACCGATCCCGAATACAGATCGAAGGGAATGCGAGCGTATGATGAGGAAGAAAAATCAACTTTTGCCCGGAGAGGGAGACCGGCCTTGCCTGCGGGTCCCACGGACCAAGCATACCAAACCCGGCAACTCAGAACGTCAGAATTTTGTTTAAAACAGAATTTCTCAGTTCTTTGTCACCGCCTGCGAATTGCTCGCAGTTTCAGTAACTACGCAGACTGTTTTGATTTCGTTCGAACAGAAAGCAAAAAATAAACAGTTCTAAGCTTTAAGCCGAAAATGTGGATGAACTGTGACGTGGTAACCTCGGATTGTTCTAAGGTCAGCCGGACACTTTGTGGATTGACCCAATACGAGCGATCAAACCCTCGACGATTTTGTAAAAAAGAATTCCCGAAGGAGCCTCTGGACCGCATGAAAACTTCTGAAAAAGCCGCTGAAATTCCGATTGAGTATCGTCCCAACGGACTTGAACTGCTGGACGAGGATTGCGGTTGGGTGGATCTGGGGTCGCGATCGCGACTTTTAATGACTGGATCCGACGCCGTTCGATTCACGGACAGCTTTACGACGGCAAGCGTTTCGAAGCTCCTGGCCGGTCAAGGAACGGAGAGCTTTATTCTCGATTCTCACGGGTGGGTGCTCTGGTTTGTTCAGATTCTGCGAACGGAAGAAGGAGTTTTGATTGATGCCGATCCTGGAGTGTCAGGGGCACTTCGAGAGCATCTGGAGCGGTACCACATCCGAGAGTCATTTGAGAGCGTTGATGAAACTCTCGAGTATCAATCGATGTATATCGGTGGTCCCATGGCTCGGTCCCGTCTTGAAAAACTATTGCCTCAGTCGCTTCCCGATCAGGCTCTCGATCATCGAGTGGTGGTTGTGAGTGGTGATTCCATACGTATCGAATGCGTCGACTGGACTGGGACGGAGGGATTTGTACTTTTCATGAAGTCGGATTGTTTTCAAAAAATGGAAAACATTCTTTTGCAGATACAGATTTCCACGGTGTCTCGAGAAGCTTTTGAAACGAAACGAATTGAATATGGCCGACCTTCTGCAGTGGATATTCCAGCCAAAACACTTCCGCAAGAATTAGGCAGAAATTCTCAGGCGATCAGTTTCACAAAAGGTTGTTATTTGGGGCAAGAGACGGTTGCAAGGATTGATGCCATGGGGCATGTCAATAAACGAATTGTTTGCCTTTCGATCCTGTCGAACGAGATTCCAGAGCCCGGAACGAGCGTGACAATGCAAGGGTCGACAGTAGGGGTCGTCGGAAGCTCTTGTCGGTGGCGTACGACTGGAAAAATACTCTCGCTGGCGATGTTACATAATCGAGCCAGTGCAGAGATGTCGGGGCTGCAAGTAGACGTTGGTGGCTCATTAAAGTCAGTCACCATCGAACAAACAACATTGCCGACACGCGCCCCAGCTTAAGAAAGAGAATGGTATTTTTTTAAAATAACTATCGATCGCGATCCCTCCGTCGACCCACCGGTTTTCCGTCCACCCGTGGACTTCTTGCGATGATCGGGGGAAGCGAGAGCCTGCAGAGCCAATCATTTATTTTCCCCGGCAATAATTCAGGGGAAATCCCGTCGGATATACGATTACAGCGACAGTCAATCCAATCGATCTCGCCAGCAGTGGCGCATTGCTTTATGTCACAAAGACTTGAGGAAATTACCGACATGATCATGTGTTGTCGATCACCGCTGGAGTCATTCAGCACCATCAACCCTCCGGGCTGGCGTTCAATCGCGACAAAATCTCCGTGGACTGCCTTGTAAAGAAGATCGCCATAAAAAGCCCGACGCAACTCTCCTGCCGAATTAAAATGACACGCCAACCCATGTGGCAGATAGATGCTAGCCTCGCCACCTACACGAAAACCGATGAGGAGTTCCTTTTGCTCTTGTCCCGTGACCGTGTTGGTGAGGATTTTTCCTCGTGCACGTTCAAAGAGCGCGGTCGCAGTGTGGATCAGTTCTTCCGGACTTTCTGTTGACATGGGTATGTGTGTTTCGTGAAGGGTCGTCGGTAAAGAAGATAAAAACAAAAAGTATTTTTTTGAAGAGTCATCAAAAACTGTCTCTTCGTGAAACAAAAAGAAGGGGAGTATGTATATGACCGATCCCGTGAGGGCCTCTCACACTCTGGATTCTCAGTTACGCCCACAGGGCGTGGTGGTCTATCAATCAAAGCGATTTCAGATCGTGCAGTTTGAAGAAAATAAGAAAGGTTCGCCCGTGAGATTGCGGGAGGTGATTGAGCATCCGGGAAGTGTTGTGATCATTCCTCTGATCGAAGGTGATCGTATTTGCCTGATTGCGAACCGTCGTCCAGCGGTTGGAGCGACGCTTCTTGAACTGCCCGCGGGGACCCTTGATCGGCCGGAAGAACTTGAACAGGCTGCTCGACGCGAACTTTCTGAGGAGACTGGCTACGCGGCCGTTACGGTTCGGCCCATCGGTTCGTACTGGATGTCGCCAGGTATTCTGTGCGAGCGGATGCACGTGTTTGTTGCCGAAGGACTTTCGGCAGGGCCGCAGGCACTCGAACCTGGAGAAGATATCACACTCAACGTGGTTTCTTGGAGTGACGCAATTGCGATGTGTCTCGACGGAAGAATTGAGGATGCCAAAACAATCGCGTCTCTCCTCATGTTCGATGCGATCCGTCGAAACACCTAAGGATGTTTTCGGGAGAACGCTTCTCAAATGTTTTTCGGCAAATGTGTTACTGGGTCTGAATTGTTTGGTGAGTGTGTATGCGATCGATTTAAAAAGAAAATGAACCCACCAATCAGGCCCCCGATAACTGTTGTGAGAAACCAGAGGAGACCAAGCGCCACGGATTGTTCAGTCGAAATCCCTTCGGGATTCAAAAGAAGAGCGAGCCCACCCTCTCGAATACCTACGCCACTGATGCTGAGTGGAAGCACCGTTAGAAGTGCGACGAGTGGCACAATCAAAAACCACTTGAACGGCGGAATATCAATGTGGAGTCCACAGGCAATCAACCAGACACAGATTGCCCCCGAGAGTTGTACAAGAAGACTCCAACCAATCGCGCGTATGATCAGAATAGGTCGTTTTTGATAAGGAAGAAGTTTCGCAATAAAATGACCGACCGAACTGTGAGCAGGAATGAATCCCACGACTCCCTTGAGCATAACGACGCTCAGCGACGTGATGAGAACGAGTAGGCCCGAAAGAGAGGCTCCCACCAGCAGTGTCGGCCAGATTGAAAGGTTGAAAGTATCGCTGGTAAAAGATGTTCCCACCAGCACTCCAAGAGCCGACAGTCCGGCGAGTCGATCGGCGATTACGGTACAGCCCGCGACCATTCTGCCGTGCGTTGAATTGGCGAGACGGTAAGCCTTGACGACGTCACCTCCAATCGATGTGGGGAGACAGAGGCTGAAAAACATGCCTTCGTAATACCGGCCGATGTAGCTTGGAATCGAGAAATGAAAACCAAGAGGTCGCGCCAGTCCCGCCCAGCGAATGCCACTGAGAACCTGGGATACATTCGCGACAACAAGTCCTCCCAGCCACCAACTCCACTCAACATGTTCCAGAGAGTCAACCAAGCCCTGCCAATTTAAATTTCTCGCCAGCAATCCGACCAGTATGGCGGTTGCCAAGGCACGAAGAACGATTCGCAGAATCGTCTTTTGTTTCGGCTGTGGAGAGCCGACATGAGTGTCAGGTTCTTCAAAGAGTTCTGTTTTTGAACAGTCTGGCACGAAGTGCTTTCTGCGATACGAAGGAGTTTGTTCATGCATGTCTTCAGATGGTTGAAGATGTGGGGGCATACATGACGCGTTCGATGTTGATAGATCATGCCGGGAGAGAAGATTTCAGGCCAGACGAAAGTTCGACTTCCGTTCAGCGGAACTTTTCACGAGCACAGATGCCATATTGAAAGTCGATGAATCAACATTCGGCTTTAAAATCGGGTAAAAATGGTTGTTCAGTATATTCAATTTCAGGATGGTAGGCTCTCCAACGAAGCCCTTCGTACAGCGGTCTGTTGGATGTAAAAAGAGTGTTTTGTGATTTCGATGATGCCTGAAAACGAATACGATCTTAAAACGGATCCGCAGACGGCCTCTTGGTGGTCGTGGCGTCGCGGTCTGTGTGTTGCAATCGCCGGCTTGTTCGTGGCGTACATGATTGTTTTGCCGTTCGTGGAAAAGATGTGGCCGCAGTCAATCGCAGCGCTGCAACGCATTGACTCCGATATGTCGCAAACCGAGTTGATGCGAATCTGGTCGGTGGATGCGTTGGCGGCAGCATGGTTTTGTGCTCTTGGTGGCATGATCGGAAGTTTTCTGAATGTCGTCGCATACCGCGTGCCTCTTGGAAGATCAGTGGTTTTTGGAAGATCGTATTGCCCAACGTGTGGCCAACGGATTGGCTTACGAGACAACATTCCCGTTTTAGGATGGCTGTTTTTAAAAGGCCGATGTCGTTTGTGCAGTTCGGCCATTTCGCCGCGATACCCACTGGTAGAAGGAATATTGGCAGGCACGTTCCTGCTCTTTTATTTCGCAGAACTGATTTCTGGAGGCATGAATATTCCGCTCCGTGAACCAAATTATTATCGAGGTGTCACTTGGATTCTGCTTGAAACAAAATGGGATATTATTCTTCTTTATGCCTATCACATGTTTCTGCTCTCCATGTTGCTCGTGTGGGCACTTTTCGCGATTGATGGTGCAAGAGTGCCGCGCCGATGGGTTGCTGCGACGTTCGCAGCAGCGACTCTTGCCGCGATCGCATTGCCCGGGCTCCATCCGGTCGGAATTGTGATTCAACAGGAGCTTTTGAACACCCTCCCCACTCGGCTTGTGCAAGGTTTTTTCGTTTCATGTGTCGGTGGCTTGGCAGGAGCAATTCTTGGCTATGCAGTTGTGTGGAGGATGGGTACGAGACCGAAACTTGTTTCGCAAGAGAATCTCAATCCGCATGATTCAGTGAGCCATGGTTTCGATGTTTCCTACGATCTGGTTGCGGGAATGTCTCTCCTGGGAATAACCAACGGCTGGCAAGCCGCTTTGACAACAACCGCGATCCTTCTTTTGTTCAGAGGAACGTTGAAGGGAATGTCACTGGTAGCACGTGGTAGATTCAAAACATATATCGATCGAACGCCGCTTGAGGCACTTCTTTTTTTGTCCGCAGCAGTTCATTTGATGTTCTGGAGACTTATGGTTGGGCTATGGACAGAAGGAATCGGCATTGAGACGGGTATACTTTTCACAGCCAGTTCTGTGTGAGATTCCTGGTGTGTTATCGAAAATAGGTTGCGTGACTGTACATTCGATGAGCCGTGTCAACGACATCCTCAGTGTGCCAAAAGAATAAAACACTATTTTGTATGGGTGGTTGCACATGATTTGTGTTGAGCATCTCACCAAACAGTTTGGAAGCGGAGCAGGCCACGTTCTGGCGGTCGATAATGTGTCGTTTCACGCCAATTACGGAGAGGTCTACGGCCTTCTCGGGCCCAATGGCGCCGGTAAGACAACGACGCTGCGAATGATTCTCGGACTGCTTATTCCGACGAGCGGCGAAGTGACGATCTGCGGCAGTAGAATCACCATCGATCCAATCGGAATCAAGCGGCATATTGGATTGGTTTCCGCAAGCGCAGGTCTTTATCAATGGCTTTCACCACTTGAGATTCTGGAATATTTTGCAGCGAGCTACGGGCTTTCTCGCGAGTATGCCCAAGAAAGAATCCGCAAACTTATCGAATTAATGGATCTTGGATCATTTTTGCATCGTCGTTCGGTAACGCTCAGCACTGGACAGAAACAAAGGGTCAATCTCGCCCGTGCGCTTGTTCATGATCCGTCGGTCGTTCTTCTTGATGAGCCTACCCGTGGGCTCGATGTCATCGGTTCCAATGTTGTGTTTGAATTTGTAAGAAACCTGCAGAAGTCAGGGAAATCCATTGTCGTCTGTACGCATCAACTCGATGAAGCGCAGCGACTGTGCGACCGCTTCGGACTGCTGCATCGAGGACGGCTTTTTCAAGAGGGAACGCTGCAGAATCTTCGTGATGCTACAGGTCAAGAGACACTCGTAGAAATGTTTCTCGATGTTCTTCGCAAGCCAGAAGAATCTGATTCGGTATTAGGATTTCCAGAATCTTCGAGTGAGGAAATCCGATGAACGACGGAGAGCCTCAGTCTTTTAAAAAACAGCTCCCCAACGATCAGACCTCAAGGGAGTGGTGGAGACAGCAGTGGAGTTTCACTCGCAAGGAACTTCAGGAAACCCTTCGCGATCCTCGCACGATCGGCACCCTGCTGCTGATGCCACTGCTGCTGTATCCGCTCTTGGGCATGGTATTGCGATTTCTGGCGATTCAAGGGGTGATGAACCCAATCCAGGAGTATCGGATTGCATTTGAGAATGAACAGACTGCGGGAATCGTTTCCAGCATGTTGCAACGTGGGGAAGAGGAGTTGGCGAAAGAACTGCCTTCAGAAGATACAAGCAAACCGAAATCTCTCTGGCGCACAATCGTACCCAATAAGGAGTCGAGTTTTAATCTTGCGGATGCTATCTCTGCGGGAGTTGCTGATGTTGGCGTGCGTCTCGATGCACCGATAAACAATACGGAGACTGAAAGAAGTGGTCTTCGTCTAAAAATTGTGATTGCCAAAGACTATGGAATCAGTCGGACGGCCGGCACGATTGTGCGCGAACGACTGCGAGCGTTCAGCCTGCTCATGGTGACATCCATAAACGAAGACATCAATCACCCCAGTCCCGGTCGAGTTGAGCAATCAGTTCAATATGTCCCAATGCTATCGGAAGATATTGGAATACTTGGATTATTGCCGCTGGTCATTCTTTTATTAACAGTGACAGGAGGAGTCTATCCAGCGATCGATCTCACGGCGGGTGAACGTGAACGTGATACGCTTGAAACTCTTGTAGCGTTGCCTGTTCCAATGGTGCGCATTCTTGCTGCAAAATATGTATCAGTGCTCGCAGTGACGCTGCTGACAGGTCTGGTGAACGTCATCGCCATGACCGTCACGGGCTATGCACTCGGCCTGCAAAGTACGCTGTTGGGGGATGCAGCACTCAGCCCGCGATTGGTGCTGTCTTTCCTCTTGGTTCTGACGGTGTTTGGAGCATTTTATTCAGCGATTCTGCTGCTTCTCGCGAGTACCGCACGCAGTTTCAAGGAAGCGCAGGCTTTTTTAATTCCGCTGATGCTGCTTTCAATTACGCCCGCGGTAGCCGTTTTGATTCCCTCGTGGCGGCTCGATGGACTTCTGTCAATCGTGCCGTTGGTCAATATGTTACTGGTCGCCAAAGAACTCTTTGAAGGCACGATTCATCCGCTGCCGGCGTTTGTGGCGGTTACAAGCACGCTCGTCTATGCCGCTGCTGCGCTGGCAGTAGCGGCTCGACGATTTGGATCGGATGCACTTGTTGTCGGTGGACAAATGAGCTGGGCAGATGTCCTGCGTCGTCCCAAGAGTGGCCGAGATGTCCCGGCCATGCACACAACGCTACTCACGCTTGGAGCGATTCTTCCGCTGCACTTTATTGCAACCGGCATCCTTGGTCAGAGTAAAACATGGAGCCCTTCGTCACGCTTAATGGCATCTGCAATTTTTACAGCGTTGCTTTTCGGTGGTCTTCCAGCATCCGTCGTGTGGTGGAACCGACTTCAATGGAGGGCGACATTCAGGCTTTATGTACCGTCGCTACTGATTTTTCCAGCAGCGATACTGCTCGGAGTTGCAACATGGCCTTGGATTCATGAAGTCGTACTCTGGAGCCGATCGTTGGGCATCCAAGTACTCGATGATTCAAAAGTAAAGGCTGTGCAATCAATGCTAGAGTCGTGGAAGAGCGTTTCTCCATGGTTGATTGTGGGGGCCATTGGAGTGGCACCTGGAATTTTCGAAGAGTTATTTTTCAGAGGATTTCTTCTTGGCGCTCTGCGGCGTTCACTGCAGGTTGGTTCAGCGCTGATGATTTCCAGCATCATTTTTGGTTTGTTTCACGTGATCCTTTCCGCAGGTGCCGCACCAGAACGATTCCTTCCGAGTACCATTATGGGCATGATTTTAGGATGGCTTTTGATACGAACAGGAAGCATTGTTCCTTCGATGGTCATGCATGTCTGTCACAATTCCCTCTTACTTGTGATGGCAACAAAGAGCGACGATCTTGGGAAGATTGCCTTTGGAGAAAGTGTTGCCGAGCATTTGCCAGCGATATGGCTGATCGCTTCAGCAGTCGCGATCAGCATGTCAGCAGTCTGGATGTATGTGATAAGTCATCGCGATTCCAACAGAAGCACAATGGTTGGGTCGAAAGAAAGTCAGAAGGAATAGCGGATGAAAATGAAGCGGGCACTTGTTACGGGCATCACCGGGCAGGACGGTTCCTATCTGGCGGAACTGCTTCTGTCAAAAGGTTATGAAGTCCATGGAATGGTCCGTCGATCGAGTACGTTTAGTACACAGCGAATCGAGCACTTGTACGATCCACTAGAGCATGTTCGTAGCGATCTCAAGTTGCACTACGGTGATATGTCGGATGGAAATGGCCTGTCGCGACTCATGCGAGAAGTCGCTCCAACAGAGGTATACAATCTTGCTGCGCAAAGTCATGTAAGAGTCAGCTTCGATCAGCCCGCTTATACAGCGGAAGTCACTGCGGTCGGAACATTGCGTTTGCTCGAGGCACTGCGAGACTTTCAGGATACGGTGGATTACAAGATTCGATTTTATCAGGCATCAAGTTCAGAAATGTTTGGGCAAGCTTCCGAAACGCCTCAGCGGGAAACAACCCCGTTTCATCCTCGCAGCCCCTACGGAGTCGCAAAGGCATACGCTCACTGGATCACCGTGAATTATCGCGAGAGCTATGGGTTGCATGCTTCGTGCGGAATTCTCTTTAACCACGAAAGTCCAAGACGAGGCGAGAGCTTTGTAACGCGAAAGATCAGCCGCGCCGTGGCGAGAATCAAGATGGGGTTACAGCAGAAGGTCTATCTTGGGAACCTTGACGCGAAGCGAGATTGGGGATTTGCCGGAGACTACGTTGAAGCGATGTGGTTAATGCTCCAGCAAAATACTCCAGACGACTATGTTATTTCAACCGATGAGACGCATTCGGTACGAGAGTTTTGCGAAATCGCCTTCAGTCGATTGGGGCTTGATTATCGCGAATATGTGGAGATTGATCCACGTTTTTACCGTCCAGCAGAAGTTGATGTGTTGCAGGGGTGTTCAAAAAAGGCGAGAGAGAAACTTGGGTGGCAACCTCGC
>Ga0209086_10003253_pt1 | contig 12475 bp, 15 predicted proteins | sample M_130207_XF_Meta_FD_187312 | JGI IMG/M metagenome (GOLD analysis project Ga0209086, IMG submission 187312) | Freshwater microbial communities from Lake Montjoie, Canada to study carbon cycling - M_130207_XF_MetaG (SPAdes) (version 2) | ecosystem: Environmental > Aquatic > Freshwater > Lake...
CATGCAAAACTTTCTTGAGCATCACTTTTCGCCTGACTCTCGACGGCCCCTTCGAGACGATCTGATGATAATTCGATCTGTTGAGTTTTTTCCTTCGTTTCGGGAGCGATTTTGTCGGCCGCGGCCGCGGCCCTAGGAACGGGAGCGGGAGCCATCGATCGTTTCGCCATAGGTTCTGTTTTTCGATTTCCTGACAATCTCTCATCGGTCACAAAGTCGGTCACAAAATTATTCTGCAGTTCAACGTGCATTCCACTTGCGGCAATGAGCGACTCGAGCTGCAATCTTGCCGTAGTATCTCTCACAACAATCCGTACGTGCTGCTCGTCGTCGGCAAGAGCAACAGCGAGGCGATCAGACAGTTCTGCCGATGGAATGCGCCCGGATAAAGTCTCGGTGCTAACAATTTGCGATGGCTGTTTTTCATTCTGCTGAGCGATTTGTGGATCGACGCGAGACTGCATCAGCACTGCGTTGATCGCAAATGCCACAAGCAGACCTCCTGCGAGCGCTGTAGAAAGTGGAACAATCAACCAACGAGATCGAACGTTGAAGACATCCGAGTGCTGGGCAGAGAGAACCGAGGAACCAACGTCTTCCTTTGCCTCGTCAATTTCTGCTGCAACCCGTTGGCGTTCGATGCTTCGCCACTCCTCTTCAATTCCACGATCTTCTCGTGACAGCCCGGCAAGATCAGGGCTACCCATCGGATCTGAAATCTCATCACCAACCCCTCGAGCAATGGCCGCCATGACCGACTGGCTAAAATCTGGGGCAACCTTCAGCTTCGCTACCGTTGCGAGCAGAATCCGCGCCGCCCGAATCTCTTCTACATCACGCAACAGGTGTCGATCTGAACGGACCAATAATTCAATTTCGGCGGCTTCCTGTTTGGAAAGTCGACCGTCGAGCCATTCGCTGATGCGGGGATCGGAAGGATTCATAACCATTGGTTTAAGAAAAAGTGAGAATGCATTTCAGAAAGAACACTATGAAATCGACTTTTCAGTGACCTCTGTTGATTTTGATTCGATCCGGGGAAATCTCTTTCGAACCGCCGTTTCCAAAATCGGCATACAACAGCTGCTTGACTGCCAATCGGCCGCGATGCAGCCGACTTCGAACAGTCCCAACCGGGATGTCGAGCGTTTCGGAAATTTCCTCGTAGCTGGCGCCTTCCATATCGCGAAGAACGACAACTGTTCGAAATATCTCGTCGATTCCCGCAAGCGCATCGGCAATTTTGCGTGCATTTTCGGAAGACTCCATGGCTGCAGAAACACTCGAGGTCTTTGCCGCCGGTTCGAAGCTCCGGTTTCGTTCTCCATCGTCTCGTTGCGATCCACTGCGCAGCTGATCGAGCGAAGCCATTGGCTTCTTTCTGCGATGTGCTGCGGCGGCATGATTGCAGGCAATGCGATAGAGCCATGTAAAAAACTCTGAGCGATTTTCAAATGCGGAAAGATTTCGGTAGGCCGAGATGAATGTTTCCTGTGCCAGATCCGTCGCCTGATGTGGACACCCGCACAACCGAGACAGCAGCGTATAGATGCGATCTTGATGACGGATGACAAGCGTTTCAAACGCCTCGCAGTGGCCCGCTACCACAGCCGCCACGAGCGCCCGATCGTCAAGCTCTTCTGATACTTTGTGCAACTCGCTCATGAGATGAGATGCTCGCGTCCAGCGATTAGTTCCCGCAATTCACTGTAGACCATCTGAACGCCTCCGAATGCACATGCCGCGACAGGCGCCTCACCGCCTATCGCCGCCGTCGCCGTAGAAAAATTGTAACCCTCGGATCAGCTTCTGTCTCGACGGAGATGCCATCACGGCCCATCGGAACCCGATCGAGCAGAACCCCGAAAATTCAGATCACCCGATGGAAGAACTCTCGCAGCGATTGTCGGCTGTCGAAAAATCCAACACCAGAGTCCCATCGCACAAGCGAGCAATACTATCGAAAACAACTGAGAAATCGAAAATGGCGTACCGAAGACTGGCTGCTCATCGGTTCGAATTTCTTCCAGGACTATTCGAGATAATGGGTGCAGCGAGAGCACCAGCGCAAAGATCTCACCATCGCGACGACGCAGCGGAGTAAAAGCAATCGCCAGCATCGCAAGAATTCCGGCATCGATGGCCGAGTACAACTGAGTCGGATGAATCGGCAGGCTCTGACGACTTGCGATTTCGAGAAGTCCACGTTGACTCTGATCAACAAATGGCGGACTGTCGGGCGGAAAGCAAACTGCCCATGGAAGATCGCATTCGCCACCGTAGCAGCAACCATTCAAAAAACATCCCACGCGTCCGATTGCCAAACCCACAAGCAATCCTGGGGCAATACAGTCGGCCAACCGCAAGACCGAGAGCCCGCGACGCTTTGCAAACCACCACGTCGCCGCTGCCGCTGTCGGGAGCGATCCAAATACAACTAATCCGCCTCCAGCAATATTCATAATGTCTCGAAAAGACTCGACCAGACTTTTGTCGAACCCAAAAAAAGAATCGTGTTTTTGAATCACGTAGAAGAGTCTCGCGCCAACAATTCCCCATAAAAATACTTCCATGGCCAACGACACGAGCGTGTCAGCATCAAATCCCATTGTGCGACCTCGTACAACCGTAAGCCACGTTCCAGACATCGCAGCAACAAGCAACATGAACCCATAGCCTCGAACAGGAATGCCTTGTCCATTCGCGGCAGCGAGCATCGGCATCAGCACGCCAATCATCGCACCTACCAACAGCAACGGCAGCACGAGCGATCGCACAACGATCTCGAATCCATTGCGACCATTTTTCCAAAACGTCCATCCGACTGTCGCAGCAGCCACAACTGCCCACACCGCGAGCAAGAGTCCCCATCCAAAGAGCGGCACTGCGCTGGGGCCAATATGTGTCGGAATATAAAAGAGCGTTGAGAGCATTGGTCTGAATGAAGAATCACTTGCAAAGGATCGGTTTTATGAACAAGAAAAACTTTATAGAAATTTCTCTGCACCCATCGAAGACAGAATTTGATTCTCGCTACTTTTGGTCATTTGTCAGAAGCTCTCGATTGTCAATCAACCGCGTTTGACCGAGTCGGCCTGCCACCAGAGCAACTGCCCTCGGGACATGGCAATTCGTCTCCAGTAATTCGAGTGTCTCCGGATCGACCACCACGGCATAATCAACCAACACCTGACTCCGGGAAAGTGTCTCGCACATGGTCTGAGCAATCAGATCTGGACTTGCCCCATCGCGCCAGAGACGTTCGGCACAGCAGAGGCTTTCATGAAACGCACGGGCCTGCACTCGCTGCTGCGGTGAAAGATAGACATTGCGAGAACTCATTGCCACTCCATCGGCTTCCCGCACGGTGGGATGAACAACGATTCGAATCGGTAAAAAAAGATCAGCCACCATCTGTCGTACAATCACCGTCTGCTGAAAATCTTTTGCGCCAAAATAGGCCACGTTCGCTGGCGCAACCATAAAAAGTTTGAGTACGACAGTGGCAACTCCGGAAAAGTGTCCTGCTCGCATCGCGCCTTCCCAGCGTGCCGATGGGCCGTGAACCTCAACTCGGGTTGATTCGCCGGTTCGATAGAGCTCCAGCACTCCTGGAACAAAAATCCACCGCACACCAAGAGAATTCAGCAGGCGAATATCGGCATCGATCGGCCGGGGATACCGCTGGAAATCTTCTCCCGGCGCAAACTGCGTTGGATTGACGAAGATCGACACAATCACGTCGTCACATTCTGCCACAGCCGCTCGCACAAGGCTTGCGTGTCCTTCGTGCAACGCGCCCATCGTGGGGACAAATCCAACTCGGCGGCCCAGGGCCTGAGCCTCGCACACCTGCGACCGTAACACAGCACCATCCGAAACCACTTTTGCAGTGGAGGCAGCATCCGACGAGTAAGACGCATTCGATAAAGGGAAAGAGTTGGACGACATGATTTTTCCAGATGCTTTTTTCGAAAGTGCCGTCAGCAGGGTCTTTTCTGATTCTCCGCACACAAAACAATCACGGCTACGCCATAGCCTCAACGGCTGCCACGGCATCAATGGCTGCCTGTTCGAGATCATCCGCGTTGATGCAGACTACCGCCCCGTGGCCCGGTTTTCGAAATATGTGACTCAAACTGCTTTGCAAATCCATGATTGCATCCAACTCAAGCACAATGCTTTCTTCCGATTCTCGATCACACTCACAAAGACGTTTTACAATCACCGGGCGTGTGGATTCCAGAAAAAGAATCACCTGCGGGGTCCGCACCAAAGGCCCTACATCCGCAAGCTGTCGCTCTACAAGCGTAATGTCCTGAACCGTGAGGTGCCGTCGTGCTGTCGCAAGAGGCAGACCCAACCAAAAGTCGGAGACGGTTCCGTGCGGATCGTCGGGCCACTCGTCGAGCATCATCGCTTCAGACCATTTTGAAATCAGCTGCGAACAGTCGTGAACGCTCGGCACAACAAGCGGCAAAGAAATCGGGGCTCGTAGCAAACGAGCCAGCGTGATATCGGCAACTATTTCCGCCACCTCTGGTGCGCCGCTGCCGGGAACACCAACCACGGCGACGTGCGAGTGTGGCGACGAAATCGCGTCGAGCAACTCCGCAAGCGTGAAGCCGCTGGTGGGGTGTCGCAGTCCACCGGCAATTTCAACGCACGGTTCCAAGACAAATCGACGAGTCACCATTCGAGGATGAGGCAACGTGAGTGCCTCTGTCTCGAGCACAACATCGCCGTACAGCAACATGTCGAGATCCACTGTACGTGGACCCCAACGAACATTTCGCTCTCTGTGAAGCGTATTTTCTACCGCTTCAAGCAGAGAAAAAAGCTCCGCTGGCTCCAGATCGGTTTCGAGAACTGCAGCGCTGTTAAGAAAAGGCTCCTGACCAAGTGGACCGCCAATTGGTCGAGTCTCGTGATACCGGCTCACAGCCGTCACGCACACCCCGGGCATGTAACGAAGCAATTCAATCGCTTGATCGAGCTGCTCGCGACGCTGCCCAAGATTTGAACCACAACCGATGAGGCAAACAGTCATAGCCCCAAGATCCTGATGCGTTATGGTGCCAACCACACGATCAACCGTTTCAAGACAGAACATTCTTCCGTGCAAAACTGCTTTTCAATATTTACACACACAAATCTAAAAACCGGAGGGGACATCCAGGCCACGACCAAGGTCGTCGACTTTCGATCCCTCAAGTCGTCGCCCCCCAATTTCAATCTTTTGTGTGTTCAATCTCAAACGTTTCTGCGGTCAAATCTTGAAATCTGTGATCTCTGTCAATCCTGCCCCGCATGAGTCACTTCGATCCGTGCAAAACAATTCACTCGCCTTCGAATCTGCACGAGAAATACAAGAACGTGCTTTCAATATCTTTCAGAGTCCACTCCAGCAATCAGACCCTCTGCGTGCTTCCGTGCACAGTGGACTATCCCTCCCTAGGATTTTCCAATCGCTCCCAAACAGTTTCTGCCGCATCACCCCAGAAACTCAAAAAGCACATTTTGCTCTTCAACGCAGCACAAGAATAAAAACTTTTTCAACTGCACACGCATGACACTCGTGCATGCTCGAACGTTGTGCGGTCATTCTGTAAAGCTTGCTTGCATTGTCAAGCATGAGAATTAATTTTTCGATTGTTTGCTCTTCGCATTGAAGCAAGATGCAGCCAAAAAGATCGTTAAAAACAAGATCGAACGAGTCTCTCAAAAAAAGAATTCCTAGAGAAAAAAACGGTGCTAGCGGTGCAAGCATTGTTGGAAAATTTTTTTTGAGTACCGCTTGCTTTTTTCATTTCCTCGCGCATGCCAGACGGCTTGCCTGTATTGAAAACTGCGGGCGCTCTTTTGCACTGCCATATTTCAGCGGTTTGCCAGTTTCTTAAAAAGCGGCTCTGTTTTTTTCCAGATGTAAAATGGGTAGGGGGAAACGCAACAAAATCGCTGTTTTTAGGCCACCTTCGAACCATCGTGCGGGCTCACAATATGGCTTCAAAAAGGGACTTTTGAGAGCCTCGGCAGATTTTTTACACTCTCGAAATGATGGGTTCGACGCAACGGAATTACGCCTGGGAGTTGTTTGTATTTTCATGGCGATCGAGTCGGGTTTAAGTAAAGAAAATGGCGATGGTGGCCGACTCTTTCTGCTCGCTGTGGTAGGGTTCGAGCGACTGCCCACCGCTTTCGTTCCATGGCGACTTTTGCCAGTGTGGCGGCAGATGACTTCAAAAAAACTGTTTTTGATTTTTTCAGATATGGATGAATGAACCTATGGACGAACACAATCCGGATTTCGACACATTCCAGGACCCTCTCCTTCGTCATGCCGAGCTTGATGACTCTTTCGACTCGGAGTCTGTGAAGAGTGAGGAATCGACTGAATCGTCGGGCATCGTTCAGGCAGACTCCTACTGGTCAATTTCCAGAATGCCGCTGACGAGCCTTGTGTTTACGCTCCCACTGGTTCTGGCCTATGAAGGAGGCGTGCTGCTCATGGGACGAAGTTCCCCCCGCAACGGCGCTGATGTCTGGCTGCGACAGTTGCTGGACTCCATGGGATTTGGCGCTTACTTCCTCTTGCCAACGCTCACAATTCTTGGCCTCCTCGCATGGCACCATGTGGAACACGATCGCTGGTTCTTCCGACCGCACGTATTTTTCGGAATGCTACTGGAATGCCTGTTGCTGGCGTTTCTTCTGGTTGCTGTCGCCCGACTTCAGCAATCTCTCTGGCCAGTTTCTCTCGAACTGATTGATACGCAGGGGGCAATCTCTGTTCATGCCGCTCGTCCATTGCCTCACAGACTGCCCTTTGCCCAGCGATTGCTCACAGTCGCGGTAGAAAATGAACCGCAGAGGGGAATTTTTTCACGGGTCGTTGGATTCTGTGGTGCCGGACTCTACGAAGAGGTCCTCTTCCGACTGCTTTTTCTCCCCATTTTTGCATGGATTCTGATGCGTATCGGACTCCGGAGCGACGGTGCGTGGATGTGGAGTTGTCTGCTCACAAGCCTGCTTTTCAGCACGGCACACTACATCGGACCGATGGGAGATTCGTTTGATCTTTACAGTTTTACGTTTCGAACGGTGGCCGGAATCTTTTTTTCAACTCTTTTTCTCTCTCGCGGCTTTGGGATCGCCGCTGGCTCTCATGCTGCATACGACATGATCGTGGGATTTCTTTGAAGAACAACAAAAATCCCTGACGGCTGTTCGTTCGACGACAATCGCATTCATTCAGCGAAATCGGATTCTGTCAAGGTACAGTTTCAGAAAATCTTTCCTCTCTCGAAAGCTGTTTCTATTCCGCTAAAAAAGGCTTCGCAAAAATTCGTATTGATGGTTTCAGCGGGTTCCTGTTTTATACTCCTGTCTTGAAAATCGAGATCGATCCGAGAACGATCTCTAGGAGGAACGTGGCCCATTCCACATTCTGATTGTCGACACAAGAGACCGATAGAGTATTGAGGTCGATCTCATTCACTGCAAAGAGCAATGCGGCCCAAAGGAGATTCATCAGCGTGTTATCGGTTCGTCCCAAAGTTACGGAACTTGCTTTTCAACTTTATGGCAGATCTCTTCATCCCGAACTCTTTGAGCACTTTCAGTCCAGATCTATTCAACGTGGTGAGTATGAGGCTGATCTTTCGATTACAGGATCGGGCCACCTTGTCACATGGCGTCATCAAGGTTTGGTGCTGACGGAAGTGACAACCTGTCTTCGTGATCCGCTTCCACAAAAACGACGGCTGATTTCATATCGCCTTCGTGGAGAACGTTCCGATCGAATGGAGTGCCGAGGCGGCGTGAGTTATCAAATGAGCTTTCAGCTTGAGTTTCTAGAACCCGAAGTCTTCTGGTCATTTCAGCAGGGGCTCTCTGATGATGGCGAAAAACAGGGGCTGATGCATCGATTCGAATCACACGACAGAATGGCATTGGGATCCATCAGTTTGGTAAACGTTGAAACTCGCACTCACAGTATGCTCGTACAGTCTTTCCACACGTTTCCTGATGAGTTGGCGATTGTGAAGAGTCAATCTATTTTTGAAATTCGTTGAGCAGACCGATGGAAAACCAAACATCTTCCTCCGATTCGCGCCGCAGTCGTGTATTAATTGCCGACGATAACGAACCTAATCGGGAACTTCTCGAGGTCTATCTGGCAGATGTCGACTGCGACATTACGACTAGTGTTGACGGTCGGGATACACTTGAAAAAGTGGCGAGCTTTCAGCCCGATGTGATTCTGCTCGATGTGATGATGCCCAAGCTCTCTGGCTTTGAAGTTTGCCAGCGAATCAAAAGTGACCCTGCCACGAGTCCCATTATGATTCTCATGGTGACGGCGCTTGGTGAACTCGGCGATATTGAGCGAGCCGTTGATGCTGGCACTGATGACTTTCTCTCAAAGCCGGTCAACAAAGTGGAGCTGGTCAAACGTGTCGAGAACATGCTCAAGCTTCGAAGCGTGACCGATGAACTCGAACGTCTCCGCAGGTACATCCGCAGCATGGATGACGATCAACCGCCAAGGCACGACTAATTGCTGTCTCTCATTTTGTGATCAATTTTTTCCACTGATTCCAACCTGTTGAAGCACTTGGGCTGTCGCGGGCGAGCGGTTGAGTACATAAAAATGAAGTCCTGGCACACCGGCTCGAACGAGTTCGTGAACCTGTTGAGTTGCAAATTGTACGCCCGCTTCAAACTGCGCCGATTCGCTCTCTCCCGCTTTCTCCATGGCATTGATGAACTCAGCTGGGAGTTTTGCCTTACAGAGCTTTGCAATTCTTCGCACCTGTGAAAAATTCACGACAGGCATCACCCCCGGCACAATCGGTGTGTGAATGCCGAGCGATTCGCAGCGATCTCGAAATCGAAACAGATCCGAATTTTCGTAAAAAAGCTGCGTGATCACTGCTTGGCCTCCGGCATCGCACTTGCGTTTGAGATTTTCCAGATCCATCTCCTCGCTCATCGCCTCCTGATGAGTTTCTGGATATCCAGCCACGGCGATGTCAAGCGATGGACATTCCGTATGAATCAATTGCACCAGTTCTGAAGCATACGAAAGCCCTCCGACGACAGGGCGAAATTCAGTTTCTCCCTTGGGCGGATCGCCACGCAGCGCGACGATTCCCGATACCCCTCGATCCAGCGCTTCGGCGAGGTATTCCCGCAGTTCGTCAACGCTCGATCCAACACAGGTTAAATGACTCGCGACAGGCAGGCCGTACTTTCGATGTACGCCCTCCACAATGTCGAGCGTCTTGCCTCGCGTACTGCCACCCGCCCCGTAGGTACACGTCACCAGTGACGGCGAAAAGGCCATAAGATCCTCGACTGTTTGCCACATTGCCACTTCAGATTCGGCAGATTTTGGGGGAAACAGTTCGAACGATAAACCAAATTTTCCTGTTCCATACAACGTGGAAAATGACACTCGTGCCTCGATTATGCGTTAGAGGTGCTGTGCAGCCGGTCGATCCGGCGGGTTCTATGATCATCTAGAAGTTGCCGATTGGATTCCAGACCATCTCACCAATGAAAATTGCCGTACGATTTTTGAATTTCCGTTCTCTATCCACCAGAGGGAAGACCGGCTGCGAGTTCGATGAGTAACTCAGTATCGGCGGGGATCAGTGGCGATTCCGCGTCGTGCCATCATTCTGCCAAGTACGGTAGAGGCCTGCTGAGGGCTTGTGCGGGATGCGGTGCCACCCAAGTCACTTGAGAAATCGGGAACATCCCGTAACACATTTCCAGCAGCCATCGCCGCGACGCCTATCGAGACGCCGCAGCTGATTGAAGTGTGGATACCTGTCTTGGCAAAGTCGCCGATAGTTGCGCCAAGAAACTGCCTGCCCGAATCGAGCGTTCCTCGACGCGTATGCGAGCGAATGGTGCCGTAGGTGACCTTCAGGTTGCTTGTGATTGTGCCGGCAGCGATGTTTGCCCAACTGCCAACGCGTGAATGGCCGAGAAATCCGTCGTGCGATTTGTTCGAGTACGATTCGATCACGCTTGAAAGCACTTCGCCTCCAACAATGCATGTGCGTCCAATTGCAGTCGCCTCACGAATCCATGCATGGGGGTTAATGCGAGCATCGCGCCCGATCCAGATCGGACCATCCAGGCAGACAAATGGACCAATGCGCGCTCCTTGCTCAACGACGATCGGCCCTCTTCTGACAACCACCGGTTCTTCCACAATCGCATCCGCGGCAAGATACAAACCCTGTTTTCTTTCTTCGTATTTTCCTTGATCGAGTCGCATCCGAATGGCCCCTTCGATTGCCCGCTCATGCGCGCCGAAGAGTTCGTGCGACTCACTGACAAGTTCAACGACGTGCTGCAACGAGGATTGATGCTCGTTAAGATTCTGCTCGGCAAGCCACTGCGAGAGTCCGGTGCCGAGACTTTTGCACTGTTCAATGAATCGGTCTCTTTGTTCGGGCGGCTCACGCACGATCGCAATCGCAACGTATCCGTGGCACTCCAAGCAACAGGTATTGTGATTGTTGAGAAGCTTTTGAATTGCTCTTATCAGATCGGCGCTTGGCACCGCCCTGGCATTGACGAAGAGCACAAACTGTTCGCGATCGCCAAAACCATCTTCCATTCGAGAATGACGGTGCGGCGAAAGAGTATGATTTTTTTCGACCGCGCCCCCCCAGACAGCCATTTGTCGCAGGCTGGCACCAGCAAGGTGTCGCTCAAGATGCCCTCGCACGACTCTCTGCACAGGTCCGAATCTACCGAGGAGTTCCACCAGCGAAAAAGCACCAATGGTGAGATCACATGCCGGGCGTGCCTGCACCGCCACTCCGAGTGCATCGACCGCGTCATCTTCAAAAACAATCACCTGCATGAGGAAGATTGTGACGCCGGAGTCCTGCGGATTACTAGATGAATCTCTTTCTTTTCGTTGAATTCTCCCCCAGTGCAACGCCGTACAGGCACTTATGGCATTTGTGTAATCTTTATTCAAACACTCGGGGGAAGCGAAAACTGAAACTGATTCTGTGGCGAGGCATTGGTTTTTCCAAGCGTCGGAGAATAGTCGTATACCTTCACTCTCTGCCCCTTTGAATCGCTTCCTTTCTGGATTTCGAGCAACCGCAACCATCCGTCGCCACCGCTGGGCTTCATCTGGAAATTGACCAGCATCTGCATCACGTCGGTGCCTCCGTTGGTTTGGCTCGTCATACGCCCCAGCCCGTCTCCGAGTACGTGTCCGTTGATCGCCATGACACAGTTGTCATGTCGACTCACTAGTTTTTCCCAAAGTTCTTCGCCGTCGTTGACCGGTTGGTGCTTGGAAACACCGTAGGAATGCGGATTCCAGTTTTGTTGCGTTCCCTTGCCATTCCAGTCGTATCGAGTTTCGTCGTAGTAAAGGAATGCGTGAGTGATCAGAATGGTTGAATGATCGGCTCGACTGCTGATGACTTGGTCGGCCCACGAGAGCACTTCGTTTCTCGGGGCAAATTCAAGAGAGACGATCAGCCATTTTCGTCCAGCAGCGATAAAGGTCCACCACGAGTTATCAAGTCGATTCGGTTCGGCATCGAATGTCCCTCCAAATCCTTGGCGGCTTCGTGCCTCGGCAATCGGAAAGTATTCGCCGTAAAGCGTTGAGCGATCCACGGCGGCGCCTCCTTCGGAGTAATCGTGATTTCCTGTCGCCATCACAAAAGGAACCGCTTTGAGCAAATCCATCGAACGCTTCGCGTTGATCCATTCGGCAGGTGTATTGCGATTTGTGATATCGCCTAAATGCAACACGAAGGCGATGTTTCGCGGAGTGGCATTTTCAGCAATCCACCTGGTCTGCGCATCGAAAATCTCCGGAAACTTTTCACTGTAGTTCTGCGTGTCTGGAAGAATGACGATGGTCGAGGCTTCTTCTGCAACGGGCGGTTCACCATCCACCAGCATATCGATCGCGTTTGGGGCTTCTGAGGATTCATCAGCACGGGCCAACGAATAACCCCGTGCGGCCATCGTCGCTCCAACCATGGTTCCAGTCGTGCTCACAAACTGTCGTCGAGAAAACTTTGAACGTGCATGCATGTCGCGGTTCTTCTTTCTATGTAATTTTTCTATCCTTTTGTATCTCACACAAAAACAAGAAGCCAGTCGCTACCGCATCATCACCGGATGAAACTGTTTAGAAATGAAACCTTCTCAACGCGTCTTTTTCGTATAGAAAAACAGAACCTTTCTCCGTGGCACAATCGGCAAGAGAATCGACGACTCTGGGTTCCAGAGCGATCGCTCTGGAACGGCCCGTCTCGCCGTCGTAGGCTCTCGATGCAAACATTCGGCCGGAGTGGCGAAATGGCAGACGCGACGGACTCAAAATCCGTTGTCCGCAAGGACGTGTGGGTTCAAGTCCCTCCTCCGGTATTTGTTTGATTGTCTAAGTCGTTGCGTTTGAGAGCCTTGAAGACAA
>Ga0209086_10003257_pt1 | contig 12459 bp, 16 predicted proteins | sample M_130207_XF_Meta_FD_187312 | JGI IMG/M metagenome (GOLD analysis project Ga0209086, IMG submission 187312) | Freshwater microbial communities from Lake Montjoie, Canada to study carbon cycling - M_130207_XF_MetaG (SPAdes) (version 2) | ecosystem: Environmental > Aquatic > Freshwater > Lake...
ATGCAAAATTGCCATTTTATGAGCTAAATATGAAAACTTACATCAATCTAATGAAGCTTTCTCCTTTTGGGTCTGGAAATAACAATCCTATCTTTGTGACAAAAAACTTAAAAGTTGTTGAAGCAAAGCCGCTATCAAAAGGCAAACACTTAAAGTTGAGATTGTCAGATGGAGAAAAAACATGGGTTCCTGCCAATGCGTGGAGAAAAGGCTATCTTGCTGACAAAATCAAAATTGGTTCGACTGTAGACGTTGTTTACACTCTTGATTTAGACTCTTGGTCAGGAAATAACAATCTTGTAATGATAATTGAAGATATTTCCAATATCAAATAGTTTACACATTTTTAAATTTTACACATAATACTTACATCCTCTGGAGTAAGAACTGTGAATAATGATTTAAAAATTGCAAATGGTAAAGTTCAAGAAAGTTTAGAAGCTGCAATATTGAGATATCAAAAAAGCTTATTATCAAATAATAAGATTTTAATTAACAAATATTATAAAGAAATTTGTAAACTTTATCCACCATATTTACACATGCAAGAGTGGTGGAATCAATATCATTATTTATATGATTCACATGATGACTTTGCGTCAGATTACATAAAGATTTTTTGCAATGTTTTATCAAATTGGAAACCCAGATCCACACGCAAAACATCAAGATACGGTGGCTCCGGAGAATTCAAAAACTACTTTATTGGTGCTTTGCAGCACAATTATATCAATTTAGTAAAGGCTGATAATGCTGGTAAAAGAAATCCATCACAGAAATGTCCAATTTGTGAAAAATGGGTAAATCCTCTTTCCACTCATGTTTTGCATCATCATACGATTTTATTGTGGGATTATCTGAATTTACAAGGTTACATTTTAGAACAATTAGAAAAATGTCCTTTTTGTAAGTCCCACAAAATGCCAAAAACTTTCACATGCGAAGAAAATTGTGAAAATCAAGTTGAAAATGGTTGCGAAAAATGCATAATAGAGAAGAGGACATTTGCTATAAAGAAACATCTTTTGTCTAAACATTCAACAATGCTTTTTCAAAGATTTAATGAATTATACCCAAATCATCAAACAGTTTCGCCAAGAGCTTTAAGTGTATATATGTCAGAAGAAAATGATTCAGATGAAAATTGTTACTATGATCAAATAAAAGATAATAGAAAAATTGATAGTTTCCTTGAAGTTGAAATGTCTGATTTAGAAAACAGAATCATTCAAAATGCACTTAATGGATCTTCAAGCGTAAAATTTGATGCAAAACTTTATAATTGCTCAATGGAAGAGTTTAATGGAGCTCTTGAAAGTATAAAAAACAAGATGTCCCTTTTTGGGTTGGAAGGATAATTATGATCGAAAATTTAGACGAACCAAGCATCGTTGCTGAAAAAGAACCAAAAGTAAGAGTTAAAAATGACCCAAGAATCTTAAGAGCAAGAGGTGGAGATCCTAATGATGTTGATGAAAACAGAAGGCCAACAGATCCAGTAGGTCTATCAAGGAGCATTCTACATGTTCTCAAGGAGCATGAGTATGTTAGAGTTTTGTCAGTTGGACCTACTGCATTAGCCTCTGTAATGTCTGCTTTTAGGTTAGCTTCAAGAGAAATTGAAAGTCTAACCAATGGGTCTGTTTTGATATGTAGACAATCAGAATATAGTGCAGAAATTGGTGGTAAAAAAGCAAAGGGAGTTTCAACACGAATCTTTGCTATTGATATCAAATACGCTCTGTAAAAATATGGATAAGAATGCTTGGATCAGCAAAAAGAGGGAAATACTTTCTAAAATATTTAATTCTAAAACTGCTGACAAAACATTAGATTGGGGGTTTCTTACTCAGGAAACCCCCAACAAAAAACAGAATAATTATAGTGTTAGGATTGATAGTTGGACTGATTTACTATATGCAAGTTCAGATATTAATCCATCAGTTGAGCCTACTTCATATAACATACATCCTTGTGGTTTTATAGTGGGTGATGAGTTAGGGCAAGCAGTATTAAATAAAGCATTTGGTAAAGCTTTATTTTATTTAAATCAACAAACTGATACCGATGAAGATATAATCAAGGATGCAATTCATGATTATATTTCAAACAACAAATTGAGCGCTAAAGGTTTTTATTATTTGATCAAGAAACTGAAGAATTTGCAACTCGAAGACTTGCCAGACTTACAAGCATAAAGCATAATAACAAAGGAAGGTTATATAAATATCTGATCGATTTTCCTTCAGATATTTTTTATTGTCAAAAATTATGGAAAAGATATTAGAAGAAAACAAAGATCGCTTTGTTATATTCCCGTTGCAACACTTAGACATATGGGATTACTACAAAAAGGCCCAGCAGGTTTTCTGGACTGCTGAGGAAATTGATTTATCACAGGACTTAACTGATTGGGAGAAATTGAATGAAGGCGAAAAACATTTCGTAAAACACGTTTTAGCTTTTTTTGCAGCCTCTGATGGAATTGTAAACGAAAACTTAGCAGAGAATTTTGTTTCTGAAGTGCAGTATACCGAAGCAAAGTTTTTTTATGGATTCCAAATTATGATGGAAAATGTTCATTCAGAAACTTATTCTCTTCTCATTGACACTTATATTAAAGACAAGGATGAACAAAATCATCTTTTCCACGCTGTTGATACTGTCCCTGCTGTTCAAAAGAAAGCAGAATGGGCTCTTAAGTGGATTGGTTCTGATTCTTTTGTCGAACGTCTTATTGCTTTTGCTGCTGTGGAAGGCATATTCTTTTCAGGGTCTTTCTGCTCAATTTTCTGGTTAAAGAAACGTGGATTATTGCCTGGTCTTTCTTTCTCTAATGAATTGATTTCAAGAGATGAGGGACTTCACACCGATTTTGCAGTTCATTTATATAACAACCATATTGAAAACAAGCTTTCAAAAGAAAGATTACTCGAGATCATTGATTCTGCTCTTGTCATTGAAAAAGAATTTATTACAGAAGCATTACCTGTATCTTTAATTGGTATGAATTCTAATCTAATGAAGCAATATCTTGAGTATGTTTCCGACAGGCTTTTAATGGATCTTGGGGTCGGTAAGGTGTATAATGCCGAGAACCCATTTGACTTTATGCAAAATATTGCTATGGCTAATAAAACCAATTTCTTTGAGAAGAGAGTGGCTGATTATGTCAAAAGTGGTGTTGGTGAAGTCAAAGAACAAATTTCGTTTGATGAGGATTTCTAAGTATGGATATTTTAAAGCGTAATGGAACAAAAGAACCACTAAAGCTTGAAAAGATTGGCTCAAGAATCAAGAAGCTTACATATGGATTGCATGATATGGTTGACCCAGATCTTGTTAGTACAAAGGTAGTTTCTGGGCTGTACGATGGTGTTTCAAGTACAGAGCTTGATCAGTTAAGTTCTGAGACCGCTGCTTCAATGATCACTACCCATCCTGATTATGGCAAATTGGCTGCTCGTATTGCAATCACTGCTCTTTATAAGGATGTAGAAAAAGATTTCTCCAGAGTTGCCACAAAGCTTTATGAATATATCAACCCTAAAACTGGTGAAAAGTCTGGAATGATATCTGATGAAGTATATTCAGTAATTCAAAACCACGCAGATAAACTTGATGCAATGATTGTGCATGATCGTGATTTCAATTTTGATTTCTTCGGATTCATGACATTGAAAAAATCTTATTTGCTCAAGGTTGATAGTAAAGCAGCAGAAACTCCTCAACATCTTTATATGAGAGTTGCTGTTGGAATCTGGCGTGAAAATTTAGAAATGGTTCAAAAGACCTACGATATGCTTTCGCAAGGTTTGTTTACCCATGCTACTCCAACCTTGTTTAATGCTGGTACAAATCGACCTCAATTGTCATCTTGTTTCTTGTTAGACATTGATGATGATTCTATCCCTGGTATCTATAAAACTCTTTCTGACTGTGCTAAAATTTCTCAGTCAGCAGGTGGTATTGGAATTAATATCCACAAGATTCGTGCTAAGGGTAGTTACATTAAGGGCACAAATGGGCATTCTAATGGAATCATTCCTATGCTTCGTGTCTTTAATGAAACAGCCAGATATGTTGACCAGGGTGGTGGAAAGCGTAAGGGTTCTATTGCTGTCTATCTTGAGCCTTGGCATGGTGATGTGTATGACTTTTTAGATCTTCGTAAGAATCAAGGTAAGGAAGAAATGAGAGCAAGAGATTTATTCTTGGCTCTTTGGATTCCTGACTTATTTATGCAAAGAGTAGAACAGAATGGTAATTGGACATTATTCTCTCCTGAACAAGTGCCTGGTTTGATTGATGCTTATGATTCTCCAGAGAACAAAGCCTTTACATCTTTATATGAAAAATATGAATCTGAAGGTAAAGGTTTGAAGACAGTGAAAGCTCGTGAATTGTGGGAAAAGGTCCTTGACTCACAGATTGAAACTGGCACTCCTTATATGCTTTACAAAGATGCATGTAACTACAAGAGCAATCAAAAGAATCTTGGTACTATCTATTCAAGCAATTTGTGTACAGAAATTTTAGAAGTAAGCAATAAAAATGAAACTGCTGTATGTAATCTTGCTTCTATTGCTTTGCCTAAATATGTTTTAATTCCGTCTGGCAAAGTAAGAGAGAAGGATAAAAAGCTTCGCAAATTTGATTTTAAAGCTTTATTTGATGTCACTTATCAAGCTACTGTTAATCTTAATCAAGTAATTGATATTAACTATTATCCAACAGAAGAAACATCAAATTCCAACTTTAAGCATCGCCCTATTGGTTTAGGTGTTCAAGGTTTGGCAGACACTTTTGCTATTTTGGGTATTCCCTTTGATTGTGAAGAGTCTCGCAAATTAAACAAAGATATTTTTGAGACTATTTATTTTGCAGCATTGACAGCTTCAAAGGATTTAGCAAAGAAGGAAGGAGCTTATTCATCTTTCCAAGGATCTCCAGCGTCTCAAGGATTATTGCAATATGATCTATGGGGATTGAATGAAAATGATCTTTCAGGAATATGGGATTTTTCATCTTTAAAGGAAGAAATCAAGCAATTTGGTTTGAGAAATTCTTTGTTAGTTGCTCCAATGCCTACTGCTTCTACTGCTCAAATTCTTGGAAATAATGAATGCTTTGAACCTTTCACAGCAAACATTTACAAGAGAAATACTTTAAGCGGTGAATATGCAATTATTAACAAGCACTTAGTTGAAGATCTTGTTAATCTTGGAATATGGAGTGATAATATCAGAATGAAGCTTATTATTGACAATGGCTCTGTTCAAAATATTGATGAGATTCCAGCAGATATCAAAGAAGTTTACAAGACTGTTTGGGAAATCAAGGGTAAATCTATTCTTGAAATGGCAAGAGATCGTAATTATTTCATTGATCAAAGTCAATCTTTGAATATGTTTATGGCTGAACCTACTGTATCCAAACTTTCTTCTGCTCATTTTTATGGATGGAAAATTGGTTTGAAGACAGGTATGTATTATCTTAGAACTAAACCAAAGGCTCAAGCTCTTAAGGGATTAGGGATTGATATTTCTTCTATCCAGCAAACTGAAAAGAAGATTGAAATTGAAATTAAACCTATGGAAGATGAGGTAGAAATTCCTCAATGTAAGCTTGATAATCCAGATTGTGAAGCTTGTGGCTCATAAATAAAAAAGAGGGGAGAAATCCCCTCTTTTTTATTTAACTAAACTCCATTTGATAATTGAGTTCTTATTTCTCTCAATTTATTTGCTACCGCTTCTTGAGTAGCTCTTTCTATTGTAGATTTTATACCAAGCGGATCAACTTCGTAATGAAAATCTCTCCCATTCACATGATTTCTTGCAATAGATGTAATTTGTTCGTGAGTAGGCGGAGTATGGATATCTACATCCCAATTGCCATAATTTGATACCCGTATAGCACCAGTGAGTATCATAAAAGGATTTACATAGTCAGCGTATCTACTTCCTTTTGACTCTTCAGGATCATCCATGATATTTTCGATATCTCTATGATCCAATGTTCTGTCAGGTTGCCCCTCAGAATAATCAAGAAATTTACCGGTGCTTAACACATAACCAGCTTTATATGGATCATTTGTTTCACCATAGTATTTTATAGCTTCTTTTTCTTTTGGATGAATACCAAATGTTGATTGTGCTATTCTGTACCACATTAATATTCTTCTCCAATATATTTTTTGTCTGTGTAAGTTCTATAAAACGTAATATCTGTGTTAGTAAATTCTACATCTGGTATTTTTGTCCAAGAAAATCCTCCACCATTTTCATAAGTATAAGGATTTAAATCTATCATTACTGTTTCAATATCAGTTTCACCATCTACGTCATCATCGTTTAAAGAATCAGAATCCATATTGTATACTATCGTTTCTACATGCTGAATATCATCTCTGGTAAAAGTAGAAGCTGTATAGTGTGGATAATGGCTATATATAATTTCTACAAAAGCATCAGCAATAAGATGACAAATACCGCCACCAAAATATACATCAGGGTGTTCATCCCAATCATCATATATTTTTTGAGCAGCTTCGACAAATTCTGATGTTAAAGATTTAAGGTTTGAAAGAAAATCTTTTTTTTGAGCTGACTTGTACCACATAAGTTTACTTTTACTACAATTTGAGGTAAAATCCTTGTATGGCAAAAGCAATAGTAAGAGAAGTTAAAATTCTTGATGCAGTTCTTAAAGAGGACGAAGGTACTGATGATGAGCCAAAGGTTGTTCAATATATTTGGCTTCAATTACAAGATGTAAAAACAGATAGAGTTTATGCATCTCAATTGTCTCTTGATGATATAAAAGACATTACTGGCATGGATAGATATTTAGAAGGAAGAGAACTTATAAATTTCACCATTGCATTGAAGGCAAGAGAAACTCCTTTGTCATTGGTTTTCAATCCAGATGCAGAAGAGATTACAGCTGATATGATAAAGAATGAAGAGGGAATAAATTAATGGATATTGTAGCAAAGGTTGAAATTAAGGCTTTTCGTGATGGAGCAGTCATTCCAAAGAAAGCAACTCAAGGTGCAGCAGGGTATGATTTATGTGCTTGTATTCCTGATAATACAAATGGCATGATGATTCACCAAGGTAATTCTTTGATCGTACCAACGGGATTGAATGTTAACATACCTGAAGGTCATGAAATTCAAATCAGGCCACGTTCAGGTTTGGCTGCAAAGCATGGTGTTACTGTTCTTAACACACCTGGAACTATTGACTGTGATTACACAGGCGATGGTGAAGAATTTGAATTGAAGGTAATTCTTTTTAATCATAACCGAATGCCTTTTGCAATCAATCATGGTGATCGTATTGCTCAAATGGTTGTAGCAAAGTTAGCTGCTCATGAGTTGGTTGAAGTTGAAGAATTCAACAAGCAAGTTAAAACAACCAGAAAAGGTGGGCTTGGCAGTACTGGAAAGGGAGCAGTGGCAATCAATGTCAATGGATCATAACATAGATCAAGCTACAAAAAACTTTACTATTTTTTGTGATTTGGATGGAACTCTTTGGGAACAAGGTGATCCAACAGAAATTGCTAAGCCAGGATATCAACCAAAAATCATTCACGGTACTGTTGATAAAATTCGTGAGTGGGACAGTAAAGACTACAAGATTATCCTAACTACTGGCCGTAAGGAAAGTTTGCGAGATGTTACAATCAAGCAGCTTTCTTATGCTGGGATAGTTTATGACCAATTAGTTATGGGTATTGGTGGAGGCTCAAGAGTTTTAATTAATGACTTAAGAGCTAACGGAGACCAATCCGCTTTTGTATTTCAGCCAAAGCGCAATGAAGGTATATTAGGTTTAGATATTTAATGTACCAAGAATTCAAAAAGTTTGTGAATCTAATTGGACATGATATTACTATTTCGGGATATGCCACATTACCAAAATGCAATAACCCTTGCCGAGTAGAAACACAGCAAATGATTATTGGTAAGTTGGGTGGAGTTCCTATTGCGAAGACTGAATTCATGAAAATTGTAAATCTTCCTGAGCCAGAAGATGGAACATATTACATTGTAAGTAGAATTGTAATGGATTATGTACCATTTAAAAGAGAAGATGTATTTTGTGTAGATACAGGCTCAACTGCTATAAGAGATGAAAATGGCCAAGTGATTGCAGTAACACAACTAAGTATATAAAATAAAACCCCTCATAAAGAGGGGTTTTATTTTTATTGCATTTCAGATAGTTTTTTGAAATAACTCAAGACTTCTGGTTGAGCGTCAAGCTTATCCCTTTGAGTGTTGAATGCATAATGTACAACAACAAAACCACCATATATACAGTTTGGCATTTCTCTTTCAGCAGGTTTTACTTCACTAAGCCATGGTTCGTCTTGAATTCCAACCTTGTCAAACTTAGCAAATTCAGATCCAAGCCAACACATAAAATTAATACTATGTCGTTCATAACCTGCTAAAACCCATTCTTTGAATTTTAATTTTTCTAAATTATTATCTTTTCTGTATGATTCAAAATGATAAAAAGCACTCATTGCATATCTATAATCAGACCAAGCATGATTAGTTGAATCATATGTAACTGCTGGGAAATTTCTAACACTCAAAGCTCCTATTCTTTGAAGAACAAAGTGATTAAGTGGATTATTAATTGTATTTGCAAAAGTTATAAAATACTGAGGGTTTTCAATTCTATGTCTTATGAAGCCTTCAAAAGCATCAGTTTCCATGAAAACTATATCATCGTCTATTTTACAGTAAACAGTATTTGGATCATTGAATAAACAATAAAATCTATGCACATTTTGAGTTGAGTATCCGATTAAAGGTTCGTAATCTAAAACTACCTTTTTAAAAAAATCCGGATATTGCTCAATAAGACTATCAAAATATTCTAAATCTTCTTGTTTATCAGTGTTAATCCAAAAATAATGCTCGTCTATGATGTGTCTTAATTTGAGAAGATATTTAACTTGTATTTCAAAATATCTTTTTCTTCCAACAGGGCCACCAGTTACGACACGATAATTATCAACCATTGTTGATTTCCTTACTCAAATTGCGGAATAAATTCAAAATGTTAGGTTGCCCATCAAGGTCTTTTCTTTGAGTATAGTAAGCATAATGTACTGCAATAAATCCACCATAAATACAGTTTGGCATACTTCTTTCTAATGGTTTTATTTCAGAAAGCCATCTTTCATCATCTTTTCCGCAATTAACAAATTTAGCAAACTCAGAACCCATCCATGAAAAATAGTTTATAGAAAATCTTTCATAATCTTTTAAGATCCATCTGTCAAATTTCATTTTATCCAAGGTGCCATTTCTTAAGTGTTTCATGAAATTAGCAAAATGTTTTATTGCGTAAGAATAATTTGACCATGCATCACTCATCGAGCTATAGGTTGTAGGCGGAAAGTCATCTTCGTCAAAAGCGCCCAATCTTTCATGGATGTAGTACGTCATTGCGTTGTTAACTGTATTTGCAAAAACTAAAAAATACTGTGGATTATTTATTCTGAATCTAATGAAATTTTCAAACTCTTTGTGTTCAAACCAAACAATATCATCATCAATTTTGCAATATACAGTGTCTGGATCAATGCAGTATTCGTAAAATCTTGCTACATTCTTGCTTGTGTATGCATATTCATCAATGTATGGCAAATGTATCACTTCAAAAAAATCAGGATATTTATCAACGAGTGACTCAAGATAAACTAAATCTTCTTCTACATTTGTATTAAGCCAAAATACATGCTTGTCAATGACTGGTCTACTTGCTAAAAGATACTCAACTAAAATTTCAACATATCTTTTTCTGCCATACGGAGAATTGGTAACTACCTTATAATTGTCAACCATTGCGAAATATCCTTATAAGTTCTACAATACATAAGGATTATACAAATGAATAATGTTGATTTCGAAGACGCTCCAGATATTCTTGATATAGCAAAAAAACTACAAGAAAAATATTATGCTTTTATTGGGTCAGTAAATTTAGATTCTATTTATTTCACAAAAATGATTGGATACAAATCAAGAAATGCCCCGGTTTATGTTATGAGTGGTTTAACTCAAGCCTGGGCAAGAGCAGTTTTAAACAATCTTCAAAGTAGAAAAAATTACTGCTTAGGTGTATGGCAAGAAGAATGGGATGAACTTGAAAAATCTAAAAAAGAATGGATTATTTTTAGATGTCTGTATTCTATTAGTCCTGCTGATGATGGAAAGATAAGACCATTTGACGTTCAAGATTATGGTTTTATTATTGAGTATTTTGTAAGGATAGGTGTTGGTCCTTATTGGGAAGTTAAAGATAATTTGCCATCTTTATTGGATGGAGATGATATACTTCCATTAATAATTCCTTTGGATGATTACGAATAATGAGTTTTTACAATAAATACAGGCCAAGTTCTTTCAAAGATATTTATGGTTATGCTGCTTCAATTTTAGAAAAACAAATTGAATTAGATAAAACCACACATGCATATATTCTTTCTGGTCCTCCAGGAACAGGTAAAACAACATTAGCAAGAGTAGCTTCGATAGCACTTCTTTCAAAAGCTAATGACAAGAACACTAAACAACTTATATTAGATGACTCACATCCTGATGTTTATGAAATTAATTGCGCTGTCAATAATGGTGTTGATCATGTCAGAGAAAATATTGTCCAATTGGCAAGATTAGCTCCAATATCAGGTAAATATAAAATTTTTATTCTTGATGAATGTCATATTCTCACTACTCAAGCGCAAACATCATTGATTAAACTGACAGAAGAACCTCCTCCATTTGTAAAGTTCTTTTTTTGCACAACAGAACCCAATAAAATCCTTAGAGCAATTAAAACAAGATGTCAAACATTTAACTTAAAGAAGATTCCAGAAATAGATTTGGTGTCAATTCTTGAAAATGTTTGTAATAGTGAAAATTTAGAATTTGAAGATTCAGCTTTATCTATCATTGCTAAAGAAGCAAATGGCAGTGCAAGAACAGCTTTGTCTATTTTAGAACAAACTTCTATTCAAGATATTACTGAAGATTTTGTTAGACAAATTCTTGATAGATCTCCAAAACAAGTTGCTATTGACCTTTGTTTTAGTATATTGAAAAAAGATAGACCTAATGCTTGTAGAATTATTCAAGCTGCTCATATTGAAGGAAGAGATATAGGTAATTTATTTCTGGAATCTTCATCAATTTTTATGGAATCTTTCAAATACATAGCGTTCAAATACAAAAAGGTAGACAGGGACCCTGATATAGAAGAAATAGCTAAGACTGTACCAACTATTCAAATAGTTGAATTAACAGAACAGTTGTATAACATATCAAGTAATATAAGGCAAACTGTATCTGAGGACTTAGTCGCAATGACTGGTGTTCTCAAAATTATTGATTGGTACGCTAAAACAAATGCGTAAAATTGTTGAAATGAAGTTTACTGCCTTCGGTAATATAAATGGCAACCGAAAATCCAAGAATTGTAAGAATAGTTCAAAAAGCAAAAAAAGGTGACGAGAAATCTTTTAAAATGCTGCTTAAGATGGTAGATGGTGACTTGCGTAAAATCGCAGGTCATTATTTTATTCTTGGCGGTGATCGTGAAGATGTTATGCAAGAGTTGAGGCTTGGAGTTTACAAAGCTGTAAATTCATATGATCCAACAAAAGACACCACTTTTAAAAACTTTTGCGTTAATTTAGTTTGCAAAAGACACTTAGCAACAGCCATTTCGTCTGCAAAAAGAATGAAAAATTCAGTGCTGAATGATTCTATTTCTTTAGACGCTCCTATAATTTTAGGAGATGATGGCAACTTGCAAACTCTTGCAGACTTTATTCCAGAAAAAAAGAATCCGTATGATGAATCACCAGAAGTTAATCTTGTTGAAGATATCATTGTTAGAGAAGAATATGATATCAATACAAAAAAATTGCTTACAAGACTGACTCCATTAGAAGCTGAAATTTTCAATGAATATGGACTTAATTCATCGTATAAAGAAATATCAATTACTCTCAATGTTCCCGCTAAATGTGTTGACAATGCTTTGACAAGAATTAGAAAAAAAGCTAATGAAGTATATGTTCAGTACAAAAAAGATGATGAAAAGAAGGAACCTTACGTGGAAATTGATAAAAACCCTAACAAGTAATATCTGACCCTTGCTATCTATTTTACGATGAAGTAGAATAGATATATGGAAACTTCGATTGTTGACGTTGTAATCGGCATGCAATATGGCGATGAAGGCAAGGGAAAGATAGCCAATCAAATGGCTGCATCTGGTGAATATGATTACGTTGTTCGCTTCAATGGTGGAGGAAATGCTGGTCATACAATTTACCTCAATGGAGAGAAAATTGTTACACATCTTGTTCCTTGCGGTATTCTGCATGGTATTCCTAGTATCATTGGTAATGGTTGTGTTA
>Ga0209086_10003263_pt1 | contig 12445 bp, 15 predicted proteins | sample M_130207_XF_Meta_FD_187312 | JGI IMG/M metagenome (GOLD analysis project Ga0209086, IMG submission 187312) | Freshwater microbial communities from Lake Montjoie, Canada to study carbon cycling - M_130207_XF_MetaG (SPAdes) (version 2) | ecosystem: Environmental > Aquatic > Freshwater > Lake...
AAATCAGTTTCAGGCTCTACAGAATCAGTGTGAATAATAACTCTAAATCCAGCATCTTTGATTAGTTTTTGATGTAAATAAAGTAATGAAGCAGCTTTACTTTCCATTACAAAGAAACTTTTAAGCCAAGAAGATAACCAGGATTGATCTTCCATACCATTAGCCTTTACAACAACCCAGTTCTCAGGATGCAAAAGAGCTAAATCATATCGTGTATTCATAGATTTAATTAATTGAGTTGTAGATTCGTCATTAGTTGCTTTGATTGCAATCTCTCCATCGAAAAGATCAATAAGATTTTTAATATTAGATAAGGGTGTAGAAATTGCTTCTTTATAAATTTCTAAAGCTGAATCAAGAATGTTTTGCGCTTCTTCTAGTTTATTCTCTTCTAACAAATCAAGAAGCTTATAGTGATCATCCAATGTTGAAGCTAAAGATTTTATGTATTCTTCCACTTCAAATACCGAAATATAAATACTAGGAGAGTCAGAAGAATTAATTAACTTTGGCTCTACAACACTAAACTTAAATTCAGACTCAATTTGGATTCTAAAATATCCCCAAGATGCATGGTCGATATTTAAAAACAACTCGTGATGAAGATTACCGTTTTCTGCAAATAAATCTGTAGGGACAATTTGAAAAGGATTATGAGCATTAGTATCGCAAAGACCTAAATCAATGGCTAATCCTGCGAGTCTTTGAGCAATTTGTACTAGGTTTTTATTATCATCAATCCAAGCATAAATACCAGCTGTCAATGCCTTTTCTGTATCTTGTGCTTGATAGTTCTTCTTTTTTAAGCTTGCGCCGTTTCCAATATTTTGCATAATATTGGAATTATACAGGGTACTAAAAAGAAATAGTACCCTTTAATGTTGCAATAGTGTTGTTCTTAGTATTGCCAAAAAGAGGCTGGGTATTTAAAGCATTCACAGAAAAAGAAAGATTAGTAAATGAGTTTTTAATCGCATAACTCAAATCTACACTTTGATTTATATTCTGTGTTAAAAAATCCTTATTATTGGAGAACTTAACACCAGCAGCACCACCAAGCATTTTAGTACTATATTGTCCAGAAAGATTATGCTCTTCTGATCTTGACAAATCTCCATTAATGTTTGCTGACTTTACATTGAAAGAAAGATTAGGTAACTTCTTTGGTTTAACATCAATATCTGTTTTAAAAATACTATCAGTTTTGTAGTAATTAAATGGATTTACTTGCTGTGGAGATTGAGCAAAAGCTGATGCACCAAATGACAATAATACTAAACTAAAAAACAATTTATTCATCTTTTTCCTCACTTCTTAGAGCACCATCAATCCAGTAAAGTTTCTGGTAAAACATAGTATCATCAAACATATCTTTGCACTCATTTAATTTTTGTTCTGATAGTTTTGATAATCCTTCATTTATTAAAATATCTATAGCCCATTTCTCAGTGTTATTAGATAAACTAGAGTTCATATAGTTATCCATTTGACAAGCATAACCTGGCATTGATGAATAAAGATATCTACCCTTTTGTTTAAGATTAATAAATAAACTGTGGTCTAAAGATTGAGGATAGTTTTGGATAATAGGAAAGTCTTCTTTTAAAGTTTGATATTTAAATCCAAATGTCATACAAGTGGAGACAGTATTTTTCCAGTGAGTATAGAATGAACGCCTTACTTTAACAGTTTCCCCATGACTATACATTTGCATATATTTATCTGGATGGTCATAAAGAGTAACATAATCTGCAAAGTTTAAACCATCTTTAATTATTTCTGGAGATTCTGGCTTGTGTAAATAATCATCTTCAGAACAATAGACAATCTCATCAGGGGCAAGATTCATTTCAAGAATCTTTTTATATAGTTCCACTTGAGAATAATAAAGTCCATAACTACCTGAATGAATCTCCAAATTTAAACTTGATAAATAATCTAAAGTTTCATTATCACAGTTGTCAGCAAAAACAAATATTCTTTCATTCTTAAATACTTCTAAGAAATTATGAAGACAGAGTTTCTTAGTGGAAAATGGAACTTTAACTTGCTTGCGAGATTGGTTTGTGGAAATTAAATAAGTGGCTAACATACTTGATTTATAAAAAGAAAAACCCCAAGGTGAGACTAACCTTGGGGATGTAGCTTCGTTACATTGAAAATACACGCATCTGTTACTTTCTCTGTTTGTCCACAATAAGTCAAGCTACGCAGTGTCCGATTTATACTGGCGGCATTTCCAGTCTAACATTAGTTTCTGATAAGAGAGAAGTAAAAAAAGTATGCGCCTTCTTTATCTTCTTTTAACTAATAATAAACTCTTATATACACTGCTTACACTAATGCGAGACACGTCTGATTTTTATGGGCAGCTGGAATTCGTAATGCGGTTTAAGTCTTTATTACTCTTTGTCCAACATCAGCGCTTGATTGCGTTTGCTCTAATTTAAGCTATGCCCGTCTCTACAGAAGTGAGCGCATCTAATTAACTTCTTACTCAAAAGTTAAATCACTTCAATATCTTTCATCTCCACTAAGATTACTCGACTGACCTTCAAGATTACTCCGGTATACAAACTCCGTTTCAACTTTTAATCTGCAATAAAGCTCTCGATAGTGAACCTCGAACCTTATTACTACTCTTCGTTTCTTAGGCATCGATGTTTGCTAGAACCAAATAGGATTGCAGCCCTATCGTTCTCATCTTACTCCATATTTCCAGGATTCGGACCTGAAACTCACAGAAACTAAGCTTGCTTGACTGACCACTGAGCGTGGCGGGAGCAGTAGAGAGTTGCTTTTTCCCTTTAAATCTATCTAACGATGTCAAGCCACCGATATCTTTATCAAGTTGTTAAAGTACAATAATCTTATACAAAACATTTTCTTAATAATTTAGTTTCGAACCTCTTTTGGTAGATAAGAACGGATGATAGATTCCGCCCATTTTCTTCCAGCTTCACCACCATGCAATTGATATTCCCAATAAGTGCGATGTTTTTTTGAATCAGAATGGGTGAATCTTTTTTTAACAGTATATTTATGAATTTCTAAAACTATTTTCAACGGTACTGAGCTTCTATTTTTAAGCATACGACCAATTTCAAACATATCACTATCGCCAAAGTTTACATCTTTATCGAATCTATTGTCATATGCATCTTTAGCAACTTCAGCAACACTATTTGGAACTGGAATTTGTGAATCCATAGAAGTTCCAGCAATCTTAATAAATGCTAAATCAAATAGTCTGTCATTGTCTTCTATTAAATATTCCATAAGGGTATTTTCTATTGCAGGAGTTATAAGTCCTTATGATTGTACAATTTAAATAAGGAGAAAATAAAAATGCCTATTACACTTTCGGAAGCTTTGATATTTACATTAAAATGGGAGGGCGGATTCACAAACAATCCTCTTGACCCAGGTGGACCAACAAACTTTGGAATCATTCAATCTCGCTATGACCAATATAGAAAAGCTATCGGTCAGTCAAGACGCTCAGTAAAAGATATTACAGTTGCTGAATATACTGCTATTTATGATCAGTATTATTGGGAACCTGTACGTGCACAATGGCTTGATGGAACACTTGGCTTGGCACTTTTTGACACAGCAGTTAATATGGGTGTTGGTGGTTGTCTAAGAAGATTGCAGATGTCATTAGAAATTCCTTTAACTGGAACTTGGACTCAGGCAATTTCAGATAACATTCATGAATCAGACCAATTAGAAGTTGCTTTAAACATTTGCAAACTAAGAATTGTAAAAAGATATGACCGTATTAGAGAAAGACCAGACCAAAAAGTATTCTTAAAAGGCTGGCTCAATCGTGATAATGACTTGTTGAGAAAAGTTAAATCTATGGGTGGAATGTCAGTACAGTCATTTGAAGAAAATGATGATTTAGACTTTGATCCTGAAGAAATTTACAATTCTTTTGATCCTAATGTATTGAAAGAACTTGACAGACTTGATGCTCTGCAAGGCGATGGCAACTTATTTTAGAAAAATAAATTAACTTGCCTTGGAGATTTTTAAATGCTTAGAAGATTAATAAAAATTGCAAACAACTTAGATTCACTCGGATTATATCGTGAAGCTGAAAAAGCAACAGATAGTTTAAAGAAACTTAAAAAATATATGCCTGAAGATGCTGAAACAAAAGAGATTAGTAGAGCAAATTTGGCACACGAAGTTACAAGAGCTGTTTCCCGTTCTTTAAAAATGAAAATGGATGAAATTTTTCCATTAGCATATAAGATGGTGAACTTTGAAAAATCTACAGAAGAGAATATAGATAGAATCAAAAACCATTTCAAATCTCAAAGAACTGCTGCTTATATCATTGAACCTAAAATGTTTGATGAGCCAGAAGAAGTAGAAGTTGATGATGATGAAGAAGGCGATTTTGAATATGACATGGCTAAGAATGAATTGTCAACTGCCATGGATGCTATTGAAGATTTGATGTCTCTTCTTGGTGATGATGAAGAAGGCGATTTACCTGCGTGGGTACAGTCCAAGATTACTAAGGGTGTTGACTATCTTGATTCTGTTGCTGATTATATGAAAGGATTAGAAAAAACAGCAGCAACTAAGAAGAAGAAAAATGTCAAGTTAAACAAGCCTTTTAGAACACCAGGCGGACCTAAAAAGTTCTCTGTTTATGTAAAGAACGATAAGGGAAATGTTGTAAAAGTAAACTTCGGTGACCCTGGACTTTCTATAAAAAGAGACAATCCAGAGAGAAGAAAAAGTTATAGAGCTAGACACCATTGTGATTCTCCGGGGCCTAAATATAAAGCAAATTATTGGTCATGCCGTAATTGGGAGGCAGGGAGATCTGTTTCTGACAACTTAAAAGGCAAATAATGTGGTATAGACTCGCCATTCTTGGACCAGAATATAGCCCTTTAGAAGAAAGGGCTATAGAAGAATATGGCATCACTGGAGATCATCGTAAAGCTGGATATATGCTTAAAGATGGCACTCTATTAGATTTTTCTGAAGGCTATTTTGAAAGATCTCTAGACCATAGAAACGTATCTGCGATTATGCCGAAAAATAATCAATATGAAGATGACTATAGAAACTATGTGATGCCTTTTGCACAACAAACTGGTTCCATGAGGTTAGCACATTATGATGGTCACTGGGCTGTAGATATTATAGCTAAACCCACAAACACTCAAATAAGTTACATCGCTAGTGTGCATAGGAATGGCTATCCTTTCACATATGATGTCCCAGATCAAGAAGGTATATATTTGGAAAGTGTAAGTAAAAACCAAGTATTTAATTTATTGAAGAAAATCCAACAAGAATGGGACGAAAAGTATGTGGTATAGAACAGCAGTAACTAGGGTTGATCCATCTGGTCAAATTAACATGGATTTCCCTAATATTAAACCTAAACCATTTGATTTAAATAATGTCAATTTTGAAGTAAAAGAACCATACCCTGACTCTTATTCTATAACTGCTAATATTTATGGAAAAAGAATAGGTTACATAGATTTTCAAGCCAAAGATTATTCAGACACTGCTTTTATTCAACTAGTATCTTTAAATGAATATCCATCTTATTCTGCCAGAGAAGAATGGGAAAAACCTATTAACTCATCAGATAGAACAAAAATGGATATGAATGTTGAATTGAGAGATTCTGGATATGATGTTGATGAATCTTCAATAACAAGAACAAAATGGGGCTTAGGAAAAAAATTATATGAAGAAATGAAAAAATTTCTTCAAAATCATAAACCTCACATTCAATATATTTCTGGAGATGTTCACTCTAAAGATGCGTTTCAAGCTAGAAATTCAGTCTTTGGCCTACCTGTGGAATCTTACGACCCTTCTGAATCCTTTGGTTATAAAATTGATGAAAAAACTCCGAGAAGTGAAAGAGAAGAATTGTCAAGAAAAATGCCAAATGAACTGTTACCCGCAAGATTTGATGCGATGGGCAGTGGCGATATTCCTCCAGATAGTTTTATGGTTAAACATCGCTTAAAAAGACTTCCATATAATAAAACACAAAAGTTTAAGGATTCTAAAAAAATACCTACATCATTTTCATTAGGGGAAGATTTAGATGTGGTATAGAACAGCTCAACTTTTGATGGATCCTGCTGGGCAAATGAGAATGGATATGCCCAAGACAAGATTTAATATAGAAGATAACTTAAGACATACAGTGTGGACTAATACATATGAAAATGATCCCACAATTCCAGTTGTTATTAGACTATATAGCAATAATCAAGAAATAGGCGATATTCAGTTTACATATTATCCAGCTTTTTATGAAATGGCAGAGGGTAAACTTCCATATCCAATCATCAATGTTTACAGAGTTAAAATTGATGAATTAGGATTAGAAGAATATATGGATATAAATGAACAAGCTGGAGAAGATGTAGAATCTCAAAGAAGCGGATGGGGACTTGGACAATATCTATACAAATTGATGAAAGATTATGTAGCTGAACATTTTCCTGATGCTAGATTTATTACTGGAGAAGTTCATTCTAATACTGCATTAAAAGCTAGAAACAAGATATTCGGTAAACCTCATACTCTTCAATATAGAGAAAGAGAAGATAGATTTAGATGGAAAAAAGAAAAAATTACAGAGCCACAAGCAATGGAAAAATTACCTCCAGCTCAATGGGATTCTTGGGGAAGTGCAAAAATTGATAATGATGTGCATGTAAGAGTTGTGCATAAACTTCCAGAACAAAAACAACCAGAGCCACAAGAAGAAGACAAATCACAACTCAAGATGGATATTTAAAATGAATTATATTGACTTACTGAAATTAGCAGGCATATTTGATAAACAACAAAACTTTAGATTATCAGATAGAATTTTTAAAATTGTCAAAGCTCAAGTGGATGATTTTAATTTAGATGAAGATCCATTAGGTATTAGCGATATTAAGCCATCTGGAATGAAAGACGATCCTGTTGTTGCTCAATTAAGACAAATGGTAATGAGCGGTCAAATTACAGAACAACAGTTTTGGATAATGCTTGAGAAACATAAGCCTGGTTCATTTCAAAATATGCTTCAAAATGTTGGTAAAGCTGGAGATTACGATGTAGATAAAATTCAAAGTAATATCTCTGCTCAAGGTATTAAAGTTGCTCCAAAAGAAAGAGATATACTTGCACAATTTTATGAACTTTCCAATGATGTTTTTGTAGATTTTATAGATTCTTTGCAATCCAATTTTGCTTCATCACTTAGAACTTTAGCTAGACAAAACCAATTGCCAGAAATGTTCAATGAAATTAATGACCATAGAGCTGGAAATCTTTTAATGGAACTTCACGAACCATCTACAAAAGAAGAATTTTTAACTAGAGAATATTTAGAACTCAGAGCTCACGGGATTTCTTTAGATGATGCTGTTGCTATGGGTTCTGCTGGCGATTATGAAAATATTAATGAAGTGTTGAATGCATTTATAGAAAAAATGATCCCTTCATTCACATCCCAAGCTTCAAGAATCACAGGTTTAAGATACCAAGAAGATGATGTAGCAAGAAAACTTAGTGGATTGACCATGAACGATATGAATGAAAGAATAGAGAATGCATTAGCCGAGTTGTATTACATTTATAAGGGTTAAAATTATGTGGTATCGAACAGCTGCAGAAAAACACCCTTGGCTCAACTATCCTCTTTCAAAAGATGTCCCTGAAGGCTCAGTTAGAAGATTACATTACACTTCTGACGATGATGTTTTGCTGGATCAAATTAAACAACAAGGTATTTTAGTAGACAAATCTAAAGGTCATGAGTTTGGCGATCCTAGAGCAATATTTTCAAATCCAGCAACAGAAGAATTAACTAGACAATTCAAAGAAAAGCCGCTTGTAGAATTCCATACTCCTGCTGACAATATCATCGGAGACCAATATTCTTATGCTGATGTTTCTCCAGAACAAATATTAGGTGTTTATCCTAGTTGGTATTCAAAACTTATCTATCTTGTTGAAAAACGTGGGCTAGAAGGAGCAATAAATTTCCTCAAAGATAACGATTTAATTAAAGATGGAATTTATGCAAAAGTTTATGAATATCTTCTTAAAATGGATTGGTTACAAAGACACAATGTTCAATCAGAAAATGGCAAGTTCGTTTTTTACCATGGAACAAGAGCTAACTTACCAGACAACACTTTAAGAGCAAAATCATTATTAGAAACAACTCCAGAAGAAGCTCAAAAATGGGGGGATACTAATACAAGAAATGATAGAAGAAAAAGATTAAATATTTACAAAGTATTAGTGGATTTATTTGATTTTGAAACTGGCTTTTGGGCAACTACTAATAAAGATTTAAAAGCCACCAAGGTAGGATAAATTATGTGGTACAAACATGCTCAAACTCATCCTTTAGTTGAAAAAGCTAAAGAAAGATTTAATGTAACTAAGAACCCTGATCAAGCTGGTTTTGTGTTAGATGATGGACAGTTTTTAAATTTATCTGGTGGAAATAGCTACAGAGAAATGATGCATGATGAAATTCGTGAAATTATGCCTGAAAATCCTCCTGCTGAAAATGAATGGCCAAATCCACATAAACAATATGTAGTTCCTTTTATGCAAAGCACAAATAGTTTAAGAGTTTCAAGAGATGGTTATGAATGGAGTGTTGAAATACATAGCGTTCCAACCGTTGAACAAATCAAAGAAATATCAAAACATCAAATAAAAGGAAAAGATTTTCATTACGAAATACCTCCTTTAGGAAGAAATGCATACGGAACACTGGAAAGTACAAATCCTAGTGCTGTATTTAATTTCTTGATGAGAATCAGAGAAAATATGTTAAGAGATAAACCATAAAAAAAGGACCTTTCGGTCCTTTTTTATATTGCTAAATAATAACTCCAAGTTTCATCAATAGTTTGCATTTTTCCTAATATAGCTTGAAATGAATATCTAGGAACTTTAGGTTTGGATAATAATTTAAAACCACATTGTTCTAAAGTTTTCCATCCTTTTGAAGCATTACATCTACGACAACAAGTAACTAAATTATCCCAAGAATGTTTTCCACCTAAATGTCTTGGAGTCACATGATCAAGAGTAAGTTCGTTATTTGCATTTCCACAATATTGACAAGTAAAAGCATCTCTGGAAAAAACACCGATTCTACTAACCTTATAATCTCTGAGATGTTTTCTCTTTACATTGTGCCTTAATCTTATTACTTTAGGGACAATAAAAATATCCCCGCCACCAGAGTATATAACATCACTTTCGTCATAATGTAAAGCATCGGCCTTACCCACTAATAGCAACTTCATAGCCCTGGATAGATCACAAACATTTAAAGGTTCATAATCTAAATTCAATAATAAAACCCTAGACATAAAAATATTATACCAGAGATAAGAGCACAAACCTAAGATTAAACATTTTGGGTTTAATTATCCATGTAGGCCTTTAACACTCTTATTTATAATATTCTAATAAGATAAATATTTCTTTTGAGGTTTATTATGGAAAAAGATTTGTTAAGCGCAATTCACAATATTGCATGCGAACTTGAAGATAATGGTTTTTTAAGAGAAGCCGATGTTCTTAGTGATGTTTTTATTAAAGTAGCAGCTAAGAAGAAAAAGAAGAGTTCAGGTAAAAACGTACCTAATAATCCATCATTGTGGGCATCATGTCAGGCTCAAGCAAAGGCTAAATTCGATATTCATCCTTCAGCTTACAGCAATGCGTTTGCAAGCAAAATTTACAAGCAAAAAGGTGGTACTTGGAGAAAAGCTAAGTAGAAATGTCTAAATCTAAGTACAAAATCACTGTAAAAACTGCTGGTTGGGAAAAAGAAGAATTTCCTGACCAGTTGTTTATACCTAGATCAGATTCTGTTAAAAAGAAGCCTGATCAATTAGATTTTGATCCACATAGATTTAAACCTGTAACTAATAACAGAGGTGTACCAAAGCCATGGGGTGGTTTATGGACATCTGATTATGATCCAGAAAACAAAACCTCTGCTTGGTTTGAATGGATGATAGAGAATATGCCTGGTTGGGTTCCTGAAGGCGATAGTGGATTAATTCTAAGACCAGACCCAGAGTTAACTAGAGCATATCATATTAATGACCCAGATGATTATTTTAGATTGCAAAGAGATTATCCAGCTTATCATCATCAAAGAAAGGATGAAAATGGCAGAGTAATTCCAGGTGCAGATTTAGAAACAATTAATTTTGCAGAGCTATTTGAACCTGAAAATAAGGGTGGAGCTGGATTACATGCATTAAGAGTCAAACAAGATGCATTGGATGAACTTGGGGATGAGTTGAGAAACTGGGACATACCTTCTACAGTTTGGACTCCCGGTTCACCATTAGAAGAAGTGGGAAGATTTGCTCCAAGAAAAGAAATGCCTAATAGATATGAGCAAGAGAATCCATTTAGAAAAAGATCATCAAGAAAAAACACGAGAACAGCAATGAAATCACTACTTCAAAAATTAGCTCATTTAGATAATATCGGAGCATTTAGATATGCCGATCATGTTTCAGAAAGATTAGTTTTTGCACAAAATGATCCAGATGAAATTCAACAAATTGAAAAAGATGTTGATCAAGATTTAGCTAATGAAAAGATTCCATTAGAAGTTGCAGAAAAGATTGCTAAAAAAATCAAGGATGCAAAGTTTTATATGCTTTCTGTTGGTGAAGATTCTAAAACACCTAAAGGTTTGGCTTCAGGATACATCACAGGCATCCTTTATTTAGAGCCAGGTGCATCTACTATATATAATGTTGATGAGTTTAATGAATACGCAAAACAAAGAGAAAAAGAAGGACTAAGTAGAAATCAATTATGGAATGAATTTAAAGAAGCAAACAATCCACATAAAGAGGTTATCACTTGTACTCACGCTTCTCCTTCTTGTTTGAAAGATTGTATTTATCACACAGGTAATGCTCGTTTTGACAATGTTCATATGGCAAGAGAAATGAGAACTAGCAGGTTATTTCACCCAGAAACAAAAGCTACAACAATGTTAGAAATTGAAACTGATATTGATAGACTAATATCATTGTGCAAAGAAATCTTTAGATTTCATGGTGTACAACTTCAACCAGTTATTAGATTAAATGGCACCACTGATATCAACTGGGCAAAAGAAGCTGCATATCTTCATGAACAGTTTCCTAGTATTCAGTTCTATGATTACACTAAAGTTCCTAAGTATATGGACATGTATTTATCTGGACAAAATCCATACACAGGAAAACCATTTGCTCCTAATTACCACCTTACATTCTCAAGATCAGAAACTAATAGAGCTGAAGCATTAAAGTATCTTGAAATGGGTGGTAATGTTGCGATTGTATTTGATAAGACTCCTGAAACTCTTACTTATCACGGAAAAACTTATCGTGTAGTTGATGGTGACAGACACGACTTAAGATTCTTAGATGATGTTGAAGGAATGAAACAATCTGGAGAAGGTTTAGTCATTGGTCTTAAATACAAGAGACCATCAAAGACAGAAGGCCAAAGAAAGAAAAAAGTAGACAATCAACAAAAAGTTTCTCCATTATTTAGAAAACTTGAAATGCTTGGTGAAGGTGCTCAAGTTCACGAAGCTCCATTTGTTATTCAGACAAATGGTGAAAAGAATGTGATTGTAGGTTAATAAGATGGAAAGAGAATCAAAGTGGACTCAAAAAAGAAAAAATTCTATAGACTGCAGCAACCCAAAAGGTTTTAGCGAACGAGCCCACTGCCAAGGTAAAAAGAAAAAGAAAATGAAAAAATCTCAAGTAATTTTAAATGAGTTGAATAGAGTTGCTAATGGTCTTGAAGATATGAAGCTTTTAAAAGAAGCTAAAGCTATTCATAATGTTTTTGTTAAAGTAGCATCAGAATTTAAAAATGAATACCAGGTTCCATTTCCTATGAATCTTGACGATGCTTTGAACAACTACGATTCTGGTACATATTCTGTTGATAAGAAAGGAAGTTGGGAAGATGCAGAACCAATTTCAGATTTCAGAGAAGAGTTGTCAGATGAAGATTTGCATCAACCAGCAGCAGTGGACGATAACCATATTGTATTTTATAATGAAGATGAAGAACACGTAGAAGTAATGAATATGATTCCTAAACATCACATGGATTCTTTACATAAAAATCCATCAGATGAAACAAGAAGAATAAAAAGAGCAAAGGAATAAAAAAATGATTAAATTTGCAGGACAGATTATTGAAGTAAAGAAGTTGTTTCCAAAAGAAGGGAAATCAAAGTTTATTAAGATTTCACAGATGGAAGAAGAGCAAAGTGTAATGAGTCAACAAGAGGCTATCGCAAAGTTTATGCCTGAGATTGAGTCAAGTGGTACAGATTTTGAGAAGTTTACCAAGATTAAGGCAAGACCAGCACAGCCAG
>Ga0209086_10003264_pt1 | contig 12444 bp, 11 predicted proteins | sample M_130207_XF_Meta_FD_187312 | JGI IMG/M metagenome (GOLD analysis project Ga0209086, IMG submission 187312) | Freshwater microbial communities from Lake Montjoie, Canada to study carbon cycling - M_130207_XF_MetaG (SPAdes) (version 2) | ecosystem: Environmental > Aquatic > Freshwater > Lake...
ATAAGAATTGCGACCTAAAATAATATATTGATTTATTATAAATGGATTATTTAGAGATAAAATCTACGGAATTAATTGGAAAAGGAAAAGGTCAAATACAATCTTTAAGTGTGGGACTACTTACCCAAGCAACGAAACCAGACGGATACAAGTCATCGCAGTCATCTTCGGTTAGATTTCTTCTAACAGAAATCCAGAATGCCGAAAAAACACCGAAATACGAGAAAACGCAAGAAATCTAACAGAAATCCACACCAAATTAGATATGTGTTCGTAATAATTAATTAATTATTACGAGCAGAAATCAATAGCACATATAGATTTCTGTATATAGGGCATTTGATTTCTTACAGCGCTGTTTAGATTTCTTCTTTTTAAGTTGTTTCTCTATTATATAAGTATTCCAATCGCCTATTATAATTGATTCAGTAATTCATTTAGATTTATTATATCTACTAATAGTATAAAAGATGAGTTTCACATTCCAAGACACCGCTGATAATGTTTATTACGATGTGACTATAACTAATTTAGAAACAATCAATCGTAATCCTCCGTCATTATACTTTAACGAAACAAGAAACACTCCCTTCGTGTATGACCCAGAGAGTTATTATTTAAGCATCATCCGTTTCACATTAGACACTCCTACGCTTCCAGTATTTATTCCAGTCATTCAACCGAATCAAGGTAATCGTGATTTAACGATTTATTCCGTCACGCTTTCTTGGACTAATCCAGTCGCACCATTTCAAACATTTAACCAACAGACATTCGTCAATTTCATTCCGCAGATACAAGATGTCGTTGTTCCAGCACCACCGAGTCAAACCACAGATGGTCTTCAAAACAACCAGACTGGATATTACGAGATATTGAATTATCAATATTGGATACTATTGATTAACAATACATTTACCACTTGCTTTAACGATTTGAATACCCAAGTGGTCGGCGCTGGTTTAGTTCTTCCATCTACACACGCTCCTACGATGTCGTGGGATACAACGAGTAATTGCGCCGTTTTAACGGCAGAACAAATTGGATACGACAATACTATCGCCAATTCAATTGGGATTTATATGAATCCAGCGATGTATCAAATATTTAGCAGTTTCACCGCTCTCATTTTGGGTTCGGTTGGCGTTACTAACGGAAAGAATATTCAAATTGTAATGAACGGATTTGGTGGCGCAACCGTCGTAGTGTTTCCACCCACCGCACCAGCAATTTCGCAGTATGACGCTCTACAAATCGTTCAAGAGTATTCTACTCTGGCGCTCTGGACTCCCATTACTTCAATCGTATTTACCTCAAATACTTTACCAGTAGTTCCAGCGAATATTTCCTCGCCCCTACTTTTCATTAACGGCGAAGTCTATAACAACGGCGGAAACAATTCAAATATTTCGCAAGTTGTCACCGACTTCGTGAGTGATGATGGTATTTACAAACCGAATATTGTTTATACCCCCAGCGCTCAATACCGATTGATTAATTTAGTAGGAAATACTCCAATCTATAATTTAGACTTAAATGTCTATTGGAAATCCAGAACTGGGGTTCTCCAACCTTTCAAATTGTCTTCTGGTTCTACCGCCACTATCAAACTTTTATTTACCAGAAAGGGAACTGGCGGAAGTTCATCCGCTTAAAAGTATTTTAAGGGAAAGAGAACATTTAGAGAATTGTTTTCTTTTAGCGCTGAATAACATTTTATCCAAAAAATTAAAATGTTAGTCTAATATATAAAATGAGTGATTTCCGCTGTGTATTAATTGAAGACGCTCGTATCGCCGATATTACTTCTACCGAAGGATTTGGGGTTATTAGCGGTGCTTCGCAATCCACTTTCCAACAATTTCAAGCAGTTTCAAGTAGTAATTCCTCACTTGTATTTAACATCCAAATCCCAAGTGAAAATATCGTGATTGACCGCCACTTACTATTAGCAAGTGAGTTGTCTTTTGAAATCAGCGCTGGTGGCGCAAGTAATCCAGTTCCAATTGGCGCAAAAGTATTCCAGTATGGTTTAACCGATTCGCTCCAAGCATTTCCTTTGAACTCTCTATTCACTACTACCCAAGCAACAATTAATAATGTGTCGGTTTCCACCAATTTACAAGATGTTTTGCCGATGTTGATGAGAATGAACTCAACCGAAGCATTAAGCAGATATAACACGATGACTCCCTCATACCCAGATTGCGCTTGGGGTGAATATCAGTATGGCGTTGGTTCAAACGCAAACCCTCTTGCCTCTTATAACAATATGTCTTACGACACCGATTTTTGCCCTCGTGGTGGATACAAATTAGAGTTCATTCAAATTGATAGATATGTTGGTGGTGTATTTACCGACAATTCTCCCATTTCTACCGACCCAGCAACTAACACTTGGAAAATCTTTATTAAGGTTCAATTGACCGAACCCTTCCTTGCTCTTTCACCTTTTATCAATATGACTCCTAATTGTTGCGCTGGTTTGGTTGGTGTGAATAATATGAGTATGGTGCTAAATGTGGATAGTTCTTGTAAGAGATTGTTCTCCACCGCCAATACTACGGTAAATGGTGCTGGAAACGGATTGACTGGATACATCTCTGGAATTGCTCTTGGATGGGCGGATGCTCCTAACGGTGGCGCTTCCCAAGCAGTCGGTTTCGCCAATACCAGATTGCTCTTCAACTTCCTTTCACTTCAACCAGAACAATACGCCAAGATTTCCACCAAGAATGTTGTCCCTTATATGGATTACCCCAGATATTTAACCACATTTGCCTCTGGAACTACTATCAACGCTGGTGCTACTCAAACACTCACATCTCAATCACTCCAACTCAATCAAGTTCCAGATTTGATTCTTATTTGCGCTCGTGTGCCGATGTCTTCTCAAAACCAGAATTACACCAGTTCCTTTTTATCAATTAACGGAATTAGCGTTAATTTCAACAACGCATCTGGTCTTCTTTCTACCGCAACCCAGCAAGACCTTTACAATATTTCATACGCCAACGGAAGTTCCCAGACATTTCACGAGTTTAGGGGATTTGCGGATGTTAATAATAATTTGTCTGGAACAGTATCGCAAGTTCCTACAACTGGCGCTCTCCTTGTTTTGAGTCCAGTTTATAATTTTAGTCTTCCAAGTTACTTATCAGCAAGTTCGCTCGGTCAATATCAATTCCAGTTCAACTTGTCGGTTACTAACCAGTATGATTTCGCTATATCTCAACCAGAAATCTGTATTATTACGATGAATAGTGGAATCTTCGCCACCCAGCAAGGAACTTCTCAAATCTTTACTGGAATCCTTACCAAAGAACAAGTGCTACGAACAAAGGAACAAAACCCTCAATCCGCTCTTTCATCTGTGGAATACCAGCGCCTCGTTGGGGGTCAAATGGGAAATCTTGGAATGGGTAATGTGATGGATATGGTGAAAAAGTTTAGTGGAATGCTTCCCTCGCAGATTAAGGATGTGATGAAGCAGTTCGGTATTGGTGGCGCTCACTCTGGCGGTGCTACGAGTGGTGGTGCGATGTCCGCTGGTGCGATGTCTGGTGGGTCAATCAGTATGGGTGGAAAATCTAAATCAAAACTCGCTAAACACCTTGCTTAAAATAGATTTTTAGATTTCTCGGTAAAATCGCAATAGATTTACATCAAAAACCGAATTAAGAAGTATTTAGAATTAATTATATTATTCAAAAAAATAATATAAGTAATAGTATATACGAATGAGTGGAATAGAACCAGTTCAAGAATACAACGAGTATATTAAGCGCCAACTTTTAGACGCAATTCATCGTGGCGTGGTTGGTGGATTGCCTCAACCTACGATGTTTGGTGGAAAACGAATGAGAAACTTTGTTTTGCCCTCATCTACCGAGTATGATTATCCCAGTTCGCTTTCAGTCGGTCATTTAGGGGCATCTCAACCAGATATGTTGGGCGGTTCATTTTGGGATGACTTCGGTAAAGGGTTTAAACAAGGGGTTTCTGGTGTCGCTCAAATCGCAACCCCTATTGTAAAAGAAGTTGGAACAGAACTCGCCAAAGACGCAATCCGCTCTTACGCAAAAGGGTCTGGTCGCCGTAGAAAGAAGGGTGGATATTTGATTGGTCGTGATGGAATGGTTAGGGCAACCGCCGAAGGCGGATATATTGGAATGACTGGAAACCCTTATAACGAGAGTGGATTCGGTTCGGCAAATACCCAGTTGGATAATTTTCCCAAATGGGGTGGGGCGATGTCTGGCGCTGGTGTGTTTGATACTTTCAAATCTGGATTTTCTTCGCTTGGAAATGCTATTGCGCCAATCGCAAAAGACATTTTTCACGATGTCGTTGTTCCAGAAGGAAAAGAATATTTGAAAGACCAAATCAAGGAATACAAATCTGGAAAAGGTGGGTCAAAATCCAGCGCTATTATTGCGAAGATGATTGGAAAGCAACGCAAAGGATTTGAGATTGATAGAGTCAGTCGCCCATCTGGAAATGCGATTAATTACGCCAAGAAAGCATTCGGTCAAAAATACAAGGGCAAGAAACCGAGTGATATGTGGAATACTTACAAGGGTGAGATAATGGAACAACCAGCGCCCAAAAAGCGTGGTCGCAAACCCAAAGCGCCAGTCGCCCCTCAACCAGAAAGCGAGAGTGATGAAGACGAACCCCAGAATGTAGTGGTTTCGGCGCAACCCCCAGTTGTTCCCTACAATCCAGCGAAGGGCGTTGGGGCAAAACCTCGTGGTCGCCCTCCTAAAAAAGGCGCAAAAGGAACGGCAGATATTCGTGGGTTTTTTACAAGCGGTTCTGGAAGACCTCTTACTGGTTCTGGGGTCGCAGATGATATTGGTAAAATCGCTCAAATAGCAACACCATTCTTACCTCTATTAATGGGGTTGGGTCGTGGCGACCCTTTGCCTCCTCATCCTTGCGGTGGAAATTGGGCGGATGATTTGGGTAAAGTAAGTAGCGCTATTGCTCCATTTGCTCCGCTCCTTTTAGGACTTGGGAAAGGCAAACCTCCCAGTAAATACGCCATTAATAAGATGATGAAAGGCGGAAACTTCTTGGACGACTTGGGTAAGGTAAGTAGCGCAATTGCGCCATTTGCTCCCTTGTTAATGGGTCTGGGTCGTGGTGGAAATTGGGCGGATGATTTGGGTAAGGTCAGTCAAGCAATCGCACCATTCGCTCCTCTATTAATGGGGTTGGGTCGCAAGAAAAGCGCTGGGTCTTTATCTGGAAAAGCAGTAAGACGCTCACCGATGCTTGGCGCAGACGGACACGGAATATTACCTTTCCAACCAGTAGTCGCTAATCGCAAAAAAGGCGGTGTAATGATAATGGATAATCCCAGTCAATTTCACATCAATACTGGATTAATGCCCCCAGCATTAGCGTCTTACAATCCACCAGTTCCTTCGGTTTCTGGAAAAGGTCGCAAACAACTTCCTCATTCTGGTAAAAAGCGTGAATCCGCTCGTGGCGCAATCGTCGCAGAAGTAATGAAGAAGCACGGATTAAATCTCCCACAAGCATCAAAGTTCGTCAAGGAACACGGATTATATTAATTTAGTGGTGTTTCGTAAATAGAAAAATAGAAATATAACACAAAATAAAATATCTTTGTATTATATAAATGCCGTTATTACCGAGAAAGAATAATTTGGATTACCAACCAGACAATATCATTCAAGCGTCAAAGCAATTGACGACGATTGCTCTGGAAAATATGAAGAATCCTCTTACCGACCCAGACCAACCAGCGCTGTCGGCACTCTCTTCACAGAAATCTTTGAGTGGAAGTATGGATGAGTTTAGCAAATTGTTATTGGGATTACAATCGTCATTCATCAAAGCAAAACAAGAAGGCGCAAGAATAGTTGGTATATTTTTAAGACAACAAGGCGCAAGACAAGGCGCAGACCAAATGCGCCAACGACAAGAACAAATGGACGATTTTGGCGTGAGAATGAATGAAAGAATGAATCAAGCAGAAGAACTCCAACGACAAATTAACGAAGAACAAGCAAGACTTCGTGGCGAAGGCAGACCAAAAGGAAGTAAAAATAAAAATAAAAAGGCATCCACTCAAACTTCGCCACAAGCGCCATCTACTCTTTTACAAATTGAAGATGCTCCTCCCCAACAACAATCTCCAAATATTCGCACCTTTTTTGGTAATCCAAGACCAGTAAGACGAAGACTGGTTATTGAAGATGATGACGAAACTCCCACACCACCTCCTTCCAGACCACCTTCCCAACAATTATCTCAACCAGTAAGAAGAGTAAGCGCCGAACCAGTTGGTAGATTCGGTGTATTACCAGTTGCCGATTATTCACGCCGAATGATTTCGCAAGGCGCAGTTGCCGACAGTTTTATTGAAGACCCAGACAGCACCAATACTGAAAGCAGTATGCCTTCGTATAATAATAACGACGATGAGAGTTCGCAATCATCCATTCCAAGTTGGTATAATCCAAGTGATAGGTCAAGTTCGTCTGGTAATTCAAGTTCGTCAAATAGATACAGATATGGGGGCGATGGGGATGATTGGGATGATGGCGACGGTGATGATACAAACTCATCTCATTATTCAAATGGGGGCGCACCAAAAGAAGTATTTTACGACGCAAATCCAAATACCGTTTTGTCTTCTCTAATTTTAGACATTACACGACAAATCCGTTATATGGATTTGTTGGTGATTTCCAGAATAAAACCAGCAGTTCAACAATTAAATCCCTCCCAATTAAATACATTATCCCAAGCATACGCAACCTTAACTGAATTGTGGAATACTTTTAGTGTAATTACCCTTAATAATTTAGATTTTTCTTTGGTGGATTATTTCAAAGATGTTGTTAATTTTGGCGACCAAATAATAAAGATTTTGGAAGAAGAATTAAACAAATTGAAAATTGATTTGTTAATCGTGGTTAATTCGTATAAACAAAATGAAGCGATTCAACCACCCAATTTCACTCCCAATTCGTTCTGGGAAAATAGCGCTGTTAGAGAAATGGAAGGCGCTGGTCGCACTTTTACTGGGCGAAATCATTCTGGTCGTGATATTCCTACGATTTGGCGTGGCGCTCAACGAGAATGCGCTTATAAATATATGCTCTAATTACATTCGGTTTTGTTTCTTCAAAATAACATTCTGGTAAAATCTTGCTCGTTTAAGAGTTTTCAAATGATACTCGTGAGGATTTCTCAATATCATTTCCGCAAATGCTTCCAAATCTGGTAATGGCGGATGGGTTTGGTTGTAGCGCTTAAATTGCGCCGTGAAACTTCCCCATTTCAAATCTTCCCAGTCTGGATAATTTTCCTTCTTTTTAAATCCAGCACCTTCCCCAATATAATCGTCGCCCAATTTATTCAAAATATCGTAAGAATGATTCCCCAAAACATCAAACGATTTATCCGTTGGAACGGTGATGGAATGTTTTTTGGTATAACTGGGGTAAAGTAAGCGACTGACGCTGGATACTGGGGCGTATAGACTGGAAACAACATCCTTACTTGACCGCACATTATATTCATTCGCCAACGGAACTTCGCCCTTGTATGCTGGATTCACATTAATAATTTCTTTCGTATTTGCGCCCAATTTTCTTGAAAGCACCGACCCTTGTGAATGTCCCAGCGTAGAAATATTTTTCGCACCATACTTGCTCTCCGCTTGGTCTTGGATTGCCTTGCCTTGTCTATATCGGTCGGTATTTTCGTAATTTCCCAAAGCGTATGCTAAATTATTTCCCCAATCCAGCGCTCCACTCGTTCCACGATGCGCCACGACAGCGCTTCCATCTGGTTTATAATATACTTTTGCGTATTCATTAGATAGACCATTATCCAAGACCCAATCGCCGATATTTTGCGCTGGTTCAGTCTGGTAAGAAGCGTCTAATAAGTTTCTCACTTCACTCGCTCTCAATTTGCCTCCCTTTTTCTTAAATGGCGGTAAATTACTCATTCCTTTTATATCTTGCTTTATTTTAATTTGAGATTTCAATTGTTTTGGGTCAATTTCGGTGGCGGTTAATGGTGTGGATTTATTTATTCGTTTTGTTGGGCGGTATACTGGATAATCTTCGCATCCAATATCCTTCCATTCTTCTTTATACCATCTGGCGAGATTTTTCGGTTTTCCATCATCGGCGTATTTACCGCCACGCTCTTTGTATGTTTTCACTATCCATCCGCTCTTGTAAGCGCTGGGTTTTGAATATCGTTGGTCTGCTTCCTTTTTTACTTGGTCGTATAATCGCTGGTCTAAAATTGTCGGCATTTTATTATATATGGATATATTAAAATGACGGAAATCATTTACGACAGCGCTGGAAATCTATTTAAAATAGAATGGGAATATGATTTAGGATTGAATCTGGTAATTACATCAATCAATCCAATTTAAAAATATTTGTATTATATAAATGGATACAGATTTTCTCAAAAAGTATTTGCGATTTAATGGGGCAATCATTAACGATAAATCGTTTAATGCGAATACCAAAATGAAGCAACCCAAACTCGCTCACCCTACACGCCAAGAAGTCGGTGTTGGTGAAGATATTCATCCGCAATTCAAACCATCTTGGGAAGAAGTCAAAAAGGAAGTTAGAGAACCAGAATTAGAAACACTCAAAGGTAAAGCGCTACTTAAAAAGGTGTATCAAGGTGGCGCAAAAGTCAGCGCTTCCCAGATTTTAGACAAATTGGAAACACATTTAGAAGGTCATTTGAAGCGTGGGGATGATGTAAAAGACGAATTGAAGGCGGTTGAGAATCTGGAAGGTGGTGGTAGGGAAATAACCGCAAACAAAATCCCCAAGACCGATGAAATCTGGAAATGGTCTAATCCCAAATTGGCGCAAAAGAACGCCACCAAATATTATAAACAAGATTTATATCGCTCTAACCGAAAAGACAAAAAATATATGATACAAGACCCAGACGGCAAATGGGTTCATTTCGGTCAAATGAAATACGAAGATTACACCAAACACGGCGACCAGAATCGTCGTGAGAATTATCTCAAAAGGGCATCCAATATCAAGGGCAATTGGAAATCTAATCCTTATTCTCCAAATGCGTTGGCGATGAGAATACTGTGGTAAGTAGCGCTGTATATTTAAAATAAAAAAAATTATATTACTTTTTTTATTTTATTTTTTATTTACTTTTTTATTTTATTTTTTATTTACTTTTTAATTTTGAAGAAATCCGTGATGGTTTTGTATTCGGTTTTGGTTCTATCCACCTCAAACTTATCTGGATAATTCTTCATCAAAAAATATCCTTTATAACTAATCGGCGCATCATTTTCCGTATCACATTTTTTTAGAAATGTGTTGTAGATGGTGTGATGCGCCTTGTAGGTTTTTTTGGTGGTCTTGGTAGTGTAATCGGCGATTACCGAATATTCACCCATTTCTTTACTTTCGCATTCCCAGAAGCATCCGTTTTCTAATGCGTATGGTAAGACTTCGTCTAATGCGGTTGGTTCGTATTTGACTATTCTACCCATTAGTGTAAAATATTGGTCGTGCTTGGCGTTCTTGGTGCGTGTTAATTGCCTATCCAAATAACTTGCGTCTGCTTGGGCGTTATTCCTCTGTTGCGTATTGGTCGCCAATAGATTCATCGCTCCACCCATTACTTTTTGGGTTTTTTCCAATTCTTCCTCCTTCTTGGCGAGTTTCTCGGTTGCGTATGCGTATCCAGATTTCTTGGTTGGTTTGGGTGTCGTCATCTTACTACTTATACATTATATAGAGTAGTGTCTTTAAGTCCTTTTAAACAATATATTATATTATATATCTATTAATAAGTAGTCCAAAAATGGGATATATTGTAGCGCTATATAAGTAAGACAGCGCTGAAAAAAGTGGAAGCATTTTCGGCAAAACCAATTGCTTCCACCTTGCTTCCACTATTGCTTCCACCTTGATTCCTTACCATTTCTCGTAAGGATATTTTTTTTCTTTAAAAAAGTATGGTAAGGGTGGAAGGAGTGGAAGCATTATTTCACTTTCTATATACAAAAGTTTTTTTTATTTTTTTCTCAAAATCCTTAAAGACTTGAAAAAATGCTTCCACTCGTTCCACCCTTACCATCACTTTTTAACCTTGAAATAAAAAGACTGCGTAGATGGTAAGGATTTGAGTAAGCGACGAGTGGAAGCATTAGTGGAGGCAAGGTGGAGGGAATAAAATGCTTCCACTTTTGCTTCCACCTTTTTACTTTACTTAAATAAGTATTTTGAAGTGCTTGAAATAATAAAAAAATTATTTTTTTTTAATTATTTTTTTTTTAATTTTGGAATATTTTTACATTTCATCTTCATCTGTTTCCCATTCATCACTATCATCTGTATCTTCATCTGGTTCTGGTTCTGTTTCTTCATCGCTTTCACTACGCATTTTATACACCCAACCGTAGCATTTTTCGCAATATTCGCCGTAATTTTCTCGCTCTGGATAGGTCAATAATTTATTACATCTTTCGCAATCCACATCATCTTCAATTTGAAGGCAATCCACTTTGTATCTTGGAATATTCAATACATCGTATTTTCTTACATTATATACTCTATTAGACCACCTTCGCATCGTGAAATATATGGATGGGTATAATGGGGACAGATTTGTAAAGTCTAATCGCCCATTTATTTCCGCATTCATATCTTCATCATTAGTCAATTCCTTCATTACTTTTGCGCTTGGAGATTCCCCCAAATACGAAAAAATAATATTGAGTAAATGGTGGTTGCCGTTTAGGTATTTGTCTGCTTGTAATAGTATATCCATCTTGTTCTGCTTATACATTATATACTGGGGTGTCTTTAAGTTGTTTTATAATATATTATATATATTGTAATAAGTAAAGATACAGCGCTGTATTTACCCAAAAGTATTTGAAAGTGCTTGTAGCGCTACAAAATAAATAATAAAAAAAATGATTTTTTAATTATTTTTAATTTTTCTAATTTTTTTCTAATTTTGGAATATTTTTAAATTATTTTACCCAATTGTAAGCGGTAAATATCGTTCTACAAGTGGGGCATTTATTTCCAATTAATTTGATACAATCACCGCAAATATCGGTATTACAAGCGCAATTATTTACCCATTTTCCATCCACTTTTTTATACATTTTCGCCATTTCGGTTTCGCATTTATCCATCAAACAAACGCAACAATTTAACTGGGTAAATGGGTTGCGTTGATTATACCATTCGGTAGAATAATTTACCCATTCTTCTTTATCCAAACAATATAATAATTCGTGGAATTGTTCCAGATTTAATAGTGTATAATGGTCGTTGGTGCGTTTTTCCAATTTTTCTATCGTAATATTCATTTTTCCCAAATCACTTAATAATGTCTGGAAATTGTCTATTGATTGATTGATTCCTTGTATGGTTAATGAGTGAATTATCATACCGACTGGATTATTTTTCATTTCCTTCGCCATTCGTGCTTGAAATGCGGTATTTTTATCCTTGATTTTTTGGATACTTTTGAGTCGCTTTTCCTCTAATTTTAATAGGGCAATTTGCGCTTTGATTTCTGCTTGGGTATTCATCTTCTTATACAGTATATAGAGTGGTGTCTTTAAGTAGTTATTTATAATATATATTGTATAAGTAAAGATACAGCGCTGTCTAATCGGCGTAGCGCTACATTCTTTAAATACTTATTTTAAATAATATATGAAAACAACTTAAAGAGATATAGCGCTGTATATTTGGAGTAGCGCTGTATATTTGGAGTAGCGCTGTATATAGTATAAGTATTTCAATTCAAGGCAATCAGCGCTGTATATTTGAGATGTTGATATACTTATTACAATATATATTATAAAAAACAACTTAAAGACACCCCTATATATAATGTATAAGTAGTAAGATGACGAGTATCCAAGAACAACTGAAAGCATTAAAAGCGCAAGAATCCGCATTAAAAGCGCAATTGAAAAAGTCGCAAAAAAAATCAAAGGAAGAATTGAAAAATATTGCGGATTTCAAAAAATATGTGTCGCAATACGAAATGCGCCCAGATTTTTCGCAGATTTTAAGATATTTATTGGAAATAAATGAGTTTGAGGGCGGAGGATTGGAACTTTTTGAAAATTGGTTTTCACTTTACGGAAAATCAAAAGAGAAAAAAATCAAAAAAATCAACCAGATTTGCGACCTAATTGGTGGCGCATATCCCACCAAATATCTCAATTTACGAAAAGGATTGTTGGAAGAAGTGGAAGCGGAAGATGAGGAAGAAATGTAAAAATAAAAAAAAAATAAAATAAAAAAATAAAAAAAATAATTTTTTGAGGTAATTACAGCGCTGTAATAATTTGTAGCGCTGTAATTAGATGTAGCGCTGTATCTATACTTATTACAATATATATAATATATT
>Ga0209086_10003266_pt1 | contig 12443 bp, 9 predicted proteins | sample M_130207_XF_Meta_FD_187312 | JGI IMG/M metagenome (GOLD analysis project Ga0209086, IMG submission 187312) | Freshwater microbial communities from Lake Montjoie, Canada to study carbon cycling - M_130207_XF_MetaG (SPAdes) (version 2) | ecosystem: Environmental > Aquatic > Freshwater > Lake...
CAGAAATAAATTTACACCGGCCGCCGGCCACGCTGTGGCCTCGCCCCCCTTCCAATCCCCAAGGGGGGCTGCGCCAGGGGAATGAGGGGGTTTTTAAAAGGTGTTTTTAAAAGGCTCGACAAGGATTTGGGTGAGATTTAAGGTTCAAAAATGCTAACAGATAGGCTGTTCTTAGCGCAGGATAGGCTGCAAAACCAGCTGCCCATTATCTGTTAGGCATCATTGAGCATTCACTTCTAGCCACACCACAAAATTATGAAAAACATAGCCCAGTCTATCTCACATTGGACACCGTTTGCATTTTGCGTTTTCCTTTCATACATGGCGCTTTTCGCATCATCGTCGAGCAGCCCTGATCCGGGTTGGTGGAAGCCTGCGTTTTTTTCATTCCTTCCGATGTGTTTCTTTTTCGCTGGCTCTGCGACATGGCAGATGCAAAAGGAGATTCGGGAGTTGCGGAAGCAGGTCACAGATTTGCAAAGCAAGCAAGTGAGTTCACATGATGCTGCCTAACCAATCGCCGGAGCCATCCGCTGTTGGTTTTTACACAGTTCTTCAGAAGAAGGTAGTCCGCTGTATGTTATGTTGATTTTACCTTCTCCGATTTTGATCTTTTCAAAGACCGTTTCCACGATTGACCGCTTCCGATCAGCGTCCATTTTTGGCCACTCTGTGTAGAGCAGCCGCGCTTCGTGAACCACTTCCTCGATGGAAACTTGGGTCACTTTCAACCGATTCACTTCCGCTTCCAGCTTGGGCAATCCCTCAAGCATCTGGTTCAACCGTTCCTCTGCGGGTTTATAGAACTGGCCGAAACCCTGCGGGGTGATTTGCCCTTCAAGGTAGAGTTTGTGCGTCTGATTCATTTCATCCCGCACTTTCTGGATTTGCCGCTGCAATGTCGCCAGTGCCGCCTCGTTTTCATCCCGATGTTTTTTGGCATCGGACAGCCGCACGGCAACTTGCTGGGGTGAACCGTAAAACTGGTGCAATTCCTCGCGCATGAGTTGTTCAAAATCTTCCACCGGCACTTTGCGATTACACGCGCGGCAATGAAATTTGCCGGTGTTTTTCCGCTCATACATTTTGCTGCCACAGTCGCACCAAATCCGGTTGCCAAAGGGATTGACGGGAACCTTGCCGGGCTTCTTCCATTGCTTGATGGATTCCTCAATGATTTTGTTCACCTGATTCCATAATTCTTCCGACACAATCGGTGAGCACGCTACCCTACCCCATTCTGCTTCCGGCTTTTCAGTTCCCGCCCACGAACCGGTTTTGCGGATGCGATTGAAATAATAAATTCCCTTCGCACTTGGGCAGGTCAATATCCGGGTAATTTGAGTGTCGCTGAATAAAGTTTTTTTGCGTGTGCGATAGCCGCCCGCGTTCAACAATTTTGCAACCGTGCCTTTGCGGCGGTATTGCAAAAACATTTCATACGCTTTCCGTCGGATGGGGGCTTCATCTTCATTGATAATTAGCTTCCGATCTTTCCATTGATAACCATAGGGCGCACTGCCGTTAATGGTTTTCCCAAGTTTGGCGCGGACAATAATGGATTCTTTTTGACGTGCCCCGATTTCTTCGCGTTCCCAAGTTGCCATCGCTGCGATGATGGTAAAAAACAAACGGCCAGCGGGCGAACTGGTGTCAATTGTTTCGGATAATGAAATTAAATCTGCATCGTGCTTCTCAAAATAATCTGAAAACTCCAAAAGCTCGGTGGTGTTTCTGGCCAGCCGGGCAAGTTTGGAAAAAAGCAAGCCGCTGATGTGACCGCGTTTGATGTCCGCCATCATCCGTTTGCACTCGGGATGCTCTTTGACCGACTTGCCGGAAACACCGGCCAGATTATAGACCTCTTTTATTTTCCAACCATGGGAGGCGGCTCGGGCGCGAGCGCGTTCAAGATGATGTTCCGGGCTTTCACCTTTGGCTTGTTCGTCGCTGCTGACGCGAATCCAAACGCCAACTTCTTTGGTCAAGGCATGGTTGTCCTTCATACACTACTTCATGGCAAAGTTAAAAAGCCGAATCAAGGACGAACTGAATTTGTAGAAAAGAAATTTCAAGGCAAACAAAAACCGGCACACGCTAGCAATGTGTCGGCTTTTCGCGTTTCGCTTTCGCGGTTTGCGTTACGCCTGAATGGTTTGAATCACACCTTCGGATTTATGTCCCTGCCCAATCATCACCCAGTCCATCGCGTCGCGGTGCGAGGCAAACTTCAAATAGTATTGCTCCGGCTCCCCTAGCGCGTCTTCGGTGATTTCCAAGACGACATAGCCGACGATTTTTCCGAAGGCGGAAACTTCCACCTGCAAAAATTCGTTGCCGCCCTTTTTGCCGGCGCGGCCGGCACGTTCACTGATGATAGTTGCGTATAATTTCATGGCCGGTTGCACTTAATCCCACCAGACCCGCAAAACCTTGTCTTCCCTGCCGCCATACATGAGAGAAATTTCTTTGCCCTCCAATAATTCCACGTCATCCGCACACCAACCGGCGGCGAGTTCCAGCAATTCATTTTCTTTGCCTGATTGCGGGAGAATCATCAACGTGTCCACATTCCAGATGTTGTCGGCTATATCACGGAGCGGAATCAATAGCGATTTATCAAAGCGCCCGATGATGACACCCTTCCATAAATCTTTGTTGGCTTTCAAATCCTGCTTCACCTGCTCACCGTCGAATTGGTTAAACGAAGCTCGCTCAATCAAATCCAACTGAATTTCCTGCATACTTTTTCGATTTTCCATTTTCAATGTGCGCCGCCGCTAGCAAGCGGCGGGGAGAAATAACATTATGATAAGGTGGTTAAATCTCCCTTGAGCGGCACAAAACATTTGCGCCGCCGGGGGAATTTTAACAGCAGTGCGGGAATTCAACTGCCGGGACAAGGCTCAGTGAGTGGGGCAATTCAGGCAGCGGAATTTTTTCCCATCTGCTCGTTGAATAATAGCACTGCTGTTCAAAGCGAGCACACCAAACCGGGATTGCCGCTAGGGCCGCTTTTTTGCTGGGAAACGGTTTGCAGCTTATCGGAAAACCGTCGGGGGAAATGACATCGTAAAACTTTTTTACCATGGGGTTATTGTTAGTGGATAAGCGAACGAAGAACCAAACGGGAACAAAGTTACTATAACAAATTTACGCCCTTTATGCAAGCGGGCTACACTGATTTAACCCTGAAAATCAGCGTTTTATTACAATTCAAGCTCGGTTATTTTTCACTAGCCAGCCGGCGCAAAAGCTCGGTGTTAATGGCAGAAAGTTGCACCGATTGCCGCTGAAATTTCAAGTGCGCGGCGATGCAAGTCCGGGCTTGTTTGCGTTGCGCTGGAGATTTTAGCAGGAATTTTTGCATCCGCCCGGTGCCTAGGCACTGCACGAGGTAATAGAACGGGCCGTGCTTGGATCCCCGCTGGCAGCGACAGTTCTTTTTGCCACAAGTCAGGTATTGTGTGACGAACGACGCCCGGATCATCTCGACCGGCACCTGCATCCGGCGCAACAGCCCGGCCTTACGCTTTTCTAGGTTGCCGACCGACAGTCTCCGCAGATTCGTTGTCTTAACCATAAATAAAGTTAAGGTATTTCCGATCGGTCATGGCGGCCCCTTGAGCGCCTTGGTCACCACCTCATAGATGCTTTGCTGGGTGGTCTTTTGTTCTTCCGGCGTTTGCTTTGGAAAATTTCGCTCGATGACAAATCCGCGACGTTTTTCCTTGGGTGACATCGGTTCCGTTGCCGGTGGTTCTTCCGAGGCGGCTGCCAGCTTGCGCAGCTCGTCCAAAAATTCATCTGGCGTGTAGTAACTAACCTTGGCGGCTTGCTCCGGCCCCAGGGCCCCCAGAACGGCGTCACGCCATGCCTCCCGAAATTTTTTATTCGCGCTGACAGCGGCAACTTTGGAGAAACCGGCTTGGAGACATTTCTGCACATTTTCGAACTCGTGGTTCACATTGGAACTGGCGGAGGCGATCTCCACGGCGATGTCCACATGCCCGCGTCGGAAAACCACGTCGGCAGCCTGCATAGAACCATGCTTCAACTGTTTTTCAATTTCAGAACTAAATCCCAACTTTTGACCTTCAGACTTCAACCGCTTCTGGGTAGTAGTGTGCCAAGCCACTCCCCGACCCGATACATGTGGTTTCGTTTCTTCAACGGCGGTTGGGGCGACGGTCGGTTTTGGAATAACAGAAATTTCAGGAGACACCACGGGAACACTGACCAATGATTCATTTTTTGAATCCGTAGCTGGCTCTGGTTTGGCCACCAATGTGATCGGTATTGCGGGCGCAGGTGCCGGTGGTGTCGGTGGAATTTTTGGTGAGGGCATTCCGCCGGAGTCATCGGTTGGTGACGGAGCCGGTTTGTCACCCCAGACACGCATGAGCAATGCCGCCTCAACCTCGGCTCGTGGGGTGGCATATCTGGCACGCGATGCGACAACGCACTTCATGCGCTGGTCTTCCGCTTCCGCCTCGTCAGGCAACTCCGGTTTACGCAGGGTGAGATTGAAATCGCCGTCGTTGCGTTCCACGCGCGCAATCGCCTGAAATTTTGGCAAATTCTTCAGGCTCTTGACGTCAAATGATTCAAAACCATCGCCTAGTTTTTTGGCGTCATCATCCCCCACCTTGAATACGATGCGTGTGCAAGGCTGGGTCAGCACCGCACTCGCCACCTTGGGATCGGTCTGTAACTGGTGCAACCCTTGATGCGCGAGCGTGAAACCAAGCCGGTATTTCCGCACCGCGCTCAAAATCTTGGCCATGCTGGGCGTGATGAAATGATCAAACTCATCAATGTATAACCAAAAGTCCCTTCGGGCAGCCGCCTGCTGTGACTGTCGGGCCATGGCGAGTTGTTGGAATTTCGAAACAAGCAACGTGCCGAGCAGATAGGAGTTTTCCTCACCGCATCCTTCGGGCAACCGGGCCAGAAAAATTTTGCCGCTGTCCATGATGTCCGCAAAGTCGAGTTTGTTCTGTTGCTGGCCCACCATGTTGCGAAGTGGTTTCCGGCTGAAAAAATCCTGCAACCGAGTCAGCACCGGGCCGATGGATTTTCCGCCGGTCAATTGCGGAAACACTTTCTGCCAGTAGAAAATAATTTCGGGGTCGGTGACCGTCTCCAAAAACTGTTTGCGATATTTAGCATCCAACAAAAACAGCCGGAGGTCGGATAAAGTCCCGCCGCGTCTGCTCTCTAAAAATGCGAGGATGGCATTTTGTAGCACGGTATCCATCTGATCGCCCCACGACGTGGACAGACGGCGAAACACAGCAATCAAATCCGACGCCAGCAAATTTTTTTCATCGTCAGAATGCGCCGACAAAATGTTGAATCCGATGGGAAAATCCACGTCGGAGGGATCAACCAAGACCACGTCATCAATCCGGTCATCGGGAATGATACCCAAGATTTGATTAATCAGGTCACCGTGCGGATCAAGGACGCCCAAGCCTTCCCCGTTTTCAATGTCCTGCTGGATGAGATTGAAGAGCAACGAAGATTTGCCGGTGCCGGACGAACCGATGATGTGAGTATGACGCACCCGTTGGTTGGCGGTGAGATAAACGGGAACGGTATCGCCATTATGCTCGTTGTCACCGATGACCAACCCCGGAGACTGGCGCACAATGTCGGGGGCGGCCTTGGTCAACCCGGCATCCCGCAATAATACCGGCGAACGCACCGCGCTTGATGGCAGATGAACAAAGCCAATGAGTTCGTCGGCGGTCAAAATCATTCCCGACCGACGGGATTGACGGCGCAACACATCTTCCAAATGGTCTTCGTAGGGATAGTCTTCGTTATCGAGCGGGATAAGAGTGTTACCCTGCGGGTTAGAATAGACCCTTAACGAACTTGCCATCTCGCGGGCGATTTCTTCCAAACGGCGGCGGGTAGCGGCGCGGGCCATGATCCGGACAACGGCGGCATACAACGGCTTGGCGGCTTTGTTTTCGGCTGCGCCCGCCAAATCAGAGGCATTGACGAACAATGGTTTTCCATCGGGATAAGAGACGGAATTGACCAAACTTTCACCCCAAGGATTTTGCACCGACTGCCAGAGGATCTGAAACAAAGCCAGTTCGCCAGGTTGCAAATCGGCCAGTGCTCCGATAAGACCGACGAACGTATCGTGCTTGCCAACGGCCAACGGCAACATGAATTCCCGCTCCAATCCAAATTCAATGGCAAAGGCCTCGTCGCCCGCGCTGGCATCCCAAGTTTTCGCAAGACCATCCTGTAGCTGACGAAATGGGACATCCGGAAAGTGAGCGGCCAACTGTTTTCGAACCGCTGGTGCATCTGCCTCGCAAGTGGCGAACTCGGCCAATACGCGCTGATGAGTTCCCACCAACTCAAACGCGACGGGTTCGTGGCACAAATCAAGATTTCGAAAAAATTGGTCGAAGGATTCGCGGCTAACATCCAGATCCGCTGGCAAGAAAGCCTGAAATTCAATCAGCGCGTCCCGCGTCAACGGCAGCGGTTCTGGCTCTTCTTCCACCTCTTCGACGACCGGCTCTGGCTGGGATTGGGCGAGTTTACGGAACAAGGAACTGAAGACCGTTGGTCGTCGGCCGGCATCCATCTCTGGTTGGGCCAGACGATAACCGTTGAAGAATTTGAACGGTGGTTCCGGGTAAACCGGTTCAGCAAACACCTGCCAGCCGCGCCCTCGCGATTCCCACTCATAAAACTGCTTGGACAGTTGTTCGTGGACGGTAGGCATGGTTCACGACCCCGGCGGTTGCCTTTCCGATGGTGGCAGTTTGTTTAAATTGGATACTGGCGGAGGCGGTTGGAAATGACGTTCCAACTTCACACCCTTGGAGGCACAAGTTTCATCCGCAATCTCCTGAATATACTGTGGCATCAATTGCAGATAGAGATTACGGGTGTCTTGCCGATAGTAGGTGTCCACACGAAACCAATCTTCATAGATGGTGGCGATCACCGGCAACTTCAGCAGCAGCGCATCCAGATCGGCGAACCGTCCAGTCGATGCGTTACGCATCACCCCGACCAAGGCGACTAACAACCCGACGGTGGCGATGATGGTGAACATCAGCCCCAACGGTTTTAACAGTAATCCTGCGACGGTCATAAAAAATGTTGATGCCGCCAACAGATGCCACAAGCGAACCATTGCCGGAACGTAAACCGTCCGACTGGAAAAAAAGTAATTGTTACCGAACGGCGCAGCACAAGTGTCGATGCATAAACGCTCGCGCATCAGGCGAAGATACACCCGTTGATCGGACAACAAGCCGCCCTCGGCAAAATGGATCTTGGAGATTTCAACACCCGGCAATTTACGGGCTGCAATCGCTTGCTCGACGCGCGCGTAAAATTCCTGGGCAGAGAGGTTGATGCCGTCGGCGTGAGATAATTTATAGTCGATGATTTCTCCACGTTTGTTCTCGATGCCGAAGGTGAAATCCAATAGGCGACGGATGGTGAGGCGAAACTTTTCGCTGCTTTTGGACTTGTCGTCTGGTGTAGCCATAGTCAAGTATCTGGTCGCAGCATGAGGTTGACCCGCAACTTGGTCAACCAAAAATCTGAACGCTGCGCATGTCTCTCCGCGCATTGTTTCACCCAGTCTCGGATGGTTGCTGCATCAGGCCGTCGATTGAAATCAGAATTTTCAGAATATGGCATTCTCGAAACAACCTGACTCTATGGAGACCCGCTTTGCTTACTGGCGACGAGTGCTTCGCCCCTTGTTCTGGTGGTGCCTGCTGGTTTTAGTGCTCTACGGAATCCGATTACACCAACGCTGGAATGCGCAGACCCATCTGCGATTCAGTGCCAGCGTGCCCGGGCAAAACGCGTTTGCTGATACCTATGCAGAAGTAGATGGCCGGCCATATTACAGCGGGCAACAGCTCAACATGGGGCAACACAAGTTGGTCATCAATCAGCAGAACGGATATCCATTCTCGACCAATATGTTCGTCTGGTATGGCTCCCACAATCTGGGAAACATCATTCTGGAACGCACCAAAGGAACACTCGCAGTGAGTTGTTCCCCGCCTGCCGACCGGCTCATCATCCGTGGCGCAGAATTTTCCACCACGCTCACCAACAGTTCGGGTTTTAATTCCCGTGTGCCTACGGGAAATTACCAAATCGAAGCTCTCTACGCTCATTGGCGGGACGCGGACACAGCAACAATCACAACAGACGGCATGGCGAGTAAATCGTTTGATCCCCGGTTTGGATCGGTCGCCGTCACGGGCAGTCATCCGGACATCCGTTTTGAACTTCGCAATCTGGATGGCGAACTCATGGCAGCCGGTCAGGTGCCGATGCTCATCACCGGATTGCCGGAAGGCAGCCAATATAAACTAACCGCTGAACGCAAAGATGACCAAAAAACGCTGGCGGTCGCGGTGCGTTACGAAAACACGAATGACATCAATGTGGAATACACGTATGGCGTGGTCACGATCGTGTCCAAGCCCGCTGGAGCCAAAATCTATCGAGCGAGGGAAGAGATCGGAACTACCCCGCTCACACTGAATGAAGTGCGCACGGGCAGCTTTGAGTTTTCATTGGCGCGAAACGATTATGAACCCGTCACCGCCAGTCTGTATGTGGTGGCCCAGCAGACGAATTATTTTAGCACCAATCTGGTCAGCGTATATTACACGCGCGCCATGTCATCGGCGCAACAGGCTTTCGCGAATCAGGATTTTGGCCGTTCGATGGACATGGCAATCGAAGCGCTCAAATACAATCCCGGAAATATCGCGGCTACCAATCTTCTGCTCGCCGCGACCTTCCGAGATCACCAGACCAAGGCGGCAAATTTCGCGGCACGCGGCGACTTTGCCGGAGCCATCACCGAGGCAAATCTGGCGTTGGTCATGGAACCGGAAAATACCGCCACTAAAACCGCCTTGGCCGAATACACCGCCAAAGAAAATCAACGTCTCGAAGCGGAACGGATCCAGCGGGAACGCGAGGCGGCGGCACAATTGACGCGTCAACGGACAAGGGAGTTATTTGATGATTTTAATGCCGTCTGCGGTTCCTATGAGAGCGCATCGTCTTTTGCTAACAATGAATTAGTCGTCTCCAATTCAGTCTCGGTCATCGGGAATAAAATCAGCGAAGGTTTGTCCGCAGCCAGGCCCGCGCTTCGCGATGTTAATCTGGTATTTGTCCGCCCGCATTTATTCAAGGTAACTGCCAGACAAGGGATGTGGATTGGCTATCGTGACATTTTGATCTATGGAAGCCAGGTTCGGGAAAACGAAGTGCAACTGCGGTTCAAAGTTTTTGAATACGAACATCCGCCTCAGATCAACTTGTTGGGCGGCATCGTGCAGGTGAACACCACGGTCGGCGGCTATTCTCAAGATCCCCAAATCGCCGCAGAACAAGTGCGGCAATTCCAAAAACGGGTGCGCGACGGCATCAAACAGGTTCAAGACATCATCCAGCAAGCGGATCAACCCTGATAGCGCACATGTGATGATGCTGCCGAAGTAGAATCAAAAATCCCCGGCAACATTTATGAGTAAGACCAACAAACATCGCGGCGGTGACTTTCGGAATTTGTTGAAAGAAGAAGGCATCCTCCGCGAAGTTGATGCCCGCGCCCTGAAACAAGCAATGAATCTGCGATTCAAAGGCCCGGACGAAAATCAGAATATAACGTGCGAGCAACGTCGACCCGGACGAAAACCCGTTAACCATCGCTCCACATGAAGCGCCGAGGCTTGCTTCCATCAGTAAAATCGACCATAGTCTTAGCAAGGCAAAAGACTCATGAACCATTCTGAAACGGATCAAGTAAGTCTGGAACTGGCACGTCGCATCGCTGAACGGATGCGCTGGCAGCCAGAGGTGATTGATTTTGCCCGTGCCAACCTCGCGCGCTGGTCGCAGCAAAACTCCTCCGTTCCATCGCTGCTGCGTTGTTATGCCGAGTGGCAGAAAATTCTCGAACTTCCCGTAGAAGACATTTGCACGTTGCTCTGCTCGGAAACGGACAATGCCCAGCGGTTGCGGCAAAATTCTCCTTTCGCCGGTGTGCTTTCACCGACGGAGGTCTGGGAGGTCAAATCCCGTTTCCGCCATGCGCCGGCTACAGCTTGAACATATCATTCGCGCTGCCACCGGCATCACCGGTGCAAAAGAATTCGTCATTGTCGGCAGTCAATCCGTGTTGGGCCAATTCCCGCAGGCTCCCGATGAATTGCTAATCTCCATTGAAGCCGATGTTTTCTCACTGCGTGATCCGGCGGATAGTGACCTGATTGACGGTTCTATCGGTGAGGGCTCCCCCTTCCATCAAACCTTTGGCTATTACGCTCACGGCGTTAGTCAGGAAACCGCCATCTTGCCTACCGGGTGGCGGGAACGGGTCGTTCCAGTGCACAACCAGAACACTGGCGGCGGCACAGGCCTCTGTCTCGAAATCCATGACTTGGCAGTTTCTAAACTAGTGGCAGGGCGGGAAAAAGATGTCGATTTTCTGAATGGCTTGCTTCGCCATCGTTTGGTGCAAGTGCCAGTCATCCGAGAACGGTTGGCAAGAACCCCACTGCCTGCAGATCGGATTCAAACGTGTCTCGCACGACTGGATCGGTTGGTCAATGCCGACAGTAAATAGCGTCAGTTTTAACCACGTCTTCAAACAAAAAGCATCGGCCAGAAATGGTCGGGGTGTTTTTAGAATCTTAAAAGGGCAATCTAGATTTAGATTAAAAGAGCTAAGGCTTTTTGTGCGGTGAATTTTGCCTCGGCCAAATCCAAACGGTCATGGCCATTGGCGGCATCTAAAACATCTTCAGGAAGAAACGGGTCAAATTTTTCAACTGATTTGATTGAAAGGTGTCCGGCCAACTCTGAAGCAGCAGTAGTTGAATTTGCCATCAATTTAAGATGCGCATTAAATAGCTCTACCGATTCGAGCTGATAGGTAATCGAAAGGCTGTCTGCTTCGTGACGGATATTTTCAGATCTAGCAAAGGCACGCAGCGTCTCAAAGCCGCGAGTGCCAACCCATGGAAACCATTGTATCTCCTTTGGCCGAACCAAAATGCCAGTTTTTTTTAAGCCACAGTTATGAGCAATATTTCTGGCAGCACGAAGCAATAACCTGCCCTCTTGATCCAGCCACAGGGGTTCATCGGTGCCAAACAATACTTCGCGCATTTCCTGGACGACGCGAGTGTGCAAGATTCCTCCCTCACTTAAAAATTCGGGAGCCTTACCACCGCGTGCTGCAATGACATAGACCGTCTTACCTGCCGCATCAATCTCTTCCACCCGCCATCGTCGACCGGCAAGGATGAGATGTTCCCCGACTGGAGGAATGACATCCGCCGGCAGACTCCCGATGGATTCCTCGCCATTGCGGATTACAAATTCATCTTTGCCTTTGAATGCGGCGTAAAAATCATAACCCGAAGTGATACGTTCGCCCAGCGGAGCCAATATCAAGTCACCTTCCGGCGTTTGTTCTATGGCTTTTTTCTCTCCAAGCCCCCTCAAAACGGACTTAAATATTTCAGGGGTGACCTGTCGGAATGGACCATTCTGTATCAAAATCTCGTGTAGCCGACTGGCTGAAATACCGCCGGTCTGTTTCAAGCAGCTGAAAACTTGGTGAACTAATGTGCTCAGATGCAAACGGTCAATATCCGGCGGCTCCAGCCATTTTTGGAGCATGAGCCGGGTCAAAGCAACCGCGCGCAAAAGATCCGGATATAGGAGGTCTGTCAGCGAACTGCCAAAGTGAGGTGAATCTTCGCGGACATACATTCGCATGATCGCAGCTTCACCTTCGCGCCGACCCGAACGACCAAGACGTTGAACCATTGAGGCAACGCTCCACGGAGCGTCCACCTGACCTACGGCACGGACGGATCCGATATCAATGCCCATCTCCAGCGTGCTGGAACAGATGGCCGTAGTGGGTGTCCCATTCTTGAGTTGAATTTCGGCTTCTTCACGCAGCTCTTTTGAAATTGATCCGTGGTGCACAACAAATGGATCAAACGGCAATTTATTTAGCTTCGAAAGCTCGTGAAGTTTCACCGCCAAAATTTCAATGGTCTTTTTGGCATTAACAAAAATCAGATTCGTAGATTGGGAAAAATTGGCTATAATGTCTTGAGCAACTTCGCCAAGATCCTCATCAGTTGGTGGATCTTCCGGAGCAAGTATCGGGGTCGCCTCGGGGGAATTCCCCTTGGTCACAACGGAGCCGCCGAGCAAATCTTGTGTCCCCAGCCTTTCGGCAAGCTCCAATGCTTGCGTCGGACTAAGTTGTAAACGGCGGTTGAAAAGTGCGGCGGGTGGCGCTCGAAAAGTGCTGCACCTTCCGGGCAAAGCAGACTGGATTTTCAGGGTTTCGTCAAGCGATTGATTTCGCTTCGCGGTAGAAGCAGCAGGAG
>Ga0209086_10003267_pt1 | contig 12440 bp, 12 predicted proteins | sample M_130207_XF_Meta_FD_187312 | JGI IMG/M metagenome (GOLD analysis project Ga0209086, IMG submission 187312) | Freshwater microbial communities from Lake Montjoie, Canada to study carbon cycling - M_130207_XF_MetaG (SPAdes) (version 2) | ecosystem: Environmental > Aquatic > Freshwater > Lake...
ACCGTGGAGGTACCACACGGTGCTCGTTTCCTTTTGGACCCCGATTCTGCTGTTTATCTCAATCGCCCCGGCGGGGAATATCGGCAATTGCAGTTGCGCCATCCTTCCGTCTTACCCCCAACGGCAGTGTCTTTGCAAGTCTCAGCTCCGGCTCATTCCGTTTTCATCGCCACAGCCCAGATCCTGGGGTGACATCAGGAGGTCTGAAGGTGGTGATGCTGTTTTTAGCGTCGTGCAAGGGACCGTGGTAGGTGTAGCGCACGCCGAAGTTCAGATTCAGCTGCGAATTGACTTGCCAGTTATCGTGCGCCCACCAGTCAAACGAGTTCTGGTAGTAGTCGCGTTGCAGCTGGCCGCGAGTGATCTGCGCACCGTTCGCATTCGAGGTGAAGCCGGCGAGGAAGTCGGCCATGGCGCGTTGGTTGGAGTTGAGGGTCGAATCCGAAGCCCAGGGGCCGCGGGCGCCGTCGAAGGTGAACCGGCCGCGCTTGTTGGTGTCGTAAAAGACGTCGAGACGGGCGCGACGGAATTCGCCGCCGACCTTGAACTGATGACGGCCGACGGTGTAGGAAAGGTTCTCGACCAAGTGGCCGGTGGTGTCAATGCGACCGAGCGGTTGGGTTTGACCAACGCCAGCGAAGCCGCTGATGGAGGTGGTGGGGGCGCCGAGCAAGGTCGCTTCGGTGACGCCGGTGTGCAAGCCGATGGCAACGGGATTGGCGCTGGTGTCGAAGTCGTTGAAAACCTGCTTGAAGAAGTTGACGCCGACCGTGATCTGGTTGACGAGACGAGCGCCGAAGACGCTGTTCTGCACGACGGAGATGTTGTGTATGCGGCAGGGGGCTACCTGGAAATACTCTTTTTACGGCGAGCCGGAGTCCGCAATCTGCTTACCGGTACCGCCGAAGTAGCGGCCGGAGATCGTATGGTTATCGCTGAAGCGGTGGTCGATTTTGACGATGCCGTTATAAGAATCGTAGATGTTCTGGTTGGTGGAGAGGAAGTTGTTCAACGCGCCGGAGGCGGAGTTGAAGCGCGAGGGCCAGAACGAGCGCATGTTGACGGCGAGACCTGGCTAACAGGTACGCCGTAGCGGCCGAGGGCGTTGCGCGCATCGGCAACCCAGGCGTCCGACGGGTGGGTGCTGGCGAACGAGTTGTTCGCGATCGCCTTCTGCGCTTCGCCTGTGGCGAAGAAGAAGGTCTTGTTCTTGATGATGGGTCCGCCAACGGAGAAGCCGTATTGATTCGAGCGGACGACGCGCGGCTTGGAGCCGGCGGCCTGCAGCGGGGAGGCTTCGGCAAAGGCTTCATTCCGATTGAAGTAGAACGCCGCACCGTGAAGGGCGTTGGTGCCCGACTTGATCACGAGGTTGACCGAGGCTCCGCCGTTACGGCCGGCTTCGGCGCTCGCGTTGGTTTGGACGGAGAACTGGTCGATCGCTTCGACCGGCAGGAGCGTGCCGGCGATGCCGGAGACGCCGCCTTGGTTGACGGCCGAGGAGTAGTGGAAAGCATCGTTATTATCGGCACCATCGATCTGGCAGTTGTTTCCGGAGGCCCGCATGCCGTTGACGGAAGTGGAGGTGGGCGAGACGCCCGGGGTGAGCTTCAACATCTGACGGAAGTCGCGGCCGTTCATGGGGAGGTCGGCGACGAGCTTCGGGCCGACGACGCCGATGAGGGCGGAGGAGGTGGTTTCAAGCGAAACCGACTGAGCGGAGACTTCGACGGTGGCGGCCTGTTGGGCGACGCCGAGAGAGACGATGACGTTGGTGGTCTTCGAGACCGCAACTTCGATTTTGTCGTACTTGCTGATGGCGAAGCCGGCGCGGGTGACGCTGAGGTTGAACTTGCCGACGGGAAGTTCGGCGAACAGGAACTCGCCGGTGGCGGAGGCTAAGGTCAAGCGGGTGAGGCCGGTGGAGGGGCTTTCGATTTTTACCGCGGCGCCGGGGATGGTTGCACCGGACGCGTCCTGGACGGTTCCGGTGATAGTGATATTGCCATTGAAAGTCTGGGCGTAGAGGCCGCCAAAGACGACGAGAATGAGCGCAAGTGCTCGCATGAAAAACACCTCAAAAGGGGATTGGGGTGCAGCGAGACAGGAGCTGCTGGATGACGACGGTTTAGGACGAGCAGCCAGCGTCGAGACAGGTCATCTTTCAGCGTAGCGCCGGTGTCGCCGAATTGAAACGTTTAGGTGCGGCGGAGGATGCCGTTGAGGCGGATTTCGGTGCGCGAAACGGTGTACTATCGGTGCGCGAAACGGTGTACTAAAAGAGGTAAGGCTCAAGATAGAAGTATCTTTGCCCCCTCAAAACGCCCCTGGAACGGACCGGGTACATGCGGGGCTGGGTGAGGAGGATAAGGTCCAGTTTTTGCTGTGCCACAAGCTGGGCTCGGCGCGGGAGTTCCACGAATCTCTCGGGTACTCCATCGGCGAAAACCAGCTTCATAGGCCGGCACGTCGCTTCACTTCTTCCCAACTCGTCTATCGCCCAGCCGCGAAGCCCGCTTCGGCACGCGCGAGTTGATCGCGCAGGACATCTTCGTGGTCGGCTTCGATTCTGTCCATCTCATCCTCATCGATCGTGTCGGTGACCTCGAATGAATGCCGGAGCAGCAGCGATTTGAACGCGGCGTTCCGGTCGCCTTCAAACGATTCGATCAGGGCGTTAAGAGCGTTTTCGCTTTCTTCGTCGATCTCAAACTGTACGAGGGCCATGAAAATATTCTAACTCTTCGCTTGCGGAATGGGGTTCGTCGCCAGGACCTGGCGGTCGGCCCGCAGACGGGCTTGCAGCGCTTCGTAGGGAAGGCGTTGCAGCGGAATGTTTGCGGCTAACGCCTGGACAGATGCGGTCGCCGCAGCCTGGCCGAGTAGGAAAAACGTCCATTCCAGGCGGATGGCCCCGTAGGCAACATGCGAGGACGATAGGCACGTCGGCGTGATCAGATTGGTGCATTCACTCGCCCGTGGCAGCAATGCCCGATACGAGATCGGGAACGCACCCCAATCGTCGCCGCCGAAGACGAAGCCTTCGTTGTAAGCCGCGCCATCCTTAACAATGCGGCGCACGTGATGGGTGTCCGGCGGCCAGCAAGAGATGCCGATCGGATCCGGCACGGGCGGCTGATCGAGGCGCCGCGTGTGGTGCTCGGTGATGACGAAATCCGAGACGAGACGGCGTGCGTCGCGGACGTAAAACTGGCGAGGCCATCCCCTGTTGTCGGTGAACTCGTCGGCGGCAAGCCCCCAATCCTTCCAGTGCGGGCCGAAGGCGGGGTCGGTCGACAGAAGATAGACGAGGCCTTGGGTGAAGTGGAGATGCTCGTTATAGACGTGCCGACGGATGGCCGGCGAGCCGGCCGGGTAAGCATAGTTCATCCCGTAGAGATTGGCCGACAGGTCGTGCCAGCTGCCCTGGTCGGTTTTGCCATTCGGCAGGTTGGCGACGGGACGAAAAAGTTGACCGCCAGCCTGAATGTAACGAAAGTAAATTTCGTAAAGCTTGCGGTCGAAGCCGGAGGGCTTGGCGAAAGGTATCCGGTTGGCGGGGTTCTTGGTCAGGCACATGCGGAAGCAGTAGCCCTGCAGGCGATGATCCGCCGCGCCCGGCGTGCCGAGGGGTTCGTTTTGGATGGTCGGAAGGACGCCGGAAGAGGTGACCCCGGGGCGCCAGTAGGGATCGACGCGGACCTCAAAATTTCGGTAAGTGTTCTCGGCGCGGATGCCGTTTTTGTTCTCGCCGTACTGGGCGTTGGCTTCGCGCCCGATGGTGGTTCGGCAGCCTGCGGCGTGGAGCAGGTCGCCTTCGATGGAGGCGTCGATGAACTGCGCGGCGGCGATACGTTGGCCGGAGGTCAGCGTGATATGCGTGATTTTTGCGTTTTGCTTTGATGCCGAGCGGAGTTGGGCATTGAGCTGATAGGGGACATCGTGCTCCTTGAGCCAGGCGAGCAGGACCCTTTCGGCTACCGAGGATTCGAACTTGTATACGGGTTCCGATTTGCCGTAAGCGGCGCCGATACGGCGATAGAGCTCGGCGGCGAGGCCTCCGACGGCGGGGGAGTTACGGAACCAGTGGTTGTCGATGTCGGAACTGCCAAGACCTTCCACCGTGATGCCGCCAAGGTGTCGGCCGGGTTCGAGCAGCAGAACGGTACGGCCCATTTTGCGTGCCTGGATCGCGGCAGTAATACCGGCGGCGGAGGCCCCGTAGATACAGAGATCGGGTTGGCTCGTTTGGGCGGCGAAGGCGAGCAGCAACTCGCGGCGGTTCATAGCGTTTCGGCGGTGACCTGGGCGCGGAGGTTGGCGACCCCGGCCGTGTAGCGGGAGTCGGCGACAGCGAAGGCGAGGGCGTCCTCCATCCAGTCGTGCCAGACGCCATCGGGATCGTGAGATGCGGCGGTGAGGGTGTATTCCTGCGGAGAAAGCAGACACGGGAATTGAAAGGCGACGCGGATCGTTTGGTCCGCGGCGACCGGTCCGAGGTCGAGCTTTTCGAGTTCGGTGTTGGTGCCGTAGACTTCGAAGCCGATGCGGGTGCGGATCATGATACCGACGACGGGTTGGTCGACGGGGGCGTTGAATTTGACGGTGACGCGGACGGTGGCGACCTCACCGGATTGGACGACGATGGTGGGCTGTCCGTTCTGGCCTAACGTTTCGAGGGCGAGGATTTCGGCGCGACCGTCGCCGCGGCGGAGGGAGGGGAAGAGGTGGGCGGGGATCGTTTCGCCCCAGGCGCGTTGGCGGGCCGCGAGGTGGTGTTGGTACTGGGGGAGGATTTCGCGATGGTCGCCGCGGGCGTGGAGGTGGCCTTCATGCAGCCACCAGACCTCATCGGCGAGGGCGGCAACCAGGTCGAGTTCATGAGACGCGATAAAGATGATGGAGCCATGGCGGCGCAGGCGTTCTAGGCCCAGGGCTGCGCGGGCGCGGACGAGGGCGTCGCAAGTGGCCAGGGTGTGGTCGAGCGCGAGGACGGGGACGGGGCCGAGATCGATCGCTTCGGCGGGGGCCAGGTAACGGCCGGCGTTAGTCGTAAGGACTTCGCCCGAGTTCGGCAGAACCTTACCAGCGGCGAGTTGCAGCAGTTCGCGTTGGCCGCTGCCATCTTCTCCGACGAGGGCAATAATCGCGCCGTCGGGGGCGGTGGCGGTAAGCTGGTGGAGAGGCGCCAAGGATGCTTCGCGGAAGTGAATGGCCATCGTACATAGGATAGCGTTGCTCGTGATCGGGAGTGGGTTGCTGTGCGGAGAGACCGTACTGCACCGGCCGCTGCGGAATCCCGCGACCGTCGGCGGAACCTACGTTTTGGCTGACGATTTCGTTGGTGAGGCGGCGATTGTGCTTGACGGGGTAGAGGGGATGACGCTGCGGGATTTTGTCGTGCGCGGGAACCGAGCGAAGCTGGCGCAGTCGCAGGGGCTGCCGCCGTATGACCGGACGTTTGCGAGTTGGTTCGGGGCGGGCGGCGTTTTGGTGCGGGGCGGGGCAAGGGTGGTGATTGAGCGGGCGCGGTTTGAAGAGATCGCAGGGTTTGCCGTCTTGGCGACGCGGGTGCGGGGGCTGGCCGTGCGGGAAGTTACCGTCGTTGATAGCGGGTCGCTGCGGGCGAACGGGCGGAATAACACGACGGGCGGGGTGTTAGTGGAAGATGGGTCCACGGATTGGGAAGTAAGTAAGTCTGTGTTTGAGCGGGTGCGGGGGAACGCGGTGTGGACGCATTCCCGTTATACAGCGCCGCGGAATGAGCGGGGCCGGATTACGGGGAATCGGTTTCAAGAGATTGGGCGGGACGCCGTGCAAGTGGGCCATGCGGTGGGCGCGGTTGTAGAGGGAAATGAGGGGCTGCGGATTGGATACCCGAAGGAGGTGGTGGACGTCGAAGGTGGGGGGACGCCAGTGGGGATTGACACGGCGGGGAACGTGGAAGGAGCGAGTTACTTGCGGAATACGTTTCGGGACGTAAATGGTAAGTGTCTGGACTTAGACGGATTTCATCATGGGTTAGTGGAAGGTAACCGATGTTATGAGCTGGCGCATTTTGGGATTGTGATGAATAACACGAATCCGGACATGCAGAGTGTGGGGATTCGGATCATCGGCAATTGGATTGAGGGCGTGCCGTGGGGCGGGATTTTCGTCATTGGATCGGGACACGTGATCGAGAAGAACGTTTTGCGGGGGATGCAGCGGTCGCAGTGCAGTGAGGCAGGCAAGGCGGGGTGTGTGTTTTTGGCGGCCGAGCCGGCGATGCTGCGGACGGGGATCTATCTTGGAGAGCGGGCCGAGCGGGGAGCGGTGACGCGGGGGAATCGGATCGTCGACAATGAGATCTCCGGTTGGCGGATGGATCGTGCGTGTATTGGGTATGGTCCGGCGGTGAAACGGAGTGAGAATACGGTACTGGATAACCGGTGCCGGCATGAAGCAGGGAGCCGATGAGCGAACAAGTTGTCGAACAGATGCGCGCGGATTGGAACGCGCGCGCAACCGAAGACGCAAACTACTATGTGGCCTTTGGGCGGCGGGACCAGGACGAGGAAGGTTTTGATGCGACCGGCGACGAAATCGTTCATGGGCTGAAATGGGAGATGCGGCGGTTACCGGAGGGGAACCAACGCGTGCGGCGAGCCCTCGAGATCGGCTGTGGGCCGGGACGGTTGTTGAAGCCGATGAGCACTCTGTTCGGCGAGATTCATGGCGTGGATATCTCGGATCAAATGGTGGAACGTGCGCGGACTCGGTTACGGGACATCCCCCACGCGCATGTACACGTCGCGCTGCGGTCAAATCTAGAGATGTTCGCCGATGAGTCGTTCGATTTTGTTTACTCGTACGCGGTGTTCCAGCATATTCCGAGCCGGGAGGTGGTGTTGGGTTACCTGGCCGAGGCGCGGCGCGTGTTGCGGGTTGGCGGCTTAATGCGGTGCCAGATTAATGGTTTGCCGGAGACCGCCGCGCGCTACAACACGTGGAGTGGGGTACGGATTAGTCAAGCCGAACTGGAAGGGTTTTGCCGGACCCACGATTTCCAGATGCTAGCGCTCGAAGGGGTTTCGACCCAGTACATGTGGGTGACGCTGCGGAAACGGGAGCCCGGGTGGTACGAGCGGGCCGTAAAGCCGGAGGAGTTCATCACGATTCGGCGGATTACGAATGCCGAAACCTCCGAACCATTGGCCCCGGCCCGGGGGAGATACGCCGCGTTAGCGCTGTGGGTGAACAACCTGCCGACCGAATGTGATCTTTTGAACTTCGAGGTGAACGTGGGAGGAGCCCGCGGTCGGCTCACCTACATCGGGCCGAGGGAACGGGATGGGTTAACGCAAGTTAACCTTAGACTGCCTTGGGACGTGGGGACTGGATTGCAGTTGGTGCAGTTGGGATGGTGTGGGGAGCCGATTGGGCTACCGAAGAAGGTAAGGATTGTGCCACCGCCGGCGATGGTTCCGCGCCTGATTGCGCTGAGCGACGGAGTGAACTTGGTGGCGGGGAATCGAGTGGAGACGCGGAGCGTAAAGCTGACTTTGGAAGAGGTGACTCAGCCGGAGCTATTTACCGCCACGATTAGTGGCGCACCGGTGGAGGATTTGGAGTATTTTTGTACGGACCCCCTGCCGCCTCGGTTTGAAGTGAATTTCCGGATCCCCCACGAAGTGGCGAGGGGAAGTCATTTACTCGATATGCGGCTGGGTCGACGACGGCTCGGCACCGTCAGTCTGGACGTTGTGAGCTAGCGCGGTCTATTCGAAGTAGCCTGTGGCGAGTTCGGGCTTCGCGTCGATCGCTTGGCGCCAGTAGCTTTTGGCCTCTTCGGTCCGGCCCTGTGCCTTGAGCGCGTGGCCGAGATTCAGCAGCGCTTCAGCGAACGCCGGCTTTTCGGCTAACGCTTCGTAATAAAGTCGGATAGCGTCGTCAAGCTGGCCAGATTTTTGGAGGAGCAAACCGGTGTTGTAAAACAGCTCCGGAGAGCGTTCGCCGAGGTCTATCAGACGCGCCTGATAGTCCAAGGCCTGCCCGAAATCCTCCTGTTCAACGGCGATGGCGGCCAAGCCGCGGAGGGCGTCGACCGAGTCGGCTTCGATGGTCAGAAGCCGATTGAAGGTGTGGGTGGCGGCATCAAGGCTGCCGGATTTCCACTGGGCCAAGCCGAGATTCACGAGCGCTTCGCGCCAATCGACTTTCTTGCTGAGGGCTGCTTCAAATGCTTCGATACTGCCGCTATAGTCGGTCCGTTCCAACCGAAGATAGCCGAGTCTGAACCATGCCTCACTCCAATCCTGGTTTTTGGCGAGCAGCTTCTGGTAAATCTTTTCGGCTTCTTCTTTCTGGCCGTTCAGTTCTTGCACGGTCGCCAAGTTGAAGAGCACCTCCGGGATATCGGGTGTGATGCGAAGTGCTTTTTCATAAGCTTCCCGGGCACCGGGAAGATCGTTGAGTTCCTGCTTGACGATGCCGAGGTTGATGAAACCCTGCTTTGCGTCGGGGCGAATCCGGACGGCTTCGGTATAGCCGCGGAGGGCATGTTCATACCTTTTCAGTTTCTGGCAAGCGACGCCAAAGTTGAACCAGCGCTCAAAATGGTCGGGGGTGAGTTCGACCAGCTTCTGGCAGAGTTTGGCGGCGGCTTCGAAATCGCCGCGGTTGAAGGCGACGGTGGCCAATCCCTCCATGGCCGCCTGAGAATACGGCAGGAAGGAGAGCAGCTGTTCGGCGTAGCGATGGACGGCGTCGTCATCTTTCCGCGTCAGGGCGATGGCGAGGAGATTGGTGAGGGCTTCTTCCGATTTCGGGTTGCGGCTGAGGGCCTGCTGATAAAGGGCGGCCGCATTATCAAACTGCCACAGGAGTTGGAGGGCCACGGCCTTGCCGAACTGAGCGGTCTCGTCATTCGGTTTCGCTTTCAGGTATTCGTCAAAAGCCGCAAGAGCCGCCTCCGGCTTTTCCAAGTGCAACCGACAAATCCCGAGGCCGAGTTTGGCTTCGACCCGTTGCGGGTTCAGCTCCTGAGCCTCGACGAAGCGATCCGCCGCGTCTTCCCACTTGCCTTGCTTCTCCAGGCAGACAGCCAAGTTATAGACCGCTGCCGAATGGCCGGGCGAGAGCTCGAGGAGGCGGTTATAGCTTTGGGCCGCCTCCTCGAACTGTGCGAGTTCGCAGAGTAAATGGGCGCGGGCGGCCAGAAGTTCGGGATGATCCGGTGAAAGACCGAGGGCCACGCCCAACTCACCAAGGGCTTCGCGTGTCCGCCCCTCCATATGGAGGACAACGGTGCGAGCCAGCGATGCGGCAGGCCCGGAGCTAGTGATCGATAGAGGGATGGCTGGCTTGGAGCTGTGTGACGAAATGCGTTGGGTGCTCATGGGCGACTGGTTCCTGCGTTAGTAATCGGGTGAGGGACGAGAAAAGAACATAGCTTGCCGAAAAAATCGTGTTGATGAGTTAACTCAATTCGATAAATACGTGGCTGATCGGCGTCGCCGCTGAAGAGTCCGATGCCCCCCGAGGGGTGGGTCGAGTCGGTAAACACGTCGATGGTTTGGTCCTGGAGAGTCGTTGCGAACGTGTTCCCCGTCACCTCCATGCGGATTTTTATCGTCGTGGCGGTGCCGAGATTCGATTGGATGGGCACGGTCTGACGTCGGGTCACGCGCCCATCTTTCACCGTCCAGCGTTCAAAACTGAGTCTTTGGTTCGGGCCGCTTCCCGAAACGTTGAGTCGCGCCGCGACATAGTTACGAAGATTCGATGCCCGCACCATCCAGGAAATGGATCGCCGCTCCACCGCGGCAGTGATGTCAAAGACGTAATCGACCATCGGAATCGAGGGCTGATAGATCGCCATGCGGCCGGGACGGACAACGCCGCTGTTATCATAGGCCCAGGAACGCGCCCAGTTTCCTTCGCCGTCCCACATGCCCAGTCCAGCGCTGAAATCTTCTTCCAGATGAATGCTGGCTCGATTGGCGATGCGCTCTTCGAGCGCCCCAAAGTTTACATTCAGGTTCGTCTGGGCCGTTTTTTCAAGAAAGTTCGGCGAGGGCACTGCTTTAGCCGTTGTCGTGACGGTACTCATGGGGGAAGGGACCGAGACCGTAAGTGGTTGTGTGGGCCAGAGCCAGAACCCTATAATCAGGGGGAGGGGGAGCGAAAGCCATTTCAGATCGGCCGGAGCGAGCTGCCAAAATCGTTTCGCGCGGTCGATCGTCTCCTTTTGAATGGCGTTCCGGGCGTCATTCATCACTATCGTTCGCGTCAAATTCTTTTCTTTGAGTGAAATCCGGGGCAGGTTGGTGGTCGGCATGACCGGACGTGCTCGCCACCGGCACGGATACAAGAGTTCGGCAGCAGCAAAGTGTTTGCGAGGACCAGGGGCCAAGTGCGCCAGCGAAAATAGCTTGAAGTTCAGGGCGGTCGTCTTCAGCCGGTCCGTAGTCGACGAATGGGGGACGATCACAATCGGCACCCAGGGCCGGGGGGCGACTGAGTCATGGGAAGCGTGGACGGCAGCCAGCGCCGGGGAGGGTCGCAGTGGAAGCAAATTCGGAGGAGGCGTGCCGGGCGCGGCGCGTTTGACTTGGCGATCGAGCAGGATGATCCTGATCTTCGGGGTCTTGGGCAGCGAATCTACCGACGGTAGTGCGATGTTTCGGGGAACCGGTGGTCGGACGGCGACTATGTCCCATGGGTCGGCCATTCGTCCGGGAGCGACCTTGGTTACGGGGCGCCGCAGGATCGCCGGAGGAGCGGCAAACGCGGCATCGTAAACGTGTGCGGCAGGCGATAGGGCGGCTCGAAGATGTGCCGAGGGGAGTAGCGTGCCGACAAAAGCCCAAGCTTGCGGAATCGATGGAGGAGCGGGAAAGTGAATGGGGCCGCTGCCGGGGGTGGCTTCGGCCACCGGGTGTAGTTGAACCGCCCGGTTTTGGACGGGCGGAAGTGGTATGGCTCGCATCCCGGCACTCGCTGGGATTACGGGCGACCGGAACCTAGCGCGAGGTTTTGCCAGCTCGGCAAGGAGAGCGTTGGAATGGAGCTCTCCGGCAATTTGCCGCTGCCTAACGCAGCGACCACCAATCGGCATCGCAACCCGCGGACAAAGGCCGACGTTTTCAGCCATTAACTCCACTTGGCGTTCCAGGCGCGCGCTATAGCGCCCTTCCTCGGCAATCACCAACCCCCGAACGTCTCCAACCGAATGGGCTATCGTCCAGAGACATTGCGGGGCTTGGCCCACCGGTTCGGCTGCAATGGCGACCCCGAGCCGAGACGATCGCCGGGACGGCAGGGACTGTATCGAAACCGCCGGCGCTGGCCGCAGGCTCCGCGTGACCGCGGAAGGCCAAACGGACGGGCGCAGGGGGACGAGCGACGCGGCCGCCGCCACAGTCGAATTTGCGTAGGGCCGGGGCAGGCTCCACGATGGGAGAATTCTCAGCGGAATCGATTGGGTCGCAGATTCCGCCGGATCCTGCTCCGCCAGTGACTCGGGAAGGATCCAGAAAAGCGTGCGTAGCGGCGAAGCAGGTAGTGCGGGTCCGGCGTGGGCCGGGCTGGTCAACGGCTGACTCGTCCGTTCGCCGACAAACGGTACCGGCCAGAACGAGATGACTGAGGTTGCCCATCGGGGAGCCAGCACCGAACGGTAAACCTGTGGCGCCTCTAGCATCACAGCCGCTGGCGAGGGCATCGGTTCGGCGGGTAGCTCATAGTTCCAGTATTGGCGGGTGTGCCGCGGGGGTAATGAAGCTAGTCCGGCGAGAACCGTCCGCGCTGGCGACTCCTTCGCGGGCAAGGCCGGAATCGGCTCCAAAACCACAACCGGCGTTCTCGCCGCTCTCATTTCGCACGACGTCGACCGTAACCGGGCCATCGCAATGGTCGACTGCTCATGGTGAGAACTCGCCCGATGCTCCGGGGAACAGAACTCAGGGTCACTGAGTCGCCGGAGCAACGAAATCGGTTTCTGGCAGTAGTTGCAGAGCATCCCGAGACAGTTAAGTGGCAAGAACCATCTTCATAATAGGGAAAGCCGCGCTCCGATACTACGCAGTAAATGCCTGATTCTTCTATCGTATCGGTGCTTTTTGCCCGATAGCTCTAAGGCCTTTTGCCTATCCGATGGTCTCCCGACGAATCAGGTCCGGTCGTTTGAACACACCGGGCGCCAGATCGACGCCGAGTCCGGGGCCGGGCGGCAGGTCAAAGTAGCCCTCCCGGGGCCGGGCCAGTTCCCCCACGATCGCCGTATACTCGTCGGCGTAATGGCGGCGAACCGACTCGACGATCTGGAGATTCAGACATCCTGATCCCGCCAAGGTTTTCGGTTGAAAAGTGGAAAGCTGTATGATCCGGCCAGAGGGGGTTGCGGCTGTTCTGCGGGCGAGTCACACTGGTCAGACCCAGATGCCGCAACTGCAGCT
>Ga0209086_10003269_pt1 | contig 12437 bp, 10 predicted proteins | sample M_130207_XF_Meta_FD_187312 | JGI IMG/M metagenome (GOLD analysis project Ga0209086, IMG submission 187312) | Freshwater microbial communities from Lake Montjoie, Canada to study carbon cycling - M_130207_XF_MetaG (SPAdes) (version 2) | ecosystem: Environmental > Aquatic > Freshwater > Lake...
TTGTGCATGCCATTGCCGAGCTGGTTCCACTGGTGGAGGTGAGCATGCCAGGGGTTGTGGTGTTGGCTACGCGTGGCCCTTCGCGATATGTGGGTGGCGACGACGCGTTGGCACAGCGACTTACTGTCATTGCCGAAACAGCACTGCACGAGTTGGCGCAAGGTCAACGCATTCCGTTTGGTGTGGGTATTGCCGATGGCCGACTCACTGCAATGATCGCTGCGCGCAGTGCTGCATCTGTTGGACTACCACGTGTTGTTGCACCGAATGAAAGTGCGCAGTGTTTGGCAGTGCTTCCGGTGTCGGTACTTGCAGACTTCGCCGAAATTGATCGCAATGTGGTGTCGTTATTGCAGCGACTAGGCCTTGCTCACCTCGGCAACATTGCCGAAATTCAATCATCCATTTTGGTTGGGCGTTTTGGTCCTGTTGGAAATGAAATGCAACGGCTTGCGCGAGGTCTCGACAGACATCCACCAATTGTTGTTGCGCCACCACCTGAACGAGCGAGCACGCACCGATTTGAAATGCCAGTAGAAGACGTGAATGTAGTTGTGCTTACTGCACGCGAAACCGCACATGAATTAGTTGTGCACTTGGGTAATCACGGCGCAAGTTGTGTTCGCTTGCACATCTCGTTGCACACCGATCACGGTGAGCAAAACGATCGCGTGTGGTACCAACCCGAAGGGCTTACTGCCGCCGCCATGGCCGAGCGGGTGCGCTGGCAGTTGGACGCCTGGATAGCCAGCCGCGGGGTCACCAGCGGGGTGGTGCTATTTCGGCTTTCCCCAATAGGGCTAAGGGCTAAAGAGGGCCGCCAACTGGGGTTGTGGGGCGACAGCACCGAAGCCGACGAGTGGGCTTCGCGGGCCATCGAGCGCCTTACCGCCATGCTCGGGGCTGAATCGGTTCGCGTTCCCGAGTGGCGCGGTGGTCGCGACCCAGCCGAAGTATTCGCGTTTACGTCTGCTGCAGTTGTCGACGTTGAACGTCGCGCGTTGTCGCACGTGACAACGGAAGCTCAGTGGAATGGTGCGTTGCCAACTCCATCTCCTTCTGTTGTGTATGACGACCCATTACCAGTATTGGTATGTGATGCAGATGGTGAAGATGTAACCGTAAGCGGAAGACATGAGTTAAGTGCAGAACCAAATGTTGTGGTGTTGCAACAACATCGTTACAACGTGTTGTCGTGGGCTGGTCCGTGGCCAGTAGAGGAGCGGTGGTGGGACACTTCACGACAGCGCAGAATGGTAAGAATGCAGCTTGTAGTCAGCCGTAATGACACTGCAATAACTACGCGAGCCCTTGTAGTTGTAAGGGAACACGGGCAGTGGTGGGTGGCTGCTCGCTACGGATGAATATTTTTCACTCAATCCCGATAGATTTTCTGCGTCATGAATGTGAAGGCAAACGCCAAATCCGATGCACAACTGGTGCAAGAACTGTGCGCACAGTTCAGTGCTGCCATTCCATGCGACGAACGCGAACGCGAATCGGTAACAAAATTTCTCGACATTGCACCAACGTTGGTAAAGCCCTTCGATGAGTTTTCCGATCCAACGCACATCACGGGTTCAGGAATTGTTGTTGGCGACCGCGGCGTAGTGCTGCACCTGCATAAGCGACTCAACATGTGGTTGCAACCAGGCGGACACATTGATGCTGGCGAAACACCAGCAGAGGGTGCCTTGCGCGAAGCGAGGGAAGAAACCGGTCTTGATGTAGTACACCCCGCAACTGGCCCCTGGCTGGTGCACCTAGACGTGCACCCTGGCCCGCGTGGTCACACCCATCTCGACCTGCGCTACCTGATGTACGCACCCGATGCCGATCCGGCCCCAGGTGCCGATGAAAGCCAAGACGTGCGCTGGTTTGAGTGGGACACAGCAATTGATATGTCTGATGCAGGCCTTGCTGGTTGCCTGCGCGCCGTTCGCCGCCTGCTGTAGCCGCAACCTAAAAGCGAACATATGTTCGCTACCCTGAGGGCATGGGGAAGGTTCCGTATTCGGAGTTGCATTGCCGTTCCAACTTTTCGTTTTTGCAAGGTGCATCGCATCCAGAACAGTTAGTTGAGCAAGCAGTTGCACTCGAGTTGCAGTCACTTGCACTTACTGATCGCAACGGGTTGTACGGCATTGTTCGTTTTGCGCAAACTGCTCGCGCACTCGGGTTACCAACAGTGTTTGGTGCAGAGTTGCAGTGCAGTGTTGGTGAGGCAGTGGGCGACATTGTGGTGATCGCACGCAACACGCGAGGGTATGCACATTTGTCGAGTGCAATTAGTGCTGGGCAACTTGCTGGCAGTAAAGAACAACCGGTGTTTGGCATAGAACAACTTGCCGAGTTCTCGGTTGGGGACTGGTGGGTACTTACTGGTGGTCGCAGTGGTGTGGCGACGCGTGCATTGCATTCCCACGGACCAGCAATGGCTGAACGCCGAGTGCAACAACTTGTTTCGGTGTTTGGTCGCGACAGCGTGGTGATGGAAATGTGGGACCACGGCGACCCGCTGGACTCTGTGCGTAACGATGAGTTTGCACGCATTGCGTATCGCAACAACATCGGGTGCGTTGCAACTAACGATGTGTTGTACGCAGCGCCGGCTCAACACAAACTTGCTACCGCGGTTGCAGCAGTGCGCGAGCGATCCAGTTTGGATGACATTGACCCTCGTTTACCGCCAGCAGCTACTGCGTACTTGCGCAGCGGGGCAGAACAAGAGCGACGTTTTGCTCGGTATCCGGGCGTGGTGCAACACGCTGCTGAACTAGGAGCGAGTGCCGCATTCGACTTGCGGTTAGTGGCACCGCAACTGCCACCGTTTCCGTGTCCGGAAGGGCTGAATGAAATTTCGTATCTGCGCAAACTCGCAGAAGCCGGAGCTACTCGCAGATATGGAATTCGTCCGAATGATTCGAGCGAAGATTTATCGCTACGCGCGCGTGCGTGGCGGGTGATTGATCACGAGTTAGAGATGATTGAGACACTCGGGTTTGCCGGGTATTTCCTGGTGGTGTGGGACATTATTCAGTTCTGTGCGCGATCCAACATTTACTGTCAGGGTCGCGGCAGCGCGGCAAACAGCGCGGTGTGTTATTCGCTCGACATCACGAAAGCCGATGCAGTGTCGCTTGGTTTGTTATTTGAACGGTTTCTCTCGCCGGAACGCGATGGCCCGCCTGACATTGATATCGATATTGAAAGTGGTCGGCGCGAAGAAGTTATTCAGTACGTGTATCAACGGCACGGTCGTCATCATGCTGCGCAAGTTGCCAACGTCATTACGTATCGAGCGAAGTCCGCAGTGCGCGACATGGCTCGCGCTCTTGGCTTTGCGCCAGGGCAGCAAGATGCATGGAGCAAGCAGGTGGATGCGTGGGGCGCTATTGGCGTCACAGTAAACAGCGGTGACCACAGCATTCCTGCACAGGTGTTGCAACTTGCCGAGCAGGTACAAGACGCACCGCGACATTTAGGTATTCATTCGGGCGGCATGGTCATGTGCGATCGCCCAGTCACCGAAGTGTGCCCAGTGGAATGGGGTCGCATGGAGGGGCGCAGTGTGTTGCAGTGGGACAAAGACGACTGTGCTGCTGCGGGGTTGGTGAAGTTCGATCTGTTGGGCCTTGGCATGTTGTCGGCATTACATAACGCAGTCGATTTCATTGCGCAGTTTCGTGGCGTGCACATAGACCTGGCAACCATTCCGCAAGAAGATGAGGTGTATGCCATGTTGTGTCGCGCCGACACGGTTGGTGTATTTCAAATTGAATCACGCGCACAAATGGCCACGCTTCCGCGGTTAAAGCCGCGCAGGTTTTACGACCTTGTTGTGGAGGTTGCGCTCATTCGTCCGGGCCCTATTCAGGGCGGCTCGGTGCATCCATACATTCGTCGTCGCAACGGGCAGGAACCAATTACATATTTGCATCCGTTGCTGGAAAACAGTTTGGGCAAAACACTTGGTGTTCCGCTGTTCCAAGAACAACTCATGCAAATGGCAATTGATATTGCGGGCTTTAGCCCTGGCGAAGCAGACCAGCTGCGTCAGGCCATGGGTTCGAAGCGATCGCAGTTGCGAATGCAGCAACTGAGCGATCGTTTTTATGCAGGAATGGCAGAGCGCGGAATTCACGGCGATGTTGCCGACCAAATATTTACCAAGATGGCGGCATTTGCTAGCTATGGCTTTCCCGAAAGCCACTCCGTGAGTTTCGCGTACTTGGTGTATTCATCGGCGTGGATCAAATTGCATGAACCTGCAGCGTTTTATGCATCGCTACTCAATGCACAGCCAATGGGGTTTTGGTCGCCTCATTCGTTAGTGCAGGATGCCAAGCGACACGGGGTAGTGGTGAACTCTCCCGACATCAACGCCTCGTGCGCGGGTGCAACACTTGAGCGAAATGCGCAGTCGGCAGGTGGTTTGGCATTGCGAATGGGAATTAATTCGGTGCGCGGCATGAGCGATGTTGTTGTACAAGCCATTGCAGACAACAGGCCGTACACCAGCATGGAAGATGTGGTGCGCAAGGTTCCACAACTGCATGTTGCACAACTTGAAGCGCTCGCTACTGCGGGTGTGTTCAGCGAAAGTTTTGGGCAGCAACGTCGCGATGCGTTGTGGAGTGCGGGTGCGGTTATTCAGTCGCGTCCAGGAACGCTTGATGGAGTTACTACTGGTGTTGAGTCGCCACATTTGCCTGGCATGCAACCAATGGAGGAAGCCATTGCCGACTTATGGGCTACTGGCGTTTCAACGAGTGGTCATCCCACCGAGTTTTTGCGCATCGAACTTGAACGCATGGGCGTTGCTACTGCAATACAACTTCCACAGCGTGGTGCGCGTGGCGATGAAAAAGTATTGGTTGCCGGAACAGTGACGCATCGTCAGCGACCGATGACCGCGCAAGGTATTACGTTCATCAACTTGGAAGACGAAACGGGCCACATCAATGTGGTGTGCTCAGTTGGGTGCTGGGCTCGCTACCGCAAAGTTGCGCGAGGTGCTGGTGCGTTGCTGGTGCGAGGCAGATTAGAAGTTGGCGATGGCGGAGTCATTAACGTTGTTGCCGAACATATTGCGCCACTACGTGTTGCTGCGAAAGTAACTGCGCGTAACTTTCGCTAACTATTCAGATGGGCGATCGTTAAGCCCGTCGTTAAACATGCGGTAGGTCTCGTAAATGTCTTTGCATTTATCGCACAGCGGCAACTGCTTTGGGTCGCGCGAGGGAACCCACACATGACCACACAGGGCCTCGAGCGGAGTTCCATAAATACGAGCCTCAAGCACCTTGGCTGCGGCGTCCTCACCGGGCTCTGTTTTCACAATGTGGGCCATGCTTGGCTCGCCAGTTTCAAGGACTTCTTCGGTAATTGGCTTAGTGGTTGCAGGCCTGGTCTGAAGAGGCATGGGCGTACTCACAGTTCATACACTAGAGCCATGCCTACCTATGAGTTCCGTTGCAAGAGTTGTGACTCGGTGTTTGAAGAACGACGTTCAATGTCAGAAGCCGACTTGCCTGCAACATGTCCTGAAGGGCACGGCAATGCAGTTCGGTTACTCAGCGTGTTTGCTTCAGTTGGTGGGGCATCGGCGCCACAAAAAGCAGCACCACGCCCGGCCGGTGGTTGCGGCTCGGGCTGCGGTTGCCACTGACTTCGATTACTCCTGCACAAGCCTGACAGCACCTTTGCTGATCACGATCCATTCGCGCATGGCAATTCCAGCATTCGCAAATTGTTGGCGCATGAACTTCAACTGAGATTGATCATCTGTTTTCCATAACTCGCGAGGACGGACGCTTGCGATAACGACCGAAGTAGCGATTGCGGCAGTGCTGCACAAGCCAATGAGCTGATGAATGAGCGATGCGGGTGAGTGTGGTTCGTCGAATGACAGCAACCCAATGCCACGCTGTTCGTCATCCATAAGAATGGCGATTACTTCATTGCACAGTGGGCGTCGAATTGCCAGCGAGAGGACCGCAAGGATGTCTTGCGATGAAACGATGGGGTCGAGATGGGCTCGGGGGAGCGAAAGTGGTGCACTGATGAGATTCAGCACAGTTCCTCCAGTAGTGAATGCGAACAAGTCGCAGGAAATTAACGGTGGGAGAAGTGCTGAAAACTTACAGCGAGGGTGTCACAGCAATAACTGTGGCAACAATTCCAATGATCACCGGAAGTGCAAATTCGGTCCATCGGGGAAGACGCCAATGTGCAGGAGCGAGCACGAATATGCCACATGCTGCGCCAGCAATTGCGCCACCAAAATGTCCGCCAACTGAAATATTGGGAATGGCAAGCGTGAGTCCAATGTTGATGACGAAGGTGAGGCCGAGTCCTGTTTGCAACGGGTTCACTCCGCGTTGACGCATGCCAACAATTGCAGCAGCCATCATGCCGAACACGGCTCCTGATGCGCCGCCGGTAAGTGCATTCGGGCTAGCGATGAGTGCGCCAGCAGCGCCTCCAAGTAGCGAAGCGAAATAGACAAGCGCAAACTTCACCGAGCCAAGTGTTGGCTCAAGCATTCTGCTCAGTTGGTACAGCAAAAACATGTTCATACCTACGTGCAGAAATCCAAAATGCAAGAAGCCGCTGGAGACCAGTCGGTACCACTCGCCAGCATTCAGAAACTCGCGGGCGAGCCCCATGTCAAATTGATACTGAGAGATTCCGTTCAACGTTCCTGGGTGCAATAAGTCGAAGATATAGCCCCAGACGAAGAGCCCCAGGTTGGCGGCGATGATTGCATGCGATGCCGTATATGGATTGAGATTTCTGCGTTGTGCGGGAAAACGCAGGCGCTGTAGACGTGGTGGCGGAATTTGCGGAGGGGGAAAGTTCACAGATTCAGTTCGGATCTTTTTCAGCAAGCTCGCGATTAGCCAAGTACCAATCGACCGTTCGTCGCAAGCCGTCTTCAAATTCGGTGTGGGCATGCCAACCAAGTTCGCGCTCGGCACGACTTGCGTCTACGCGACGACGTGGCTGACCGTCAGGGCGTGATGAATCCCACACCAGTTCGCCATCAAAGCCCACGATTCGCGCGATCGTTTCCGCAGTTTCACGGATAGTGACTTCGCGATTGTTGCCGAGATTGAGTGGCTCGGCGCTTGTGCGAAGTTCCGCGGCGAGCACAATTGCTTCTGCTGCGTCGTCGGCGAACAAATAGTCGCGGCTTGCAATTCCAGTGCCCCAGACGTTGATTTTGTCGGAGCCGTTCTCTTTGGCTTCAACACACTTTTTAATGAGTGCAGGAATGACATGTGAAACAGATTCGTGGAACTTGTCTCCAGGTCCATACAAGTTCGTTGGAATGACAAACGCAAAATGTTGCCCGTACTGTGCTTCGTTTACTTGTGCGTGAATGAGCATGGCCTTTTTTGCAATTCCATACGGAGCGTTTGTCTCTTCTGGGTATCCGTCCCACAGCGATTCTTCGCGAAAAGGGACAGGGGTAAATTTTGGATACGAGCACACGGTGCCGAGGAGCACAGTTTTTTCAACTCCAACTGCGCGTGCTGCTTCAATGGTGTGTGTGCCCATCATGAGGTTGTCTAGGTACAACTGTGCTGGTGCAACTTGGTTGTAACCAATTCCACCAACGCGGGCAGCCAAGTGAATGACATGGCTTGGTGAGTGTTGGCGGAACAATTGCTCTGCAACACCAACTTGCGTGAGATCGGCTTCCTTCTGTCGAGGAGCGACAACCGTTGCGCCAAGGTTGCGCAATTTGGCCACCACTTTTGAACCGAGGAATCCGTTTCCACCAGTTACCACAACCGTTCGATTTGCCCAGTAGGCAAGCGTTACGGGTGAAGTCATGCCAATAACGATACAGAGTTGGCACAATGGAAGGCGTGCGGGTCGCCTACACACTTGAGCAGTGCTGGCACCGCGTACCTGGAGGCACGGCTGTATCAGCAATTGAGGTCGCTCGTGCGATGCCGGTAGTGCGCGCTGACGTTGACTTGTTGGGTGTTTCTGGTCGACATGGCGAGGATTCCGAAGTCACGTTTGACATTTCTATAGATGTAGCGGGGCTACCCATTTCTGGTCCACTGCTCTATGAAGCTTCACTTCGGCTACGGCAGCCACGGGTAGAGCGAGTGTTGAGCGACATCGATGTTCTGCACAACACCAGCATCATTCCATTTGCGACTAAAGCAAAGATGGTCTCAACCGTTCATGACCTTGCATTTCTGCATCATCCGGACTTTTTTACGCGCCGCGGAAATGCAGTATTTGCTCGCAGCCTGAAAGTGCTGAAAAAGCGCGCCGATATGTTGCTATGCAGTTCGACGGTCACGGTGAACGATTGTCTAGAGGCCGGATTTGCACCTGACAGAGTGCGCTTTGTTCCTCTTGGCGTGAGGTCCGAGCGCGCAAGTGAAGACCATGTTGCACAGGTTCGCGCAGCATTCAACCTGCCAAGTGAATTTATTTTGTTTGTTGGCACGCTCGAACCGCGAAAGAATTTGGCCAAGTTGGTTGAAGCCTTAAGCGGACAACCAGATTTGCCTCCGCTCGTTGTCGCTGGGGCGCAAGGTTGGGGCGATATTTCCGTTGCAGCGAGTGACAACGTGAAATTCTTGGGGCACGTTGAAGAGCGGTTCCTTAGTGGATTGTATGCAGCGGCCAGCGTGATGGCGTATCCATCGTTGTGGGAGGGCTTCGGCTTGCCAGTGCTTGAGGCGATGGCGCAAGGCACTCCAGTAGTCACGAGTGAATTGATCTCGACGGAAGAAGTTGCAGGTGGTGCTGCGGTGCTTGTTGACCCGCGCAGTGCCGAAAGTATTCGCGATGGTATTCGCAAGGCCCTCGCAGATCGAGTACAACTTTCGGAGCGTGGTTTGCAGCGAGCTGCACTTGCAACATGGAATCACACGGCACAGTTAACGGCTGCTGCTTACGACGAAGTGATTGCTGGATGAGTGCAACTCAGCACAACATCGCAGTAAACATGCTGTGGTGTGTGCCTGGCGCTGTTGGTGGTAGCGAGGAGTACTTCGTTCGTCAATTACGTGGTCTTGTGGAAATTGAAGCTCCGTTTAATGTGACGGTGTACGCGCCGAAGGGGTTTTCGACTGCGCACCAAGACCTCGCGTCTGCAATACGCATTGTTGAAGCACCTTCACGCTGCACGAGTCGAGAATTTCGTGTGTTGTTAGAAAATACTTGGCTTGCATCTCAAACGAAATCTGCAGACATAGTGCACCACGGCGGCGGAACCATTCCAAGCAGGGGAAACTCGACGACTCTGTTGACCATTCACGATGTTCAGTACTTGACGTACCCCGAGTATTTCAGCGCTGTGAAGTTGCGCTATCTGAAGAACAGGGTTCCATCGGCGATCCGTCGTGCATCGGTAGTCGCAGCGCCGAGTAATTATGTGCGCGAAGGCATTGAGCAACATTTTGGAATTGAACGCGCTCGTACCGCAGTAATTCGGCATGGCCTAGAGCCTGCAATCGGTGTGCATAAAACTGCAGAAGCGGAATTACGCACTCGTTTTAATCTCGGGAGTGCTCGAATTTTATTGATTCCGGCAATTACGCACCCGCACAAGAATCACGAATTCCTTTTGCGATTAGTTGCCAATGAATGGCGCAATGAGGATGTGAAGTTGGTGATGGTCGGTGGCAATGGCCTGGCAGAGTCGCACATTCAATCGCTGATTGCTGAGTTGCAGATCTCGAACAAGGTCGTTCGTTCGGGACGCGTTAACGCGGCCGATCGCGACGGGCTAATAGCAATGGCTGAAGCGTTAGTTTTTCCAAGCAAGTACGAAGGTTTTGGCGCCCCAGTACTCGAAGCAATGGCGCTTGGGACTCCGGTCATTTCCAGCGATTGTGCATCGCTTCCCGAAGTAATTGGCGATGGAGGTCTTGTCCTTCCGCTTACCTCTGAAGCGTGGGCTGGCGCGTTGAACTCAGTTCGTCTGCAACGATCCACACTGGTGAAAAATGGTTTACTTCGTGCCGAAGAATTCACTTCGGCCAAGTCAGCACAAGACTTGGTGGTGGCATATGAAAAAACTCTTGCAACGGTTCAACAATGAGCAGTAACAAACTTCGGCTCGTGGTGCTGTGCCCACACTTTGCTCCAGATTTGGCGCCAACAGGTGTGGTGATGACGCGAATTGTGACTGAGCTTGCAGCACGTGGACATGAACTGCATGTGGTTACGTCTTTGCCGTGGTATCGCAATCATGCGATTGAACCGGGTTGGGGCGGCAGGTTGTGGCGCACCGAAAAAACTGAGTGGGGTTCGATCATTCGGGTGCATCCATTTCCAGGAAAATCGAAATCAAATTTATTGCGTCGCGCAATTGGCTTTCTTGCGTTTAGCTACGCAGTTGGAATCCGCAGTGTGCATGCAGACGGATTTCCGTTCAAGGTGGACGGAGTGTTGGCAATGTCTCCTCCGCTCACACTCGGACTGACGGGATGGTTTACCAAAATCATTCGTCGCGCACCGTTGGTGTTCAACATCCAGGATGTGTTTCCAGACGCGGCAATTCAGACCGGCGCAATTTCAAACAAGAAAATTATCGCTGCAGCGAAATGGCTAGAGCGCGTCAGCTACCAACGGTCAGATGCAGTGGTATTGCTCTCGCAAGACCTACGAACCAATATCGCGAACAAGATCGATGGGAAATATCACGATCGATTGCACGTCGTTCCAAACTTTGTCGACACAGTCGCGATCACTCCACAAGACAGGATGACCGCTTACCGCAATGAGCTTGGCATCGGCGATCAGTTGGTAGTGATGTATGCCGGAAATGTTGGTTTCTCGCAATCATTGAATTTGGTGACCGACGCAGCTGCCAAGTTCCCTGAAGTTGCCTTCGTCATCAATGGCGATGGGGCGGCACGCAAGAAACTGCAAGAAGATTGCGCACCGCTGACCAACGTGTATTTCGGTGATTATCAACCGATTGAGCGATTAAGCGAAGTGCTTGCTACGGGAGATCTTCACCTTGTGCCATTGCGCTCTGGGCTCGCTTCGGTGAGTGTTCCTTCAAAGTCGTACTCGATACTTGCCGCAGGCCGACCGATGCTTGCGGCCATTGACCTCAACACCGAAATTCCAAATATGTTGCAACAGTCTGGGGCGGGCGTCGCTGTTGAGCCAGATAACACCCCGGCATTTATTGAGGCCCTTGGTCAATTGGTGAGCAATCGAGAACACCTCAAGGTGATGGGCGCAAGTGGTCGAAAATGGGTAGAAACCCATGCATCACCTGCATCGGTGGCTGCCCAGTACGAGGCAATTTTCCTCGCTAACCGATAACCTCTATTCCTCGTGGCACGCACATCATCAGCAAAAAAAATCGCCCGTCTTGCAGAAAAGGGCAAAGGCAAAAAGGTCCGCTTTCAGGGTGGGTCAGTTTTCCCAACCGTTGTACTCGCTGTCCTTGTACTCGGTGCAGTGCTCATTGCGTATGCGCGACAGGGTGGAACTGCAGTTGATGCAACGGTTACCGCCGATCAAAAGTACGCAACAGCGTTTGCGTTTTTTAATTGCGATGCACTCGCTACCGACTTGAAGCAACCAGATGCAGCGACGCTTAATCCGTCAGACAAGTTTGCGGCAGTTACGACAGATGCTCCAGCAGCGATTATCGCTGACGGAATTGTTGGTTGGATGCCACAAGCACTTGCTGGTCAGCGCAAAGCAAAACTCGACACCATTTTCGGCTTATACGGAATGACAGTTACCGATGACTCGATCACGCTCGCTGATGGAACAAAAATCTCTGAAACCGATACGAAGTGTGCAAACAAGGATGCGAAAATCAGCGTCAATGTTTGGGAGAGCGGCTCGTCAGCATCAAAGTTGTCGATTGCCAGCTTCGGTGGTGTGAAGATTGATAACCAGATGACGGTGGTGCTGTCGTTTGCTCCAGACGGAGTAGAAGTACCTCGTCCTGCTGTTGCAGATTCCCTCGCGGACTATCAGGGATAGTTCACCCGCGATGCACGCAGTCGTGCTCGTCGGAGGTTTTGGTACTCGGCTGAGGCCACTGACATACGCCATTCCAAAACCATTGTTACCTGTTGCGCACGTGCCGATGATCCGCAGGCTCATCAATCGCCTGGCCGAAGGTGGCGTGACTGATGTTGTGTTGGCGTTGGGGTTTAAACCTGAACCATTCTTCGCCGAGTTTCCAAACAACATGTGTGGCGAAGTTCGAATGACGTACGCCGTCGAGTCAACTCCACTTGATACTGCTGGAGCAATTGGGTTTGCTGCTCGTGCTGCAGGTATTACTGGCACATTTATTGTTGCCAATGGTGATGTGATGACTGATCTCAACGTTGCAGACTTGGTTGCTTTCCATCGTCGCAGTGGCGCAAAGGCAACAATCTCACTTACGCCTGTTAATGATCCATCGCAATTTGGCATTG
>Ga0209086_10003270_pt1 | contig 12434 bp, 13 predicted proteins | sample M_130207_XF_Meta_FD_187312 | JGI IMG/M metagenome (GOLD analysis project Ga0209086, IMG submission 187312) | Freshwater microbial communities from Lake Montjoie, Canada to study carbon cycling - M_130207_XF_MetaG (SPAdes) (version 2) | ecosystem: Environmental > Aquatic > Freshwater > Lake...
CTCGATATCATCTAAATGAGGATCAACTCCCATAATTTTAGATGCGCCCTTTTTGAGAAAAAATTCTGGAGTTGTCTCCCATCCATTTTCAAGAAAATGAAAACCACAACCTAAATCTAACACAACCTGATCTTTGACATTGAGCCAATCCCAATGGTGCAGAGGATTTTCCGATTCAACATGTACTCTTTGAATATTCATAAAGAAATTATACCTTTACTCATCATAATTTATAATTGGAACTAACATTTCAGATTTAAATTCTTCTCTACTCAAAAAAGGAGCCAAATCTTCCATAGGTCTTGTTGCGAATAAACCATCTTTAGTTTTGTATACAGATGCTTTAGGAGCTGTTCTATGATTAGGGTCAATCATAACTTCTACAATTAACGGGCCTTCAGTATCTAAAACTTTTTCCATAAGATGGCATAGCATATCATTGTCAAATATTTTTATATAAGGAATGTTGAATGCATCAGCAATTTTTGAAATCTCAGGAAGTGTCAAACCACTACTTGGATCACTAGCAACCAGCCTTCCATTAAAATGATTTGTTTGAGTTGTTTTTATAGAACCATAGCCATCGTTATTTAAAATAAAAAATTTGATAGGAAGCTTGTAACGATTTACAAGTTCTAACTCTTGCATATTCATTACAAAACCACCATCTCCATCAATACAAATGGTTTCTTGTTTATTTGCAGCTAAACACGCTCCAATAGCTGCTGGAACACCAAATCCCATTGAACCTAGACCTTCACTATTGAAGATCCTAGTACCAGACTTTATTTTGATTGCTTGCATTGTAACCTCACTGCAAGCTCCTGAGCTACCTGGAACTATCAATGAATTTTCTGGTAAATGTTTTGAAAGTTCTTCAATAAAAACATAGTTATTTACGAAATACTTTTGTTCATAATATTCAGGCAAGCAAATAGGATATTTTTCATAAGTTTTCTTGCAATGTGATAACCATTCAGATGTATCAATGTCTATTTCATTAATTTTACTCAGTATATTGTTCAAGAAAATTTTACAATCTAAACCAACTTTATGGTCTATTTCAATTCCAAGTTTACATATTTCATTTATATCAACATCAACTATGATTTTTTTAGCATGATGTGCAAAAAATTTAGATTGATATGCAATTTGACCATGATCTAATCTAGCTCCAAGACAAATAATTAAATCTGAGTTTTGCTGATTAAAATTTGCTCCTCTTGAAGCTACTCCTCCAGGTCTTCCTACAAATAACTCATGATTTTCAGGTAAAAAGTCTAGCGATTTCCAAGTTAAAAGGACTGGTATTTTTGTTTTATCAATGAACTGAAAAAATTGATCTAACGCACCAGAAAGTCTTACTCCATTACCTGCTAAAATAATTGGACGTTTAGCATTATTTATCGCATCTATAATCCCTTCGATACTGTATGCTGAGGATAATTTGGGAGTTTTAAAAATTCTTGCATTAACATCAATGTAAGAAGATTGAACATCTAATGGTATTTCTAAAACTACAGGACCAGGTCTACCTTTTTTAGCAAGATACAATGCTTTTTCTAGATGATATGGAACATCGTCAGCATTCAAAATACTTACAGAATATTTTGTTATTCCTTGGGTCATTCTAACTAAATTAACTTCCTGAAAACCTAGTTGCCGAATAGATCGATGGCTTACCATATCTTTCTTTTGCACTTGTCCAGCAAGAACTAAAAGTGGAATTGAATCAAGCCAAGCAGAAGTAATAGGAGTAATTGCATTAGTTCCTCCTGGACCTGTAGTAACTAATGCAACACCAATATTATTTGTGTATTGTGAATATGCTTCAGCGCATATTCCAGAACCTTGCTCATGTAAGTTTGCTATAACTTCAATGTTACTATTACCAAGAGAGTCAATTAAATGAATACATCCTCCTCCAGGTATAGTGAAGATATGTTTTACTTCTTTTTCTAACCTTTGAATAATGTAATCTGATACTTTAATCATACAATCTCCAGTAATTTACAACAAACTTTCTGTTCTTATTTTCATTAATGGAATTGTCTAAATAATAAGAATCATTAGGGATGTGCGTTGTAGAAAGCTCCTCTATTATGCAGCCATTCTTAGAAGTCATTTGATGCTCTGAACCTCTTTGAATTACATAAATACTTCCTTTTGATAAGTTGTGTATTTTATCATCTACAACAAGCTCTAAATCTCCAGAAATTAAAATAAATGTTTCTTCTTTGATTTTATGAAACTGTGTTGGATGTTTTTGTTCTGGAAGCAAAATAATATATTTTTTGCAATATTCTCTGTTTACTAATGAAAAAATAGCACAACCATTATTTTTGTAATCATCAAGCCCATAATGTGCAGAAATTTCTAATACACAATCTTCAGGAATGACTAAATTAGCTTCTTTAACAAATTTATTTATTTGCTTTGTAATATTGTAAATTGCACTTCTAAGATTACAAATTTCTACATTTTTAGATAACAAAGGAGCATCTTTTGAAATATTTGTAGATGCTTTCAATAAAGTATATTTAGAGAGATCTGAAACAGCCAGTTGCCCTTCGCTTACATTTAAAGGTATAGCATAATACAAATCGTCTTTGGTGACATTTTCCCCAATTGTAATATCTCTATTTAAAAAAGCCCCTCTTGCAAACTGAGAAATATCTTGTATCTCTTGTGGTGTTGGAAGAGCATCTATATCTCCACAAGCATCTAATGCTTCAGATGCAGAAGCTAACCAAATGTCAGTCTCTTCTAAATCTGTTGAATAATTGTTTAGTTTATAAGATTCAGTTTCCAAACCAATATGTTTTTCTAAAATACATGCACCCTTGGAAATTGCAAGCCCTACAGCTTGAAAATTAGATGTTTCTTCATGAGTTGAGTAACCTACAGGCAATTCATATCTCTTTTTATATTTATCAATTTTGTTAAGATTGAGATGGTTATTAGGCGTTGGATATTCTCCTACACAATGAAGAATAGCAAAATCTTTCTTTCTATTTTTGAAGAAATTAACTGTAAGATCTATAGCCTCTAATTCAGATCCCCCAAAACTTACAATTATAGGTTTATCGTGCTTCGCTACTTCATTGAGTAGTGGAAAGTCAGAATTTGAGCAACTAGCAATTTTAATGATGTCAAAATCGATTTCAATTAATTTCTCTAAAGAAATCTCATCAAAAGCTGTGCAAGCTGTGTAAAAACCTAGATCAGAAGCATAATTTTTCAAATATGCAAATTGATCATATAATAATTCTGTAGATTGAAATCTGATAACAGCTTTGTTAGTAGAATGTTCTTTATGATCTATGTGAACGAGAGTTTTCAAATCTCTCATTTGAAATTTTATAGCATATTTGAAACTTGGATATTTAGTTATAAATTGCGAATACACTTCAATAATCTTTTTAGCGTGATGAACATCGCCCATATGATTATTAGCCATTTCGAAAATAACAAGATTGTCAAATAAACTATTCATATTATATTCTACCAGATGAAGTTATATTTGTAATAGTCTACGATGAGTTTTATCTCTTCATCAAATTTACATTTAGGGGACCAACCCAAAGATCTTATCTTGTCATCATTCAAAGCATATCTAATATCTTGTCCGGGTCTTGCTATGTTGAAGTTGATAAATTCTTCACAATTTACAATTTCTTTGGAGTGATAAGCATTGATTACTTTTTTAACAGTATCAATATTAGATTGTTCAAACCCACCAGCAATATTGTAAATTTCATTTACTTTACCAGATTCAATAATTTTCAGAACAGCAGTAGCAGTATCTTTAGCATGTAACCAGTTTCTAATAGGTGTTCCATTATTATGAAGTGGGATTTTTCTACCTAAACCGATGAATTTACAAGCTTTAGGAATCAATTTTTCTACATACTGCCCAACCCCATAATTGTTAGTTGGTCTGATGATATTGTATGGAATATCATAGGTTCTAGACCAAGCTATGATAAGTTGATCTGCTGCAGCTTTAGTAGCAGAATATGGATTGCTTGGTTTGAGAATATCAGTTTCAAAATGTTCTCCTTCTTCAATATCACCATAAACTTCATCTGTACTAAAATGAATAAATCTTGGAAGAACATAGCCTTCTTTTTTGTATGTCTTCAGAAGTTCAAGAATATTATGTACTCCGTTTATATTAGATTCAACAAAAACTTTGCTATCACGAATTGAGTTATCTACATGAGTTTCAGCAGCAATATTGATAAAGTAATCACAATCTACTAGTCTGTCAATATCACAAATATTTTTTTGCTCAAACTTAAAATTTGTAAATGACTTAAAATCTTCAAGAGCATTAATGTCTGATGCATAAGTACAATTGTCTATACCATAAACATAATGATTGTTTTCAAGTAACAACTGTGTAACATATCTTCCAATAAATCCTAAACATCCAGTTACATATACAATCATAATAATTTCTTCCTTATAGTGTCAACAATAATAGATTTGATATTTTGAATGTCATAGTTTTCAGTTTGCACGTATTCGCATTGACCTTTGTCATAAATCAATCCAATAATTTTTCTGCAAATATAAATTAATGTTTTGTTTGGATCAGACATGACTTTGTCATTTATAATCATGCAACCAGGTCCACTGAGGCTTGTAACAATAACATCGCAAAAAGCACTAAGGTATTCAATCTCATTTAAATTTGGAATTGAAACAACATCGTTTATATAAAAAACATTTGGCAATTGTAAATCAACTTTTTTATCAGTAAAATAAAAAGCTACATTTGAATTTTCTTTAACAGTTTCAGCTAAAAATTCTTCATATACAAAGTTTGGTCTTTGTTGTGAAATTGTATCACTGTTGCATATTAAAAGACGAAGTTTAAAATTATTATCTAAAAGTTCTTTTACTTGGTCTAGCTTAGGAGGATTTGAATTCCACTTAATAAGTAAATCTTTTTCTTCTGGATAGGGTATCTTAAAGTTAACAAAATTCAAAGCAAGAAAACTATTTATCTGATCAACGCTTTGTTTGCAAAGCATCATTTGAGTTTCAAGGTTATCCCAAGATTCATAACATTCACCGATAATGTACTGACCTTTACTGTTTGGTAATAAGTATCTTTCTCTTCCATCGGAATCAATTACAGCTCTTGTTCCTTTTATAGATCCGAGCCAAGTACTTACCCATAAAGCTTCAGGGTTTGCACCATTTTGTTTGAAAAAATGTTCTGCTCTATCTATGTCAACACAATGAATATTCATTGAAGGTTTGACATGCTGGATTCTGTCATGAATATAAATACTTTCTGCATTTTTATTATGAATATAAGTAAAACTCATATTTTTAGGACTGTGATCTATTATCCACCTTACACCTTGACGTGAAAGGATAATATCTCCGTTTTGATGCTGATTATAAAATACAATTTCCATTTTTGAACCTAATCATTATATACAGTATTGGCTTACAGTATAAAATTTATGAACTATAATATATTAGAGGAATAATATGGAACGTAGATATTTACCAACACTTTCTGAATTAATTGACAGACTTTCAATCGCGCAGCTTAAGGAAGTTTTCATTTCAGAGCACAAAGACGAATATGCACTTGAAATTGCTGACATTGTTCATGACATTCAAGTGCATTTAGATGAAAACAATGCTGTGGTCGATGCAGAAGTTATCCGTGCAATAGTTGTATTGTCTCAAATGAATTTACATATTTGGCATAACGAAACAAATTATCGCAAGGGCATCAAAGATGGTAATAATCTTGAACTTACTCATGGATTAAATGGAATTAGAAATACTGCTAAAAATAAAATCCAAGAAGTTGTTGGTGGCAGGAAAGATTACAAAATTGATTGCCTAGCTGCTGATTTCAAAGATTGGGAGATTAGTTGGTAATGGAAAAAGTATTAATCACTGGTGGTGCTGGTTATCTTGGCTCCACATTAACTGAAGTTCTTTTATCTAAAGGATATAAAGTTACAGTTTTAGATAGTTTAGTATACAAGCAAATTTCCTTAACTTCATTTTGTCACAATCAAAACTTTGAACTTGTAGTTGGAGACGTACGTGATACTCAACTTCTATCTGATTTAGTAGAGACTAATGATGTAATTATTCCATTGGCAGCAATTGTTGGTATGCCAGCTTGTAAAAAAGATCCTGAATTAACAATAGATGTAAATTATCAACAAATTGATGACATTGTTGCTTTTATGAGAAACAGTCAAAAACTTCTTGTTCCTAATACAAATTCTCAGTATGGTAGTTCAGACACTATCATCACTGAAGATAGTCCATTCAATCCTCTTTCTCTTTATGCTAAGACCAAGTGTGATGCTGAAAAAGCAGTTTTAGATTCAGGTAATGGAATTTCATTAAGACTCGCTACAGTATTTGGAGTTTCTTATCGCCAAAGAATGGATTTACTTGTTAATGATTTTGTTTACAGGGCATCCACAGATGAGTTTTTAGTTTTATTTGAATCACACTTTTTAAGAAACTATGTTCATGTAAGAGATGTTGCTAAAGCTTTTGTTCATCTTATAGAAAATTATGAAACTTGTAATAATAACGCTTTTAACGTTGGTCTTACTTCAGCTAATATGTCCAAACTTCAACTTGCTCAAAAGGTTAAAGAATATTTACCAAATCTTGTTATCATTGAAGAGCAATTCAAAGAAGATTTCGATAAGAGAAATTACATAGTGTCAAATGAAAAACTCGAAAAAACAGGATGGTCTTGTGATTTTTCTTTAGATGCAGGAATCCAAGAACTTATTAAAGCTTACAAGATGATCCAAAATTTCAAAAATAAGGATTTTACAAATTTATGATTCCCGAAGCTCAAAGTAGCACAGATCTAGTCATTTCTACTTTAGACAAATGGCATAGAAATAACAATATGTTTTTTGATTTTGAAAGCAACTTTGATGTTGGATCTTTTCAATATTGGCTTCAAAAGTTAGCTTTTCACGATTACGAAGGCTGGCATTATATAGAAGAATATGCTAATCAAGACAAGAAAGTAGTTCAATTTGTTTACGAGGGTGGACTAGAACAAAATAAAATGCGAAATGAAGCTATGGAAAAAATTGATAGCTTCTACGTTTCAATCCAAGAAAATACTGGAACATTTCATAGTGAAGGTATGGGCAATATTTTCGATAGATTGATTAATGATTATCTTAAATATATTCACTTAGTTCAAGATTTTGATGAGAGATCAAAATTATTTGTAGCTCAAATGGAGTTCACAAAAACATGTCTTGAGGCTTTAGATCAAGATATCAGAAATGGTGCAAAACAAATTATGGTTTTTCAAAAGTTTAAGACTAAGGGGTATTGATATGTTTGAAAATAAAAATGTTGTAGTAACAGGTGGAGCTGGAATGGTTGGACGAGCTCTAGTTGCAAAGTTGCTCAATCTTGGAGCTAATGTCACTGTTGCAGATTTGCATAAACCATCAGACTTAGAACCAGAAGTTAATTATTATTCTGAAGACTTAAGATATTTTAACAATTGCCAAGATCTCTGTGAAGATAAAGACTACGTGTTTAATTGCATTGGTGTAAAAGGCTCTCCTCAAGCTTGCGCGACACAACCTGCTGACTTTATGGTTCCTATGCTGCAGTTCAACACAAACATGATGGAAGCAGCTAGAAAAGCAAATGTAGAGTGGTACTTATATACAAGCTCAGTTGGAGTTTATTCTCCAGCAGATGTTTTTTATGAAGATGATGTTTGGAAAACATTTCCGTCTCCTAATGACAAATTTGCTGGGTGGGCAAAAAGAATGGGAGAGTTGCAAGCTGAAGCGTATTCTATTCAATATGGATGGAATAAAGTTTCAATCGTACGACCAGCAAATATTTTTGGTAAATATGATAACTTCAATCCTGTAAATTCAATGGTCATTCCCTCACTTATCAGAAAAGCACAAGAAAATGAAGTTCTTGAAGTTTGGGGCAATGGAGCCCCTATCCGCGACTTTATTTTTGCAGATGATGTTGCAGATGCTATGTTGCAGTCAGTAGAAAAGAAAATTACAGAACCTATCAATCTTGGTTCAGGAATGGGATTTTCAATAAAAGATTTAGTCGAAATTGTAGTTAAGCATTCTGGTAAAGACATGGAAATAAAGTGGCTTACTGACAAACCAAATGGCGATAATATTAGAATTATGTCTACAGTAAGAGCAGAGAAATACGGAATTACTCCAAAAGTATCTCTTGATCAAGGTGTGGCAATTGTAACAGAGTGGTTCAGGAAAAATAAAAATACACTAGATCAGCGCTATAATGTATTCGTAAATCATTAGGGGAATATAATGAGTTTTTTTGAAGGTAAAAAAGTTGTTGTAACTGGTGGTAGTGGTTTTTTAGGAAGTAACTATATTGAAGGTTTAGTTAAACGCGGGGCAAATGTCTACACTCATATTCACAATAAACCACTACAAACAAAAGTAGAAGGCATTAATGTTATGCCATATTGTGACTTGACAAGCCTTGACGATTGTATTAAGTTAGTTGATGGTGCAGATTATGTTGTCCATAGCGGTGGAAATATTGCTCATCCTTCTACAGTCCCAACAGATATTCAAATATCTATTCAAAACATCAATGTTTTGGGAAATGTTCTTGATGCTTGTAATAAAACAGGAGTTAAGAAATTCTTAGATCTCAATAGTTCAACTGGATATCCCGATAGACGTTACCCTATCACAGAAGATGAATACTGGGATGACGAACCATATAAAGCTTATTATGGTTATGGTTGGATGAGAAGATATCGGGAGAAACTTATGGAACATGTTTCAAAGTTTTCAGATCTTCAAATCATGCTTACAAGAGGAACTGCAATATTTGGCCCTTATGACAATTTTGACACAAAGACTTGTCATGTAGTTCCAGCACTTATCAATAGAGTTTTGACAGGAGAAAATCCATTTACAGCATGGGGTAGTTCTGATGTTGTTCGAGACTTTCTGTATGTTGAAGATGTTGTAAATGCAGCATTGTTGGTTCTTGAAAAAGGTGAACCAATGAGACCATACAATGTTGGTATGGGGAAAACTATCACAATTGGAGAAATTCTTGATGCAGTACTCAAAGCAACTGGGCAATCTCCTGAAGTTGTATGGGATAACTCCAAACCAACAACAATTCCATTTAGAATGGTTAGCACTGAGAGAATTGTAAATGAGTTAGGATTTTTCCCTCAATATTCTTTTGAAGAAGGTATCGAAAAAACTGTTGCTTGGTATAAGAAGAATTATTTAGATCAATAATTCTAGTAAGGATATAAAAATGCATGAAGTTGATAAATTAGCAAGAGATTTTGTTGGAAATGACAATACTATAGAAATATATGACAATTTTCCAAGTAAAAGAAAATATACTCCAAAAATAGCAGAGATAGTTAATAAATTCATACCAAAAATTGAAAATTCTCATTCTTCGCACAATGAGCAAGTGCTTAAATCTGAAGGTTACATTACAATCAAAAATTTTCTCAATACATCAGAAATTGACGAATTGAAAAATATTGTAAATGGGCTAGAAGGTTATAACGCTCATTGTCCCCATCACAGTGATTTAGTCCCTCGTGTGTATGATGAAAATTATGAATTTAATACATGTAGCTACTACCCTCATGAATTCTTAAAGAATAAATTATTTCTTAAACTTCTTACAGATCCAAAAACTTTGTCTTTGGTTCAATCATATCTAGGGTGTTTTCCAACAGTTTACAGTGTCAATTCCTGGTGGCATAAATTTAATGGAACAGTGTATGATACTCAGATATTCCACAGAGACACAGACGATTTTAAGTTTCTATGTTTTTTCTTATATTTAACAGATGTTGATGATGATAATGGTCCTCACATATACTGTCCAAAATCACACATAAACATGCCTTTACAACAGCCAAAAAGTATCAAGGGTAAAGCTGGCACATTAATATTAGCAGATACTTTTTCTATGCACAAAGGCAATCCTCTTGTCAGTGGTGAAAGGTTGGTGTTGTGGTGGAGATATGGAATGTATGCCAACAATCAATATTTTATGTCTCAAAATGAAAAGGGTAAAGTAGATTCTAGCGAAGTGTTTAATCACGTAGAAAAAAATCAACACAATGAATATTTGCTGAGACTTTTTACCAAATGAAAAAATATACACCAGAAGAATTAATTCAATTTGAAACAAATGTGGCAGAAATTTTTAATTCAGGAGTAATTAAAGCACCTGTACATCTTTACGATGGTAATGAAGAACAAATTATTCAAGTTTTTAATAATATCAAGGATGAAGATTGGGTATTTTGCACTTGGAGGTCTCATTATCAATGTTTATTAAAAGGTGTTCCACAAGAAAAATTGATGGAAGATATTGTCAAAGGTAAATCCATCACTCTTTGCTATCCTGAATTCAACATATATTCATCAGCCATAGTTACTGGAAGCATCCCTATTGCAACAGGAGTTGCATTAGATATCAAAAGAAAAAACGGTACTAATCATGTTTGGTGTTTTGTTGGTGATATGGCTTCTGAAACTGGAGCATTTTTTGAGAATTACAAATATGCATTAAATCACGAATTGCCTATTACATTTGTAGTTGAAGATAATAATAAATCAGTTTGTACAGATACTAGAAAAGTTTGGAATTGTGACAAATTGGCATTTAATCAAAATGAAAGTAAAATCATTTATTATTCATATGAGTCAAAATACCCTCATGCTGGAGCTGGTAAAAGGATCCAATTTTAATGAAATATTTTGATGAACTCAAGAGATCCATGGATTGGCTTGCTGAACAGTCTGATACTTTGTTTTTAGGTCAAGCTGTTGAATACCCTGGAACAGCAATGACTAATACACTAAAAGATGTAGATCGTTCCAAATTACTTGAAATGCCAGTAAATGAAGATATGCAGATGGGAATGACGTTGGGAATGGCTCTCAACGGAACAGTTCCAGTGTCATTATATCCTCGATGGAATTTTTTGCTCCTTGCAGCAAACCAATTAGTCAACCACGTTGACAAGATTAAGATCATGTCTGATGGTGGATATACACCAAAAATCATCATCAGGACTTCTATTGGATCTCAAAGACCATTGCATCCACAGCACCAACATATTGCTGATTTCACTGGTGGATTCAAAGCAATGTGTGATTTTGTAGATATTATTAGGTTAGATGAACCAAAACAAATTTTCGAAGCATACAAACATGCTTATCTTAGGACAGATCACCGACCAACTATTTTAGTTGAATGGGGTGATTATTACAGTGAAAAATAATGCATATACTTTTTGTTACTGAAAAATATGATAATCCTCGTGTATTGAAACTAGCAAATAGTTTCAATACACTTATTGGTACATACAAAGATGTTTACCAAAATGATTCAAGCTATACATTTAAACATTTAACTATTTCTGAAAAAAATACAATGGATGGAGATATCCATTCCTATGAGCAATTAAATCAAATTTTATTAAATAAAGATTTTGACATTGCAATTGTTTCTATGCACAGAGATGTTGTAGTAGATATAGAAACTGCAAAAAAACTTGGTAAAAAGTTGTTTTTGATGTATTGGGATACTCATCTATCAGCAATCAGTTCAAGTTTAGTTGTTAATTTTAGAATGTATGCCAAAACTCTTCATAATGCTCATGTCAATAACAAACATACATTATTTGAATATTCTGAATTTTGCAATTGCATAGTTACTGATTATGGATACGGAGAAGAGTTTAAAAATGTTTATGGTGTTACAACTCCACAAATAGATAGTATTATGAAACCATTGGAACTTGAAAAAGTATATGATGTTTCGTTTATTGGATCCCCCTACACTCATGAAAGACAAATGTTTTTTAGTCACCTTGAAAAAGCTGGAGTAAAAGTGCATTTATTTGGTGGTAGAGGAGATAATGATGAATATTTATCAGTTTCAGATTATGCAATCAAAATCAATCAAACTAAAATTAATCTCAACTTAAATCACTCTGACATTCAACCACACAGAAAAGGCAGAGCTTACGAAATAGCAGCATGTGGTGGTTTTATGCTTGCAACACATCCAGAAGTATACAGATCCAAAAATGGTGTCCAATTTCGGGATGGTGAAGATTTTGTTTCTGTTCGTATCGATAATGTTGTTGAAACAATAAAACATTATCTAGATCAAGATGATGAAAGGCTAACCATTAGTGAAAATTTAAGAAATAAATACACAACATTATTTACAGCTAAAAAATGGTGGTCTGATATTTTTAATATGGAGAAAAATTAATGATTGGTTCTACTAAAAAAAGATTATTTTTATGGGTCAATCAATCCAATGGCGATTCATTAGGTACAATTCCTGTAATTGAAAATTTTATAAAAAAATACCCTAATGTA
>Ga0209086_10003275_pt1 | contig 12423 bp, 17 predicted proteins | sample M_130207_XF_Meta_FD_187312 | JGI IMG/M metagenome (GOLD analysis project Ga0209086, IMG submission 187312) | Freshwater microbial communities from Lake Montjoie, Canada to study carbon cycling - M_130207_XF_MetaG (SPAdes) (version 2) | ecosystem: Environmental > Aquatic > Freshwater > Lake...
GATCAATTTGCTTCATTCCAAAATATGGGAGTAACTCCAGTCTCGGGTCTGAACGGAATGATCCGACAGCTCCTCGGGATTGACCGTCCGCAGGTCGCCTAATGGCTGTACCTAACTACACGGATCTCTTCAACGAAGGCTTTGACGACCTAGTCACAAAGCTCTCAACGGTCGTAGGGCTCCAAATAAATAACGATCCACGCAATATCACGCCGCCTTCCTGCTTCGTCAATATTGATTCAATAGACGGCTACAACTACAATGTCGCCAAATTGAACTTCACACTCCAGATCATCACGCTCGGCCCGGGCAACCTAGACGCTCAAAAGAGCCTGCTCAATATCCTTGCCCAGATCTACGCACTCAATATCGGCGTCGTATCTGGACGCCCAACAAACCTAGATATCGGCGGCTCGACGCTTCCTGCTTATGAGCTGTCGGTCGCGACTGTCGTGCAGACTGCCTAATCCACACTCTGACTCTCATTATGTGCCAAACTAAAACCAACACTTCCAAGGAGTAATCATCATGGCCACTTCCACAATCCTCTCAAATCCGCAAGTCAAGTTTGGATCCGTCGATCTCTCGGGTTGGTGCACAAGCGCAACTTTGACTCGGACTGTCACCGCGCTAAATGACACGGTCTTCGGAAACACAGCAAACACTTTCACTGCGGGTCTCGAGGATAATGAATTGAGCGTAACCTTATTTTTGAGTTACGAAGCCAGCGCTACTTACGCCACACTTGCACCGCTTGTCGGAACAAAGTTTGTCGTCACGGTAAAGCCAACGACCGCAGCTGACTCGGCTACGAACCCCGGCTTTATTTTGACCAACACATATCTTGAGTCTTTGCCAGTAATCTCGGCAGCCTTGGGAGAGTTGCAGTCCGTCGATATAACAACGATGGGCGGCGTCTACAGCGTGGATGTCACTCCGTAAATAACGGCCTTCCTTGGCCCGACGAAAGGAAACATAATGAAGATCAAACTCACGCTTACACGCGGAGACAAAAAAGAAACACTCATCACAAACCTTTTCGCGATCGCCGAATGGGAACGCCTAGAGAATCGTCGAGTATCTGACGGACGCGGAATCGGCGCATCCGATATGGCGTGCTGGGCGTACATCATGCTCGGCATCAAAGGCGAAACACTTCCGGCTACTTGGCGCGAATGGTTGAAAGCGAACCCAGATGTCGAGATCGGCGTAGAGGACTCAACTGATGTAAACCCTACGGACGCGGCTACAGGCGACAACTCGCCGAACTTGTAGTCGCGACAGGGTGGGCTCCCACTTTCTACGCTGACACCTTCGACACGCGAGATCTCACTACCATTGTCGCAGTGCTAGAAAAACAAAATAGGCAGAGGTGACATGGCTGAAGGACTCAACACAAAGGTAGAGATCTACGGTCTTAAGGATGCAATTAAGCAGCTGAACTCCGTTGAGCCGGGGCTTCGTAACCAGATTGCAAAAGACTTCCGCAATGTCGCAAAGCCTGTCATCAATGACGCGCTTGCTTTGATCCCTAATACCGTCCCTCTGTCTGGTATGGGTCGCAAGTGGACTACGCCTTCGGGCTTCAAGATGCTTCCTTGGGATGCTGGACGCAAGCAAAAGATCTCCGCAAAAATCAACACTAAAAAGGTCTCGGAGTTTCGTGGACAGATCCGCAATGTCGGCGTCTTCAACATCATCTACTCGGGCTCAACTGGGACACTCTTTGACATGGCTGCAAACGGCAGACTTGGCAGTGCACTCTCGGCGCGCTACGGCATGCGATCAAGAGTAATGTGGAAAGCAATGGAGAAGAACCAAGGCACAGTCGAGTCAGAGATGCGGAGAATCGTGGAGACTGTCATGGACAAAGTTGATCGGAATGTGGTCGAGTAATGGCATCAGTAAATATCCCAATTATTTCCGAGTTTGATGCCAAGGGCACACAGAAGGCGATCAAAGAGTTCCAGTCGCTTGAGGGCGCGTCAAAAAAGGCACAGTTTGCAATTAAAAAAGCCGCTGTCCCTGCCGCAGCTGCGATCGCAGGTCTGGGCTTTGCTCTTGTAGGCGCTACTAAAGCGGCGATGGAAGACCAAGCCGAACAGGTACAACTTGCGCTTGCGCTTGAGAATGTCACTGGCGCGACCGACGCACAGATTAAGTCACAAGAAGACATGATCACAAAGATGAGTCTTGCGTCGGGCGTAGCAGACAGCGAACTTCGTCCGGCACTGGCGTCACTCGTGCGCGGAACTAAAGACATTGAGACAGCAAACAAAGCCCTTGCGCTTGCGCAAGACATTTCAGCTGGATCAGGTAAAGACCTCGCGACCGTCTCTGACGCTCTTGCAAAGGCTTACGGCGGCAACATGAAGGGCCTGCAAGCGCTCTCGCCAGAGATCAAAGCAATGGTCAAAGACGGCGCGTCGCTCGATGAGATTATGAGTGTGCTTGGCGGATCGTTTGGTGGAGCATCCGCCGCAGCTGCCGCCACTGCCGAGGGTGGAATGAAGCGTCTCGGAATCGCCTTAGCAGAGACCAAAGAATCAATCGGTGCAGCACTGATTCCAGTAGTTGAAGCCTTACTACCGTACTTGATCGCCTTTGGTGCGTGGGCACAAGAACACACCAAAGTCTTCCTTATTGTTGCAGGTGCGATTGGTGGAATTGCCTTAACAATTCTGACCCTGAATGCTGCTATGAAAGTTTATGCAGCCGCACAAATGATAGCGAACGGCGTGGTCGCAGTGTTTAACGCGCTATTACTGGCGAACCCTGTAACGCTTGTGATCTTGGCAATCGTTGCATTTATCGCCATTCTTGCCGCGCTTTACTTCAAGTTTGAGACCGTCCGCAAGATCGTAGACACAGTATTTGATGCCATGCTCGCAGGCGGTAAAGCAGTCTTTGACGGACTCACTACCTACTTCAGCGCAATCTTCAACATCTACAAATCACTCTTCAACGGCATTGCTAAACTTTGGAATAACACAGTAGGCAAGCTCTCCTTTGAGATCCCTTCGTGGGTGCCTGCGATCGGTGGCAAAGGCTTCTCCGTACCAGACATTCCTTATCTGGCAGACGGTGGAATCGTGACAGGGCCAACGCTTGCAATGATCGGCGAGCGCGGCCCTGAAGCGGTCATCCCACTATCTGGACGCGGTGGTGGAATGGGTAACTACACGATCAACATCACAGGCGGTCTTGGCTCGAGCGCGGAGATTGGCACAGCTGTCGTAAACGCGATAAGAGCGTTTAATAGGCAGAATGGCCCTGCGAACATAGCGGTCGCCTAGTGGCTGGCGTAGCGGTAATCGGGTCAGGTAACTACGACCTTGAGATTGACACAGGCTATATGTGGGACGCCTTCACACTGGACGACGATCTCAAAGGCGAACTAAACAATACGGAATATGTGCTGGACGGCGTAAGCCAATATGCGTCGGTCATGGATGGCACGATCGGACTCACAGCGAAACGCGGACGCCAAAACACAGGCGACCAATTCGCTTATGGGACGATGAGCTTCACGCTGAACGACACTTACGCGGACGGAGTGTTTAACCCTTTCGACACGACTTCGCCTTATTACGATCCAGCGAACGATCAGCCGGGGCTCGCACCGCTTCGCCAAGTCCGCTTCTCGCGTTATGACTCGCTCAATGTAAAGAAATATTTGTGGGTGGGCTACATCGTGAACTACGACTACACCTTCACGCTTGGCGGCCTTGACACAGTGACCGTGAATTGCGCGGACTTCTCCTATCAGCTCGGACAGACCTTCCTTGCCGAATGGAATGTCACCGAAGAGCTCTCCAGCACTCGATTCGGAAACCTGCTGGATCTGCCAGAAGTTGCTTACACGGGCTCACGGAGCATTGAGACAGGTGTAGCGACCCTTGGCGGTGCAGCTGCTTGGACGGTTGCGAACGGAACATCAGTCGCCGCATACGCGAACAAGATCAATGAAGCCGAGCAGGGCCGAATCTTTGTGGATCGAGAAGGCACGATTACCTTCCAGAAGCGTCTCGGATCAACGCTTGGAGTCCCTATTGCAGAGTTCCACGACGACAACACAAACATCGGCTACAGCGCTATTGACATCTCTTTCCAAGCGGACACAGTCGTGAACCGCGCATCCATTCAACACGCTGGAGCATCATCGCCACAAGTCGCCGAAGACCTAGTTAGCCAAGCCGCCTACCTTGTGCAGACCGAGTCCATCACCGACTCACTTCTGCATAACGATGCCGCAGCTCTCACACTCGCCCAATACCTCATCACCGCCAATCCTGAAGCGCGCTTTAACTTTCTAGGCACAGAGTTCCCCGGACTATCCACAGCCAACCAAGAAACACTTGCGCTCCTCGATGTCGGCGACCTCATCAACATCCAAAAATCAATCACAACCTCGGCAGGCCCAACACAATTCGCTCAAGATCTCACCATTGAAGGACTCGAGCACCGACTCACCTTGTCAGCTGGGCACGCAGTCACCTACTACACAGCACCAACAACGATCGTTTATGAGCTCATCTTGGATGACATTGTGTATGGCACACTTGACGAAGAAAATGTCTTAGGATAGCCACATGGCAATTCAGACCTTTACCGCCGCGCAAGTCCTCACCGCTGCACAGATGAACGCTTTGCAAGCGAACGACTACAACCAAACAGTCTCCGCAAAAGTTGCTTCCTACACGCTTGTTGCCGCCGACAAAGGCACTCGAATTACGATGTCAAACGCAGCCGCAACAACGATCACGGTAAACACTTCGCTCTTTGCAGCTGGCGATTCTTTGCGCATTCAGAACATTGGCGCAGGTATTTGTACGGTTACCGCTGGTACAGCAACAGTTACTAGTTCAGGCCCGCTTACTATTCCTCAATGGGGCGGTGGACAACTGTTTTTCACTAGTGCGTCGGCGTCAGTTTGGTTCCCTGATGCACAAACAACAGGCTTAACTTTTATAGCGTCAGTGACTCCAGCAGGCGCGGCTTCAATAACTTTTACTAATTGTTTTTCTGCAACCTACAACAGTTACTTAATGGTTGGTAATGCTTGGACTAGCGCCGGCGCTGGCGCAGATTGTTATTTAACGATTAGTGGCAGCACAGGGTCAACCTATAATTGGGGCGGTTTTTACACCAACTATTCGGCAACTACCTTAAACGGATACCGTGCAGCGGCAACCAATTTAGGTTTTAACATGGGTCTAGCGTCAACTCTTACAAACGGTTTTACAACTTGGATTCGTAACCCTTTTGCGGCAGCCGAAACAACTTTCAGTAGCCAATTTGCCGCACAAGGTAGCACCGCAGCAAACGGTTACACAATGATAAGCAACGGATATGACAGCAACACAAGTTCTAGTGCTAGTTGTACAATTGCATTAAGCGGCGGCACAACTTTTACAGGCGGAACAATTAAAATCTACGGACTGGCTAACTCATGACATACAAAGTACAAATTGACGATATGGTGCGTGACGCGACGGCAGAGGAAACCGCCGTATTAGACGCACGAAAAGTTGCTGAAGCAAAAAAAATTAAAGATGAATTAGACACAGAAACAGCAAGGCAAGTTGTACTTGACAGGCTAGGAATTACAGCCGATGAAGCCGCGCTACTACTTGGCTAGCGTCATGCTTGCAATAATCCCGATGGCTTGCTCAACAACACGAAACAACGCAGGCAAAAAAACTGTACGCAACAGCGCACTCATTCAATGCACAACAGCCGACAGATGTGAGGCCGCTAATGGCTAGGGAAAAAGCAGAAATAGAAATCTTGCATGCGCGCATGATCGTCTTTGTAGGTTGCACAATTGCAGTGACTTTTGCACTAACCGTCATCGGCTTTGTTTATGGTCTGCTCTTCGTAACCCAGCCACTTGAGCAATCACCGAATGACGCGCAATTCATAGATCTACTTTCAACGCTGACAGTTTTTATGACTGGCACACTGTCCGGTCTAGTTGCCGCTAACGGCCTTAAACGAAAGCCTGCCGATGGCAGTCCTACCAGCACTCCCTAACATCCCAAACTCCAGACCGTACACAGGCAACTCGGACGGAGCCGCAGCTGGCCCGCGCGCAGGAATGGACGAATGGATCCGACAGGCGATCAAATACGGCAACGGCGCCTTCTGGAATAACGGTAGCTGGGGCGTAAGAAATATGAGGGGATCCGAATCGCTAAGTGTGCACGCCACCGGGCGCGCGGTAGATCTTTCATATCGCAAGTCAGAGCAACATCCGAACGCCAGTCGCAAAGGATCAATCGCCTTCTTAAACATTGTGACAGCTAACGCGAACGCGCTCGGCCTTGAATGCGTACTTGATTACATCGCCCCGTTCGGAAGAGGCTGGAGATGCGACCGACAGAAGTGGCAAAAATACACTAAAGAAACCATTCACGGAGTTCCGGGCGACTGGCTTCACTATGAGATCACGACGGCTATGGCAGACTCCGCAGCCCTTGTCAAACAAGCCTTTCAGAGAGTGTTCGCCGAAATCCCCCAATAGCGCGCACCGATCCTCTATGGTCGAAGTACCGACGATAGGAGTACAAAACATGACCGAGCCGAAAGTCTTTATCTACGAAGTCGGTAGATGCAATTTAGACAACGGACAAGAAATCCTTGTCCAGATCTTTCGCCACGAAGACACCCACAAAATCATCCGCGCACAGATTGCCTTCCGCACTTTGGCGGGCGACAGTTGGGGCGTCCCTACAGAATTGGACTTTGCACAATGAGCTATTTTACAATCAAAATCTTTGCATGGGTAACTTTAGGGCTTTGCCCTTTTGTGCTTCTCTGGGACGCTTCTGAAGCGCCTGAAGGCATATCTAGGGTCAGCGCCGAGACCGCCTACGCCACCATTCCATTAAGCACTTTGCCAGTTGTAGTTACACCCCCTGTCACTACGCCTGTCACGGCTTGCGCTGAAGCTTTAGATCTTGCCTTGAGCGTGGGATGGCCTGCCACCGAAACACCGACACTCTTACGAGTGCTCAAGCGTGAGTCAAATTGCACGCCAAGCGCGTTTAATGCTCGAGATACCAATGGCGGATCTTACGGTCTCATGCAGATCAATGGATTCTGGTGCACCCCTTCGGCATACTGGCCTCAAGGATGGCTACAAGCAAAAGGAATCTTGACAACATGCGATCAATTACTAGAACCAAAAACAAACCTCATTGCAGCTCTCGCAGTGTGGCATAATTCTAAATGGAAACCTTGGAACCTTCCAAAGTGACCGAAGAGCCCTATCCCGAAATTGGTATTACAGAGGAGACCCGACGAATGTATCCCGATAACTACACCGACAAACTAGGCAAAGTGATGAGCAACATCATCGACGACATTGTGCGTCCTAATCATCAAGCTGCACCAAAACATTCTCATGACATTCTTCTTGATGAGTTGTCAATCATGTACGAAGCAAACATGACTATCGCAAATGAGCAAGCGCGCTTTAATGCGTCAGTGATTCGAGCTGCGATCAATGTGATCATGACATGCACAAAATAATCTGCAAGAAATGCGGACTAGAGATGCACGGCACACCGCACGCAACTAACCCGACCAAGATTCTTTGGAGTCACCCAGACCTCAAAGCATGCAAGAAAGTAAAGCCAATCAAATGAACGACCTACAACTCTTCGCACCGACACGCGGACTTGGTGCATACCGAGAAGAATGTGCCATAGACCGCAACACAGTCATCATCTCACCCAGCGCAAAACCGACTTCTGCAAGTGCAGCTCTAAACGCCTTGCCCAAATCAGGCTCAAAGCGTAGGCGCGTCTATGAGTATCTCAAGCAGACAGGCGGCGCGACAGACGAAGAGATCGAGCGCGCACTGGGCATCTCTGGCAACACTGTCAGACCCACCCGGGGCTCCCTAGTCAAAGACAAGTTTGTCTACGCCACCGATCTAGAGCGTCCAACGCTTGCAGGCAACATGGCGATCGTATGGAAGGCGCGCTAATGGCACACTTTGACCTATCGCTCTATGAGACCGTTGCACAGCGCCTAGAACGCTTCTGGACTGCCTACCCACAAGGACAAATTGTGACGACCATGATGCACTACGACGCTTCTACGGTCATCTTCCGATGCGAGACATACGACAACGACGGACGGATCATTGCTCACGGCTGGGCAGAAGAAGTCATGGGAAATAGTCCAGTAAACAAAACATCCTTTCTTGAGAACTGTGAAACATCAGCAATCGGACGCGCGATCAGTAACGGCCCACTAGGACACACTGGAGAGCGCGCATCGAGCAACGAAATGGAGAAAGTGAACAGAGTTAATAGCACGCCTGCACCTGACACCTTCGGCGGTGCTACACCTAAACAGATTGGCTTCTTAAAGTCCCTTGCTCGCGGTAAAGCATGGGATGACTCCCAGCTCCTTGAGTTCATTCACAAGACTCTTGGCGTAGAAGATGTAGTGATCGAGACATTGTCATCAAGTCAGTGCTCAAAGGTTATTGAACGGATGAAACTATGAGTCGCACTGTATGGCTTGCTTTAGCTCTTACCGTGCTATGCGGCGCTCTTATGGCATGGTCTGATAAGAAGTAAATCCTCTTACAACTGGCAAGCATCAAGGCCGTATCACCTTCGCAAGTGACGGGGCTAATCCAAGGGAACTTGGTTAGATCGGCGCGTCCAAAACTTGCAACACGAAAAGGATTGGCAAAGCGTCGAAGCGCAGTGAGTAAAGGAATTGAATAGGGAGTCTGATTGAGGCAACAGACGGGGGGCTCTTCAGAGCTCTGTCTTGCATTACGCTTAGAGATGACATATAACAAACAAACTCAACAGACTCGAGCCCGACATGCAACACACTCACAGCAACTTGAGAGCAAGCGCGACAGCGCGCGGTAGCAGGTCTTAAAACATGGCACGCCCACTAACTGAATACGACAGCAAACGCTACAAAGCAGCCAGAGCCGAACTGCTCCGCGATCAACCGATGTGTCATTGGTGCAAGCGCGCGCAAGCAACCGAGTTGGATCATCTCATTCCGCACGACGAAGGGGGGACGATCGATGATGGATTCGTGCCTGCATGTAAACCTTGTAACTCAAGACGCGGTGCTGAATATATAAACAAAAAAACTGCGATGCGAATACAAAATCGCAATAGCGTTCTTTTTGACAGATTGCAAACGCCCCCGAGCCCCATCCATGTATCTCTCCCAACTAGCCCTGACCAGCCTGAACTGGCGGTAATCAGCCACGACCAGCCAAGACTGGAAACGATCGTCCCGAACTGTGACGGATCGTGGGCTGGCCTTGTGGGGGACATGGCTTTAGAGCTGCTTGGCATTGAGCTCATGCCTTGGCAGGTGCATTATCTCGAGCGCGCTTTGGGATTCACCCATGCTCCAGACGGACAGGATGATCTTGTGCATCGATCAAGCCTTTGTTCGGTGGCGCGTCAGAATGGCAAGACAGTTTTGATTCAATGCTTAATTCTCTTTTGGTTAATTGAGATGCCCAAGATTCGAGGCACGAAACAAACTGTCTTATCTACAGCTCACACTTTGAGCCTTGCCTGTCTGCTCTTTGATGAGATCGCACCAATTCTTGAAGACCGTTATGGCGCAAAAATTATGAAGTCTTTCGGTCGTAACTCTGCAACAATGCAGGACGGATCGCGCTGGTATGTGCGCGCGGCGAACCCTTCAATCGGTCACGGAATGTCAGTGGATCTAATTTGCGCGGATGAGATCTTTGATATTTCGGAGATTACGATGGCAGGACTTATTCCTACCCAGCGCGTCCGCAGGTCTCCTCATCTGGCGCTCTTCTCCACGGCTGGAACCGAGTCCAGCGCATTATTTATTCGCCATCGAGAGAATGCGCTTCGCCTGATTGACACGAATAATCCTTCTAATTTCTATTTTGCGGAATGGAGCCCACCGCCCACAGTAGATCCAATGCAGGAAGCCTCTTGGTCGTGGGGGAACCCGGCACTTGGACACACTTTGACGATGGACACTTTGCGCGCCGAATCTAAAGATCCTGATCGTTCCAACTTCCTACGGTCGTCGCTCAATATGTGGATCGCTTCCACCCAGTCTTGGATCCAGACCCACCTATGGCCCGACCTTCTTTACGACGGCCCGATCCCGGGTGGCGGCGTTATCTCGGTAGAAGCATCAATGGACGAATCGCGTTATTTCGCTACCAAGTCGGTCGCGCTTGGCGACGGTCGGACTTGTGTCTCGGTCGCCTTTACTGCCGAGACTGCTAAAGAATTGTGGGCGCATGTCGGAGCATTAGCAGCGGCCGATCCTGCTATCAAGTTCATCTTCTCGCCCACTATTGACGCACACTGTCCGCCAGTTTTTGAGCGTCGGCGCGTTGTAATGGGATACAAAGAGATTCTGCAATACACCCCCATAGTAAGAAACATGATTAGCGAAGGACGCATTGTGCACACTGGCGAAGCGATGCTTGCCGAACATGTCTGTCGCGCGGTAATGGTACGAACTCAAGGATCTATCGCAGTGTCTTCGCAGAAGTCAGCCGGGCCGATCGAGCTTTGTCGGACGATGATCTGGGGAGCAGCTGCCGCAGCGCGTCCAGCGAACTCTCAAAAACCTTCAATGATCTTGATCGCAAACTAGAGTCATCTTGGCACTCGTCCGCTTTCTTGCCTGTCGTCGGGATACCGCGAGTCACTGGGCGAGTGCCACCATGATCCGCTTGATATGTGTCAATATGTGATATGGCTATCTTCTCAAAATCCCGTGAACTCACTGCTGCTGTGGAGCCCTCTGTCAAAGCGGCGGTAGGTGCATCTTCCTATTCTCCTTTGCGGTCTTTTGTATCTTGGCAAAACGGTCAGCGACGCGCTCGAGCGATGACGCTTCCTGTGATCGTTCGCGGTCGCGACTTGATCTGTGACACGATCTCGGGATTGAAGCTTGAGATGTATCGCGAGATGTGGAACGGCGAAGAGATGGAAGAAGTCCCTCTTGCGCCGCGCGCATGGCTTTCACGAATTGATCAATCAGTGCCAAACCAGTTCATCATCTCGTGGACTATTGACGATCTCATCTTTGAGGGTCGCGCTTTCTGGATGATTGAATCGCGCACCGCCGATGGATACCCGGCTTCATTCACTCGACTACCTGCGGCGATGGTGCAGACACTTGACCAACAAGGCGAAGTCTTCTTCGGCCCATCAAAACAAGTTGTCTTCCAAGGCATCCAATTAGATCCTCGCGATCTTGTGCAATTCATCTCACCAATGCAATCAATGAACTCGACTGGGGCGCGCGCTGTAGAGATCGCACTCCGCGTAGAAGAGTCACGGCTTCGAGCGTCCCAGTCGGTACTACCTTCGGGCTATCTAAAACAGACTGGCGGTGAACCGCTATCGGCTCAAGAACTTTCGGATCTTGCAGCACAGTTCAATCTTGCGCGCACCTCTGGGAACAACACTGCCGCGCTCAATGAGTTCTTGGAGTATGTGCCTACTCAAGCAACACCGGACAAGATGCTCATGATTGAGTCCGCAGATTATTCAGCACGCGATCTAGGACGCATCCTTGGCGTCCCTTCCTACTTGCTTTCAGTCTCAATCGGCGCGTACTCGTACCAGTCATCCCAGCAATCACGGATTGATCTTTGGACTTACGCTTGCAAAGCTCTTGCGGACTGCATCAGCGAAACCTTGTCATCCGACAATGTGCTTCCTCACGGAACCTATGTCTGCTTCGATGTAGAAGACTTTTTAGCCGAGGCGTACATGGGCGGCGACATGGCAGACCCAATGAGCAACGAAACAGACATCCCCAATTCAGCACTCATGCAAAGTTAGGATTCCAACATGATCAGACTTAGTTCAGAATCTTTCACGATTGACGCCGCACAAGGCGAAACAGGACGCCGCACCATCTCGGGAATCGCAGTGAGATACAACACTCCTGCCCGAGTAAGTGATGGGTCAATGGTCGCGTTCGCTCCGGGATCGCTGCCTGTGGACGGACGCGCACCAACGCTTCAGATGTACCACGACTCAAGCAAGGTAATCGGCACAGTGACCGACCGCCTAGAAACTCCTGAAGGAATGCTCTTTGTTGCGAAGATCTCCAACACAAACCTTGGCAACGAAGCTCTTGTTTTGGCTTCTGACGGAGCCCTTCCAGAAGTGTCCGTTGGCGTCGAGCCGATCAAGTTCAAGTACGACAAAGAAGGAACCATGATCGTCACACAGGCATCGTGGAGCGAGCTGTCGCTCGTCAGTCGTGGAGCATTCGATGCCCCGATCCAGCAAGTCGCGGCATCCACACCAGAAGAAGAAGAACCAACTACTATTCAAGAAGAACCTCAACAGGAGACAGAAACCATGAACGAAACAGTCGAAGCCCCAGCAGTCATTGAAGCATCAA
>Ga0209086_10003283_pt1 | contig 12404 bp, 12 predicted proteins | sample M_130207_XF_Meta_FD_187312 | JGI IMG/M metagenome (GOLD analysis project Ga0209086, IMG submission 187312) | Freshwater microbial communities from Lake Montjoie, Canada to study carbon cycling - M_130207_XF_MetaG (SPAdes) (version 2) | ecosystem: Environmental > Aquatic > Freshwater > Lake...
GGGCGCTGAAGTGACGTTGGCGAGTGCGGCAGAGGTCTCTGGGGCGCGTCGGGTGGACGAGATTGCCCGCATGTTGTCGGGTCGACCAGACAGTACGGCGGCTCGCCGACATGCCAAAGAGCTACTTACATCAAGAAGTTCGACCGACTAGCGAAAAAGAATTTCGAATTTCCTGCTTGGGGATCGTAGTAAGACACTGAGGAGTCAGGAATAGTTGTAGGGTGATCTCCCGTAATTGGTTTGTCCAAACGGAGGTCAAAATGCCGAAACATATCTTTGTGACTGGTGGAGTTGCAAGTTCTTTGGGTAAAGGTTTGACTGCCTCGTCGCTTGGTCGTCTTCTGAAACTGCGTGGTCTGCGTGTCACTATGCAGAAGCTTGATCCATACATCAACATCGATCCGGGCACGATGAACCCGTTTGAACATGGTGAAGTTTTCGTGACCGATGACGGCGGAGAAACCGACCTTGACCTCGGTCACTACGAGCGATTCATTGACGAAAGTCTTTCGCGTAATTCAAACGCAACAACAGGTTCGATTTATCAAGCCGTGCTTGCTGCAGAACGTCGTGGCGATTATCTCGGTAAGACCGTGCAAGTGATTCCACACATCACTGATGAAATCAAACGTCGAATTCGCCGCATGGCTTCTGATGATGTTGACGTGGTGATCACCGAAGTTGGTGGCACCGTTGGTGACATTGAAATTCTCCCGTTTTTAGAGGCGATTCGTCAATATCGCAAAGAGGCTGGCCGTGGAAACGTGTGCTATATCCACGTCACTTTGGTGCCTTTTATTGGCCCGTCGGGCGAACAGAAAACCAAGCCCACACAGCACTCTGTAACCGAATTGCGTAGCCGCGGAATCCAGCCAGATGTCATTGTTTGCCGCAGCGAAGAATCGTTGAGCCCCAGCTTGAAGCGCAAGATTTCAAACTTGTGTGATGTTGATGAACGCGCTGTTGTCAACGCTGCTGACGTGCGCAACATTTACGAATTGCCATTGGTGTTGCACGATGAAGGTCTTGACACGGTGGTGTGCGATGTCTTGCAGATTGTCGCACAGCCAGATCTTTCGTCATGGCAGAGTGTGGTGACGATGGTTGAAAATGCGACCAAACCAGTGCGCATTGGTTTGATCGGTAAGTACATCGAATTGCACGACGCATACTTGTCGGTAGTCGAGAGTATTAAGCACGCCGGCTTCCACCATGGAGCCAGTGTCGAGATTGACTGGATTCAAGCAGAAGAAGTTGAAGGACTATTGGCCGCTGGTCGCTTGAGCGAACTCGACGGAATGGTGATCCCTGGTGGCTTCGGCATTCGTGGCGTTGAAGGAAAAATTGCGGCAGCTGAGTTTGCTCGCGAAAACAATCTTCCGTGTCTTGGTTTGTGTCTAGGAATGCAGGTCATGACAATTGAGTACGCACGTCATGTCTTGGGTATGACTGATGCACATTCAACTGAATTTGATCCGTCAACGCAGCATCCGGTGATTGACATCATGAGTGATCAGCGCGATGTGACTGACAAGGGTGGCACGATGCGCCTTGGGGCTTATTACGCAGTGTTAGAGCCAGGTAGCAAGGTCGCCAACGCCTATGGCGAAAGCGTGGTGAGCGAGCGTCACCGTCACCGCTATGAGTTCAACAGCCAATACCGAACTCGCTTTGAGGCGTCTGGCTTTGTGTGCAGCGGAACCTCACCCGACCGTCGCCTCGTTGAATTCGTTGAGTTGAAAGATCACCCGTTCTGGGTTGGTACACAGGCTCATCCCGAGTTCAAGAGCCGTCCTGACCGTCCGCACCCATTGTTCCGCGAGATGATTGGGGCATCGTTGCAGTATCGGGCCAGCGTTGGTCGACCGGTTGACGCGGTGGCAAATCGCGACGAGGTTCGTTCTGTCTGATTCATTATCTGAGTCAATGTCTGAATCAACGTCTGAATCAGCACTGGGTGAACTCACGGGCACGTTTCGTCATCTCGGGGATCGCAAGATGTACGACGGATATATCTGGAAAGTAGTCGTCGGAGAATTTGTTGCGCCAAATGGGGAAGCGTTTACCCGTGACATCGTGCGTTCGCCTGGAGCCGTCGCCGTGGTGCCGATTCGCTATAACGATGCCGGTGAACCGTTCGTGGTCTTAATCAAGCAGTATCGAGCGGCCTTTGACCGCGTGATTATTGAAGTGCCGGCCGGAATGCGTGATATTCCAGGTGAGGCTCCCGAAGTGACTGCTATTCGGGAACTTGGTGAAGAAACCGGATACACCGCGACGAACCTTGAGTTGTTGCATCAGTTCTATCCATCGACCGGAATGACCGATTCGGTGTTGCATGTCTACCTCGCCACTGGACTCGCACATGTGGGGCAAGAAACGCACGGGCCCGAAGAAGACCACATGGAAGTGTTTGAAATACCTTTCGCCGAAGCGGTTGCCATGGTGGTGAGCGGAGAAATTGCTGATGCAAAATCAACAATTGGTTTATTACTCACTGATCGCCGACTTCGCGGGCTTGATTCTGTCGTAAAGTAAATACTCGTGGACATCACCGAATCGGTCCCACTTGAAGTTGAAGAGTTTCTGTCGTGGCTACTTGCCGAGCGGGGTCGTTCGCAAAACACTTTGCAGGCGTACCGTCGTGATTTAACGAATTATTGCGAATGGTTGCATGAACACAAGACCGATCTGCATCGGGTACAACTTGCCGATATCAATCGCTTCGTCTCGACGCAGCGATCGTCGGGTGCAGCAGCGTCAAGCGTTGCTCGCCACATGGCTGCGGTGCGAATGCTGCATCGCTTCATGTCGGCTGAAGGGATGCGCAACGACGATCCGACTGCCGATTTTGATGGCATCAAGGTTCCGGCTGGTATTCCCAAACCATTGTCGGAAGATGAAGTTGAAAGTTTGCTGGCTGCTGTGACTGGTGCTGAACCTGTTGAGCTACGTGACCGAGCGCTTCTCGAATTGTTGTATGCCACGGGAGCGCGTATTTCTGAAGTTTGTGGACTGTCGATGGGTGATCTTGATCTTGACGGGGGCCTTGTTCGCCTCTACGGAAAGGGTTCGAAAGAACGCCTTGTGCCAGTTGGCAAATGCGCGCGTGAAGCAGTTGATCGTTGGTTAATTGAGGGTCGCGAAAAACTCGAACCTGTTCGTTGGTTGAAGCGAGGCGATGCTGAGGCAATTTTTTTGAATAATCGTGGTGGGCGACTGGGTCGACAGGCGGCCTTTGCGATTGTGTCGCGAACTGGCACTAGGGCAGGTCTGACTGCACGGTTGTCTCCTCATGTGTTGCGCCACTCATGTGCGACACACATGCTTGACCATGGCGCCGATTTGCGCATTGTGCAAGAAATGCTGGGCCATGTCTCTATATCGACGACGCAGGTATACACGCGCGTGTCACAAGAGCGTTTGATTGATCAATACCGAACAGCGCATCCCCGCGCCAGTGTCTCTCGAGGGTCGTGATGACTGGCGTATTTGCACATAGTTTGCATTTGGTGCGTCGCTTTAGGGGATCCCTTGCACGAACGAGCCCTTCTGCAAGCGACATTGAGTGGGTGATCGAAAACTTGCTAAATGCTGAATTTACTTTTTGGTCGCGCATGAAATCGTATGACCAACGGCATTCCATTGAAGTGGCTCGACGATTCACTGCTTTATATCCTGCATTCACCCGTGATCAAGTTGCAGCGGCGCTGCTGCACGATATTGGCAAGGTTGAAAGCGAACTTGGAGTGGCAGGTCGAGTCATTGCAACCGTCGTCGGTCCAAAGGGCAGCAAATTTCGCAAATATCACGATCATGAAATCATCGGGTTGAATTTATGCCGCGAAATTGGTTCGAGCTCGGAGACTGTGAGACTTTTAAATTGGTTTGACGATTCGTCAAGAAATGATAAAATTGTGTCATTGTTACAGCAAGCGGACCGAATTTAGTTTATAAATGGTGTGGGCAAACCTTGCTCGCTTAGAACTTTGAGGTCTTATGAAGAAGTCTTGCAGAATCATTTTGAATGCGTGTTCAATTCTCTGGCGGCAGTTGATCGTGGCAATACTGATTCTTGCGTCCTTCACATTTGCCTCAACTGTCGGCACAACTTCGGTGTCAGCCGCACCGGCGGGAGCCTCGGCATTTCATGGCGTTACTCCACTGCGAATTTTTGATACGCGCGATACCGCAAAACCAGGTGCTGGCTCGTACAGCCCGGTATTGGTCGGCGGATTAGCTGGTGTTCCAGAATCAGCCACAGCAGTTGTTTTGAATGTAACGGTTATAGATGCCGACGGTGAAGGGTATGTGACAGCGTTTCCTTGGGGAGAGGCATTGCCGAATTCCTCGAATGTCAATATCAAACGTTTTGGGCAAATGGTGTCCAACCTCGTCACGGTGCGACTTGGGGTGCAGGGCAAGGTCGGTTTGTACTCGTCAATTTCGGCCAACTTGTTGGTTGATGTGTTTGGCTATTACAGCTCGTCTGGCGCGACCGCAGTTGGGCGATTTATCGCAATGACTCCGCAACGATTACTTGACACCAGGGCTCGAGCCACCGCGGGTGAGGACGGCGTCGTGCGTCTAGCGATGCCTGCTGGTATCCCCGCAAACACAGAAGGGCTCGTCCTGAACGTTACTGCGGTGAATTCGCAACTGCGGCCTAACGGCTTTGGCTATTGGACCGCGTATCCAGCCGGACAAGATCAGGGCACAACGTCGAACATCAATATTTCAACGCCAGGTCAAACGATTGCCAATCAGGTCATCGTGAAGCCGAGTTCAATGGGAGTTGACTTTTATTCCTACGCAGGTGGTGACTTGTTGGTTGACTTGATGGGGTACTACACCGGCACGGGTGCTGCAGTCAGTGAAGACGGACTCTTTGTTCCGGTTTCGCCGACTCGTTTGCTTGATACTCGTTCAACTCTGAACCCACTTGGTGACGACGTTGCGCTTCACAACGACTGGACTGTTGAAGTTGGAACTGCTGGCAAAGCCGGAATTCCGAGTTCGGGAGCGTCTGCTGTGGCACTCAATGTCACAATGACCCGAGCTCAAGGAGAGGGCTACATCACTGTGTATCCAGCAGGTCGTGATCGTCCTGGTTCGTCGAACCTCAATGCTGACCTCGCAGGGATAACGGCGCCAAACCATGTGCAACTCGCGACGGGGACACGCGGGGTTTCGTTCTATTCGTATGGTGGAACTGATCTCATCGTAGATATTTTTGGCTGGTTCGTCGGGAGTGCGCAGATATCTAGTCAAAGTGTGCCGATTAATTCTTTACCCGAACCCGATGGATTTCCGGGTTACATTTCAATTCCCCAAATTGGTCTGAATTCGGCAGTGCTCGAGGGAACTGAATTTGTCAACTTTGATCCTTCGCATCTGGTTGAATCGCGCACACCAAATCAACCTGGCAATGTTGCGATCTTCGGGCATCGAGTATCACACGGTCGCGAATTTCAAAACCTTGACAAACTTGGCGAAAATTCTTTGGTCTACCTCACCATTGGTACAAAGGTGTATACCTATCGGGTGACCGGCGTCGATATTCGAGTCCCGTCTGATCCGTTGCTGTATGCATCAACAACAAATGATCAGACATTGTCGCTTGTTGCATGTCATCCGCCTCACAGCGTGGAGTATCGCATCGTTGCTCACGCAGTATTGATTGACATCACCGAGTTCTGAAAGGTGAAATTCGCAGATCACCTATGAATCCCAAGAGTGGTACTCCTTCGATGAATTTGAAATTGTCAATTCGGAAATTTAAGTTGGCGATCCGGCAGTCGTTCCATCGTCAAAGACGATGTACCTTACTTCTGAGCGAAAAGTGGCTCCAGATCCGTAACTCAATGAGTAGCCCAGACTATTTGCTGTTGAGTCAAGTACCGATAACGGGAACCATTTTGACGTCATGATTTTAGTTTTTCCACCAGGAGCAAGATTTATCTCTATTTGCTCCCGAAAACTCATACTGGTGTAGAGATCTTTTGATGTGAGAACGTACACGACTTCGACGTAGATAATTTTGGTATCTGAATTGTTCTGGTAGTCGCCTTCTGGTCGCCATTCCCAATCCAACCCTGCGTCGCGCCATCGAAAATTGGAAGATAAAACTGTCAGCTCACTGGTGTCCCGTTCTGCCCCAGTACATCCCGAATTTGGAGCATTGGCCTCAACAGCTAACAAAATGTCCACTCGACCAGTGCCCATAGGTTGCACGTCAACGCTCAGCATCTCCCCATTGCGCTTCCACCAAAAATATCTTGCCGTAGAAGATGTCGTTGAGTCTTCCTCGCACCACCGCCATCCGTCTAGGTATTGATTGTTACTTCTCAGCCATTCAGATATCAACACGGGGTCAGCGTTGAATCCAACGGTGTAACGCGCGGTCTTGATTGGTTGAGAAGCGGGTACGTCAACCCCTGCTGGTATAGCGGGCGTGGGAAGAAGCAGTGATTCAAATGCAATATCGGAACCACTAATTTCAGATGGCGCAGGAGTCTCGAAGATTTTTTTCCAAAGAAATTGGTCAACGCCGCCATTTGGTAATCCATAAATTGAGCGTAAGTCGTTTAACTTTGAAATTTCCTGTTCCGAAATCTTCGCATCAATTTTTGAAATTAATGAATATGACTTGAGAAGTCCCTCGGCACCAAGAACTTCTGCGAGGTTTAACGAGCCTGGGGTATACATAGGAAGGCCGGAAAACGTCAAAGTTTCTAAGCCTGAGTTGGGACTTGTTTCGTCGGCCGAAGAATTCACTGTGGTCGTATCGCCATTGGAAGGATCTTCATCTGGGGTGCCCGCCAAGAGTCCGCCGACGACCATTAAGCCGATGCACGCACCTATAAATGCTACAACTTTGCCCATAGACAGACTCCTTAGATGGCTCGCCGTCTCAAGGAAAGTAGCGACGCAAAATTAAAATCTAAATCAAGTTAAGTTAATTAGAACTATACTAATATTTCTTTTAGTAAGTCATTCATTTGTAATTATGTCTAAATCGACCGAAGGATAAACCTAATGAGCACTACTTCATTTCCGCCTCCGAAAGTCAAATGGTACAAGAAGAAATACTTGAAACTTCCAGTGTGGTTATGGATCGTCGTGGGTTTTCTCGGTCTTGGGGCTATTGGTGAAGCAACTAAAAAGCCCGCCGAGAATTCAACCAATAGTGCTCTATCGTCGCCGATTGATACCGCAAATTTGGTAGAAGAATCCTTGGTTCCTCCGTCGACAGAGTCACTACAAACAACTGTTGTCGTGACCTCGACTCCACCGTTACCAACAACGTCAATAGCGCTCACAACCACTTCGTCGGTTGTTAAGACCACAGTTGCTAAATCTGCGCCCCCAACGACGGCTGCTCCGCAAACGACAATTAAACCGAGCCCCGTAACAACTAAGCCAAGCCCAGTAACAACTTCAAATTCGAATATCTTTGGCGGAAATAGTCCAGAGGATTTTTTGATGCCGGATGTTCTGTGTATGAATCTGCAAGAAGCTCAGGACGAGATTCAAGATCACGGCGTATTCTTCTCTCGCTCTGAAGATGCATCAGGTTTGGGGCGTATGCAAATCAATGACAGTAATTGGATCGTGGTGGGCCAATTTCCTTCAGTTGGAGCGAGGATTGGCGAAGGCGATGCAATTCTGAGCGTCGTGAAAAATGGAGAAGCCACGGGAGGCATTTGTTGATGTCGGCCACTTGGACGGTTTGGTTTCTCGCTTAAAATTCACTACTCGTCAGGGCAATGGGCTTCTTGTGAAGTTCAAACTGCAAGATCTGCAGAGTTCAGATCACTCAGGCGCAAGCAGCCCGATGTTGTTGTATGTGCGCTCAAGCGTTGCCGACGCAACGGCGCGGGCCTTTTCGGCACCAGTACGTAACAGGCGTGACAATTCAGCCTTGTCACCCATGAGTTCGTGATAGCGATGCTGAATGGGGGACAAGATCTCCACAACAGCTTCGCCTGCGTCGGCCTTCAAGGGTCCGTACTGCGTATATTCGGCCGCGACCTTTTGCGGAGTGCGACTAGTACATGCCGCCAAGATTTCAATCAGGTTTGAAACGCCAGGCTTTTCAGCGCGATCAAAACGAACTTCACCATCAGAGTCGGTCACAGCGCGTTTGAACTTCTTCAAAATTGCCGCGGGCTCATCGAGCATGTACACAATTCCGGCATCGGTGTTTGATGACTTCGACATTTTTGCGGTGGGCTCTTGCAAGTCGGTGACTTTGGCACCGGCGCGCGGAGTGACAATTTTGGGCACAACAAAGGTGTTGCCAAAGCGTCCGTTGAAACGCATCGCAATATCGCGCGTGATCTCGATGTGTTGACGCTGATCTTCACCAACCGGAACTTCATCAGCGTCGTACAACAAAATGTCGGCTGCCTGAAGTGCCGGGTAGGTGAAGAGACCAGCCGATACGAAATCGGCTTCGCGCTTTGCCGACTTGTCTTTGAACTGAGTCATGCGGCTGAGTTCGCCATATGAGACGGTGCATTCCATAACCCAGCCAAGTTGTGCATGCTCGGGAACATGGCTTTGTACGAAAACGGTGGCAACGTCGGGGTCGAGGCCGACTGCAAAAAGTGTGGCGGCAAGTTCAAGGGTGCTCGTGCCCAAGACGCCTGGGCGATCGGTCACTGTGAGTGCATGTAGGTCGACAATGCCATGAAAGGCATCGCATTCGTGCTGGCCACTGACCCAATTGCGCAAGGCGCCTAGATAATTGCCCAAATGGACGACTCCGGTGGGTTGGATACAAGACAAGACGCGAGGCACGGGTCAAGGATAACGGCGCTCTGTCAGTTACTAGGGCATATTTGGCGCTGATTGCTGGGCGGTTTTTGCCGTTTTACCTGCTCCGAGCCCGCTCGGGCGATTAGCCTCATTGCGATGGCTGTCGACGTTTCCACCCCGGTATTTGAGGGACCCTTCGACCTGCTACTGCACCTCATTTTGAAAGAGCAAGTTGATATTTACGAGATCAACTTGTCGATCATTGTTGATTCATATTTGACCGAAATCGCCAAACTTGATTCTCTCGACCTCGAGTTGGCGACGGAGTTCTTGTTGATCGCGGCGACCTTGGTCGAGTTGAAGGCTCGGCGCTTGCTTCCGGGTCGTGAAGACATCGACATAGACGAAGAACTGGGTCTGTGGGAAGAACGCGACTTGCTGTTGGCTCGCCTGCTTGAGTGCAAGACCTTCAAAGATGTGGGCCAGGTATTTGCCCGACTCGCCGACGCCGCAGATCGTTCGTACCCGCGCCATGCAGGGCCAGATGAACGCTTCATCGAATTGATGCCCGATCTGCTTGAAGGTGTCAAGCCCAAGCAGGTGCTTGCGGCGTACATGCGGGCAGTCACTCCGAAGGTTGTGCCTCATATCGATTTGTTTCACATGGGTGTTATTAAGGCAAGCGTTGCAGATGCACTTGCTGAATTGATTGATGAACTGCCGAGAATTCGTCGCATTAGTTTCCGTCACCTCACCGCCGATCTCGTCGATCGAATCGAAGTCATTGTGCGGTTTTTGGCATTACTTGAACTTTTCAAACAAGGATTTGTTGAACTCGAGCAAGCAGAGCGGTTTGGCGATATCGACATTGTGTGGGTTGGAGACGTTGAGTCAGTCTCAGTTGGCTCGCTACCGATCGACGATTACGAAGGCTAAAGACAAGGTTAATGATGAGTGAAACAACAGAAACAGAAATGAATCACCAAAGTGAATCGGCGCCCATTGATGCCGACTTAGTTCGCGCACTTGAAGCGATCATTTTGGTTGCGAGCGATCCGGTTCCGCTTGAACTGCTTTCGCAGATTTTGCAACAGCCAGCCGAGGTCGTTGAAAGCCTGTGTGCATCTTTGGCCTCTGCCTATGAAGAAGCAGGTCATGGTTTTCAACTTGTGCAAATCGCCGGTGGTTATCGCTACCAGTCGCACCCTGATGTCGCGGCTTATGTTGAGCGCTTCATTCTTGATGGGCAGCGAGCGCGTTTGTCGGGTGCAGCCCTTGAAACACTGGCGATTGTTGCTTATAAGCAACCTTTGTCGCGAGCACAGATCGCTTCAATTCGTGGCGTTGATCCCGACGGAGTTCTGCGAACATTGCAAGGTCGTGGCTATATCGATCAAGTCGGACGCGATCCGGGTCCGGGGCAAGCAGTGCTCTGGGGAACAACTCCAGCGTTCTTAGAAAAACTTGGCATTAATTCGGTGAATGATTTACCACCCATTGTTGAGTTTTTGCCAGGTGCTGACATCGTTGAAGCCCTAGAAAATGGTCTTCGGATCACTAAGTCTGATGACATTGCGCCGAGCGTCCAAGAAGTTACACCCGTCGCCGAGCCAGTTGAGGCTGCTCATGACGAACCGGGAGCCTGAGCCACCGCTCTGGGAGCAACTCGCCGAGCAGTCGAAGCAACTGCCTCAAGGTGAGCGTCTGCAAAAAGTGATGGCGGTTCATGGGTTTGGATCGCGTCGTGTTTGCGAAGACATCATTGCTGAAGGACGGGTCATGGTTAACGGAATTCTGGCCGAGCTCGGTCGGCGCGTTGACGTTGAAGTCGATGTCGTTGCCGTTGACGGAGTCGAAATTGGTGTGCGCCCCGGGTTGGTGTATTACCTGCTCAATAAGCCGGTTGGTGTAGTAACAACATCAAGTGATACGCGCGGTCGACCGATTGTTGTTGACTATGTGCCGGCAGAACCGCGAGTCTTTTCAGTAGGTCGACTCGATGCCGATACTGAGGGCTTGTTGCTCATGACGAACGATGGTGAATTGGCCAATCGCATCGCTCATCCAAGTCACGGAGTTGAAAAAGAATACTTAGCCGAAGTTGCGGGCGGCGAGGTTTATCAAGGCGCCATTCGTCGTTTGCGCGATGGCATTGAACTAGAAGACGGAGTCACTGCACCGGCAAAAGTTGCGCAACCATCGCCTGGTGTTTTGCGCATTGTGATTCACGAAGGTCGTAATCGGCAAGTTCGTCGCATGTGCGAGGCCATTGGTCATCCCGTGACTCGATTGGTTCGGACACGAATTGGGCCCTTGAGTGACCGCAGGTTGAAGCCAGGCGAATGGCGCGAACTGACTCAACCTGAGTTGCGCTTGCTAACTGAGGCTGTGGCTATCGTGGCCCAAAGATACGATTCAGATCATGAGCAATAGCATCGTCGCTTCTCATCGCCGTGCAACCGTGCTCGGACTAGGTCTGATCGGGGGATCGATCTGCGTTGCACTACGTGATCGCGGCTGGATTATGTCTGGTGATGACCACAACCCTGATCGAGTAGCCGAAGCTCTCGAGCGCGGCATGATTCAACATGCCGGAATAGATGCCGATGCAGAAGTGACGTTTGTGGCGGTGCCAGTCACTGCATTGACCGATCAGGTTCAACGGGCTTTACGTGAAACCAAGGGCATCGTGACTGATGTGGGAAGCGTGAAGGCTGGTGTTGCCCGCGAGATTAATGATGCTCGTTTTGTTGGTGGACACCCGATGGCTGGTAGCGAACTTGAAGGTCTTGATGGCGCCGATCCTGAACTATTTGTTGGGGCGGTGTGGGTGTTGACACCAACGGCTTCAACATCCGATCGTGCATTCGCAACAGTTGCGGCCATTGTGAGCGATCTCGGTGCCGAAGTGATTGGGTTAGAACCAGAGCGACACGACGAACTTGTCGCAGTTGTCAGTCATGTTCCGCACCTCACTGCTGCGACATTGATGGGCGTGGCAAATTCTCGGGCAACCGAACACGCTGCACTTCTCCGATTAGCCGCTGGCGGATTCCGCGATATGACGAGAATTGCATCTGGTCATCCCGCAATCTGGCTGGATATTTGTGCCGAAAATCGTACGGCTATTATCAGCACCCTGTCATCGCTCATTGATGGTCTCTCTGGAATGCGTTCGGCAGTTGAATCTGGAGATCGAACAGAACTATTGCGTCGTCTCACTTTGGCTCGTGAAGCACGGGCCAATCTGCCAAATCGAATGAAGGCTCTGGAAGAACTTTCAGAGGTCCGTATTCCGATTCCCGATCGGGCTGGTGCTGCGGCTGAAGTATTTACATTGGCCGCCGAACTCGGTGTCAATATCCCGAACTTTGAAGTGGTGCATTCTGTCGAAGGCGATCGTGGCATCGCAGTTGTACTTGTTGAAACGTCAGTTGTCGAACTCTTCCGCGGTGGATTGATGGCGCGCGGTTTTCGGCCGGCTGTCCAGCGATTGGCTGAATAGGCAATGACCTTGATTCTTGATACTGCATCACAGCCGTTGAAGGCCGTGATTTCAGTTCCTGGATCGAAAAGTATTGCGAACCGTGGCCTCATCTGTGCGGCATTAGCCGATGGAACGACAACACTGAGCAATCTTG
>Ga0209086_10003285_pt1 | contig 12403 bp, 15 predicted proteins | sample M_130207_XF_Meta_FD_187312 | JGI IMG/M metagenome (GOLD analysis project Ga0209086, IMG submission 187312) | Freshwater microbial communities from Lake Montjoie, Canada to study carbon cycling - M_130207_XF_MetaG (SPAdes) (version 2) | ecosystem: Environmental > Aquatic > Freshwater > Lake...
GCCAGCTCTCACAAGCGCCGCGGCAAACCGTGTTTGTGTACCCCACCCACATCAAAGTAGTGTTTAATCCAGAACTCAAACAAATAGCGACACCGTCTGAAATATAAATAATAAAAGAACTTGTTTATATGTAAATCCGGAAATGTCGTGGGGGCGAATCTACCAGGTAAGTGTGGGGGCGTTGCTGGAAAAACTTCACGCGTTTATCGTCATCCACCCGCTGCGCGCGCTTTACTTCCAGGGCCCGTCGATGCACGGCTACGGCTTCTGGACCGGCATGGACGCGCACGACATTTGCGCGCACGTGTCGCCCGGCGCGTCGGCGTTGTTTTGGGTGCAGCACGCCGACGAGTGTCAGCTGATGCTGGACAAACAGTTCACCGCGTTCCTCACTGCGTGCGAGTTCGGACTGCTCGTTGTCCTGGCGTACCGCTTCGTGTCGATGTTGCTTTTTCGCTGGTTGGTGCTCGAGCCCGCGCTCAGCCGTTTGGAGAAGGCAACGACGACGACGACAAAACGTATTTATTGAAAAACAAAAGCGCTTTTATTCGGGTTGTAATCGCGGGCGTTTCCCGGCGGTGGCGGCGACGCGTTCGCCGAGCTCGCGGTAAAACGCGGTGACAAGGGGGTGTGCGACGATGACGCGCGGGTTGAAGCTCAGCAGGTGCAGGCCGGCCAGTGACGTGACACGCGACAGGGCGACGTACGCCTGGCCGTGCTCAAACACGCTTTCGTCGAGCGCCATCTCCACGCAGTCCATGCTCAAGCCCTGCGCCTTGTGCACCGTGATGGCCCACGCGAGCTGCAGCGGGATCTGCGTGAAGCTCACGGTCCCCGTGTCTTCCACCTTGTATTCCCACGTGTGCGGGTCGATGACGACGTCCACGGTGGGCTGGCGCGTGAAGCGCACGACGGGCTTCGCGGCCGCCGACGACGAGCGACACCAGCGCACCACCACGCCGCGAGACCCGTTGACGAGCCCCTTTTCCGTGTCCAGGTTCCACAGCAGCATGACTTGCGCGCCGACGCGTAAGTGCAGCTCCGTTTTAACGGGCGAGTGCGTCTTCAGCCGCTCCGCCACTTTTTCAAGCCGCGTTCGTCGCTCGCGGTTCACGCCGTCGCGCCCGCCGCGCTGGACGCTGCACGACACGACGGCGACAAACACTTCCTCACCGCCGCCGCCGCCGCTTGACTCTAGTTCGGCGAGTTTCACTTCGTTGATGGAGTCGACGTTCATGCGTCGCGCGTGCATCCGCGTGGGCTCCACGCGCGCGCTCTTGTCTTCTTCTTTTTTTTCTTCTTCTTTTTCTTCTTCTTTTTCTTCTTCTTTTTGGAGTGGCGGCGACGGCGACGGCGACGGCGGTGGCTTGTTTCTGAAGCAAACGTCGAAATCAATACTGTCGTCGTCGTCGTCGTCGTTCCGTCGTTTCGGGTGGCGTTGTTGTTGTTGTCGTCGTCGCCGCTGCGGCGGCGGCAGCGGCTGCTTCGACGCCGGCACGAGCCGCGTGGAGAGAAGCGCGACGTCTGCGGCGGTGCACGCGCCGACGCGAGCTCTGTTAAGCAGCTCCTCGAACGCGCGGTCGCCGGCTTGTCGGAAAGAGTGCTGCAGCTCCACGACGGCGTTGACGGCGTGTCTCCACGTCTCGGTCTGGAAGCAAAACACGACGACGGCGTTGCCGTCGTCGCCGCCGCTGCCGCTGTCGAGCGGTCGCGTGTTGACGGGAGGTAGCTGGAAGAAATCTCCGACCAAGACCACTTGCAGCCCCCCGAACGGGAGGTCGGTGTTTCCGCGCAACACCTTCACAACCTTGTCGACGGTTTCGAAAAAAACGGGGTCCAACATGGACACTTCGTCGACGACGAGGAGCTCCATGCGTTTCCACACGCGAGCAAGTTTAAAGTTGCGTCGCGCGGCCGCGATGAGTTGGGGCAGCGGCTCGTTCGCGAGCCCGAGCCCGAGCAAGGAGTGGAGCGTGACGCCTCCGATGTGGTCTGCCGCGACGCCCGTCGACGCGGAGACGGCGACGACGCGCCCCGCGGCTCTTTGCGTGGTCACAATCTGGTGGATGACGAACGACTTGCCGACGCCGCCGCCGCCCGTGAGGAACAAGTTGCGTCCGCGACTCACGAGCTCGAGGACGTGCGCTTGCTGCGGCGACAGCTGCGGCGGCGGCGGCGACGGGTCGTTTGCATTGGCGGCGTCCATCTACGCGGACCAACTTTGGTTATGAGGGGGCGGGCATGTGCATGTCTTTTTCCGCGCGCGAGATATTAATAAACTCAGGCGCGGGCGCGGTGACATACGCTCTCGGCGTGTCCGTACGTGACGCACGTCTTGCACAAGCGGAGCGGGCAGTACTTTTGCGAGTGGGACATGTAGTGGCACGAAAAGCACTTGCCGAAAAAAGAGACGGAATTGTTGAGGCTGGGCACGACGTCTGGCGCTGCCGCCGTGGCGGCGATGGAGGAGGAGTGGCCGCTTTCCGTGACGACGTCTTCGTTCCCCATTATTAAATAGTAAGTTTGGTCTTTGTAGTAGTCGCTGCTGTTGGATGATGATGACGCGCGCGTCGACGTCGACGTCGCGGCGGCGGCGGCGGAGAAGCCGCTGTTCGTTTTACGGTGTGCGTCGTTGTCGTCGTCGTCATCGTCGTCGTCGTCGTTCACGTCGGTGTCGGCGAGTAGCGCGAAGCGGTTGGTCGTCATTGTTTTTTTAACACGCCGAAATTTGAAAGTCCGACGTCGTCGTCGTCGTCGTTCACGCGACTTGGCGTGAATAAACGCATGTAACTAAATAAAAAAAGTATGTCGTCGGCGTTCAAAATTGGCATTTTCGTTTCCATTGCAGCGGTGCTCGCGGCGACGATCACGTGTATGCTCGTCGTCGCTCTCACGTCGCCGTCGCCGCGAGGACTGCTGCGGCTGGACAGCGGCGACTGGATCTCCGTCGCGCGGCGCGTCGCGTCGCGTCGCGGCCGTCGTTTCAACGACACGCAGCTGGCGCACGTACTCGCCGATTTCAAACAACACCAGGGGCGCCGGTACGACCGCGCGGCGGCGGAGGAGGCGGCGCGACGAGCCGGCGCGCCCCACGCGCACGTGGTCACTCTGGGCGCCGCCGCCCGCAAAGACGACGTTCCCGAGCTGTTCCGTCTGGCGCACGACACGCTGCGCCAACGAGGCGAGACCGTTCACGTCGTCATCAACAAATGGGACGAACCCATGTCGCCGCCGCCGCGCATCGGCGACGCCGCGGACAAGAAGGACGTGTTGTTCCCTTACTTTTCCAACTGCACGCCCCGTGCGTCGTCGTCGTCGTGTTACGGCGACGTCGTGGCGTGTCTGGACAACAACGCCGCGTGTGTCACGCGCGCGCTCAAGGCGTCGCGCGTCGTTCCGTGGAGCGCGAAGCAGAACAAAGTGATGTGGCGCGGTTCATCCACGGGCGGCATGAAAAACAACAACAACAACAACCCCCGTTTAAAATTGATCGACTGGGCGCGCTCGTCGCCGCTGCGCGACCGGCTGCGCGTCGACGTCGCGCTCACGGGCCACCCGCCGCAACCTTCCCCCTCGACGGACGACGCGCGGCTGCGCGCGCTCTACCCCGCCGACCGCGCGTCGTTCGTGGACGTGAACGATCAATTTGAGGCGAAGTACCTCATTGTCGTGGACGGCAACACGTGGCCGAACCGCACCGCCGCGTTTCTGCACAGCGGGTCCGTGGTGCTGCTCGCGACCGCGTACCACGACTGGGTGTCGCGACAACTCGTGCCGTGGGTCCACTACGTCCCGGTTCGTCTCGACTTCTCCGATCTGGACGAGCGTCTTGAGTGGCTCACGGCCAACGACGCGGCGGCAGAAAAGATCGGCGCTGCGGGTCGAAAACGGGCCAGGGAGGACCTCGACGTGCTTTCGATGCAGCTGTACAACACGGCGCTTGCGCTTGCGCTCGCGGACCTTTAGTAAAAAAAACGCGGACGCGTGAAAAAAAGTCGTGCACTAAATTCCAAATGTGGTCGTCGCGGTGGTGTTGTTTTCGCGCCACGCGCTCGGCGACGCCGCCACCGCCGTGTCTTGCCGCCGCCGACGACGTCGACGCTTTGCTGGACGCGACGAGCAGCGACGGCGACGACGTGCCGTGGTTCAACCTCGACGGCATGTTTCTGCGGTGCAAAGTCGTGGCGGTGTACGACGGCGACACGGTTACAATCGTCTTTCCGTTTGAGGGCAAGGCCTGGCGTGAAAAATGCAGACTCGCGGGAATCGACACGCCGGAGATACGCACGAAAAACGAGGCGGAGAAGGCGGCCGCACTCCGGGCGCGAGACTGGCTCCGCGGAGAAGTGCTTGGACGAAAGTTGTGGGTGCGGTGCGGCCGCTGGGACAAGTTCGGGCGGTTGCTCGGCACGCTTTACCGGGAGCGCGACGACGCGACGACGACGCAGCAACGGCGGCCGAGCCTGAACGACGAGCTCATTGCACGGAGACTCGCCGTGGCGTACAACGGCGGGACGAAGGCAGCGGCGGCGGCGGCGGCATTTGAAATGAGATAAACGTTTTATTAAGTTGTACTGTGGTACGCGCAAACGGCGCGCCAGATTTTCTCCCACACACGTGGCTCTGGTACATAAGACGGCGTGGGCCTTGACGCCATGAGCGTTTCTTGAAGAAGCACGTCCATATATCGTTCGGCGCGCGGCCCGTCATCGCAATGAAGACGCGCCGCGAGTAACTCTCCAAGCAGCAATTCGTAAAGCGCTTTGGCGGCGTAGTGCGTGTGCGCTTTGTTGCAAATAACGTCGAGTCCCACATCCAGCCACTTTTTGTCTCGTGGCGTCAACCACTGTTGTTCCAGCAAACGCAGCTCACACGCGGGTAATCCACGTCCACGATCTTGAGGGGGGATTCCTGGTCTGAACTTCGGGACGGCGCCGCACGAACATCGGCCGTTGGGGCCGCCGGTCCCATTTGAAACAAACGACCACGCGCCTTTGGCGTCTACGTTCAAAATCAAGTCGCCGCAACGCTGGCGCATCTCAAAGTAAGCATCGAACATTGCGACGTTTTTGACGCGTCGTTCGTGTCGCTTCTGCTCTCTCTGCCGCCACCACGCTTTTAACGCGGCTCCGTCGTCGTCGTCGTTGTCGTCGTCGTCGCCTTCGTCATGGTCGACGACGACGACGAGTCGAGCGGCCGCTTCCGCTGCATGCGGCGCCTCGTTTTGATAAAACGCCATACGTGACATGGAACAAACTATGAAGGTTTCCAAACAACGTCGCGTACGTAAATCGAATAAACGAAAAACTTTTTGAATGTATTATTCGGGAACTGGGTTGTAATCCGTGTCCAGCGCGGTTTGCGTCCGCACAATGGGCGTGAATAAAATGTAGTCGGCGTACACAAACGGCGGTTCCAACTTGAGTAGAAAGTAGCCCAGCTCGGCCAGCGTGCCCGGTACGTACGTGTATAAGACCACGTGGCCCTGGTTCCGATGAACGACTTGCTGCATCAAGTGGTTCATGGCACGTTGTCGCACTTCCGGGGACTCGATAAAATGACTCAGAGGTCGGCGGGTAGAAGACGGCGACGCGGCCAACACTGCTTTTGTTTTGGGCGTCATCGCGTTTAAAATGTCGTAAATGAGCTTGTAGAATCGAACGATGCGCTCCTTGTCGCGTGGATTTCGGTCGGGGTTTAGACGTATCGGCGCGTTGTTGCCCGTTACAAGTGCGCCGACGGACGTTGGGATGGGAGTAATGAATTTCATGGGCACGCCGTTGCCTTGGAGGAACAGCAGACAGTCGTTGACGAACGTGTCGCAAATGGAGTTCCGGTACGGCGTGTTGAAAAACGACGCCGGCGTCGCCGAGTCGACGATGGCGAAGAAAATGTAGTACGGGTGGGCGCGATACCAGTTCAACATGTACGCGGCCACTTGAACGAGGTCGTCCAGCGTAATGGTGCACACGAAATGACTGTGCTCCCAGTAGCGGCGGTTGATAAACGAGTTGATGTTCACGACGCTTCCGTTGTTCCACGCGAGCTCGTTCTGGTTTAAGTTCGACTCGATGGGCAAAAAAGACCCGAGAAAACTGGTGGCGTCAAAGTCAAACTCAAACTCGACCTTTGACTTCTTGGCCTGGAGTCCCAGCGCGGTGTGGAACACGTTGGGCTGGAGCAGGTGGTCTTTGTCGGCCAGCGGGTCGCGCAAAAAACTCAGCGTCGCTTCAAGGTAAAAGACGTCGAATTCTTCATCGATATCGAAGGGCGGCAGCTGCGACAGCGAGACAAAGGGCGTAATCGTCTCCATGGCTTTGTTTGTTTTAACTTTTAGATTTTATTGAGAGCGGGTCATCAGAGCGGGGCCCACACGGCGTTGGTGCAGATGCACGAGCCGGGCGCGTCGCACGACGCCGCCGACGTGTCGAGCGGCAAGCACCGCTTGTCGTCGACCGTGTTGCTTTTGCAGTCGTTGTCGGATCTGCAGTACCGATACGGCACACTCCAGAGAGGTGTGTTTTGATAATAGTTGTCGACGGACGTGGTACACTGCACGTAAGGCATCGCCGCCGTCGGCGCCATGCCCCGGAGCGGCGGCGCCGGCGCGCCGTTCGCGCCGACGACGACGCGACACGGCTGCACGAGCACGAGCTGGGGCGTTCGTGTGTCGTAAACGTTTTGTCTCATCGGTCAGGTTTTACTTTTGTACAACGGTATTTAAATTAACAAAGGACGGGGACGTTTATTGGTGGCAACATGCACTGGTGGTAAATACAATCGAGCGAGTGGTGTGTGATTTCGTTAAAGTCGGTGACGAGCCGCACGTGCTCGGCGTCCAGATGCAGATGCGTCTCCGGTGCGCCGCGCTTGGTCTCGAGCCACCGCGGCTGCGCGACGACCGACACGTACTTGCCCTCGAAGGCGGCGACGTCGAGAGGCGAGTACACAAAACACGCGACGTGCGCGGTCGTGTCGTCAAGCAGGTAAATGCTGGCCATGGGCGTCGTGCCCACGAGCGCGCCGACGCGCGCGACGACTCGGATGTGGTGGACTTCCCGGTTCTGGTACAGCACGGTGCGCTTCTCGGGTCCCAACTCCGCCTGCAGCAGCTGTCTCAGCGTGTACGGACGGATGGACTGCATTCAACAACAAAACAAAATAAATGAAGAGTTTTGGTATGAGAGTGTGTATTTTTAGCGAGAGCGCGTTTAGAGCGACGGCGTCGGCGTCGTCGCCGTCGCCGTCGACGTTGACGTCTTGGATCCGCCGGTGCCGGTGCCAGCGCCGCCGCCGGCGCGTGACGTTTTGATAATCGTGCTCACGAGATGCGCGGGCGCGGGCACGGGCACTGCGGGCGCGGACGCGAGCGCGGACGCAACGACGACGACGTCTGACGTTGGCATCGTCGGCGGCGGTGGCGGCGGCGGCGGCGGCGGCGGCGGCGGCGGCGACAACGACGCGCACGCGGCGTCGACGACTTTGTTCGAGTTTTCAATCTCGAGCGTCATGCGCTCGATCATCAGGTCGAACGTGGCGGTGATGAGCTGGTCGCCGTTGTACGTGAGCTTGAGGCTCTCGAGCCCCTTCACCGCGGCGGTGAGCTCCCGCCCCAGCGTGCGCACAAACCCGATGGACGTCTCTGGCGGCGGCACGCCGAACGCAAACGTCGCGGACACCGTGGCGTACGAGTTCTGGAGCATGTTCATGTACGTGCCGAGGATGCGCAGCGCGTCGTTGACGACGCTCTTGATGTCGTCGACGTCGGCCCAGCGCGACTCGCCGTACATCCAACGACACACGGCCTGCGTCCAGCCGGCGCTGTACACCGAAAACTGCTCGTTGCGAATGCACAGGCGCTCGCCCTCGTGCAACATGGAGAGAACCTTGAGGTTGATGATGATCTGGTCCGTTTTATCGAGTGAGTCCATGATCTTCAGAGGCGGGCGCGAGTGACGACGACAACTGTCGTAAATTTTGCCTCTTTTCTCTACTACGAGCCACTTTTTTTAAACAGCTCGACGTTTCAACTAGCTCGTGCACGAATACTGCCAGCCGCACATCTGCGTGGGGTTGCTCTGGCAATCGTCGATAGTGGCGTACCCGTTCGTGCCCGGCGAGCTCGCGGTAAAGACGCACGTCCCGGGGTCCGCCGAGTCGACCGCGTGCACGCCCTCCGTTCCGAAGGTCGAACAGCCGTAACACTTCAAGTTTTCCGCTTTTGTCTTGCCATTTTGCGTGTACAACAGCTGGGGCGCGCCGCCTTCCGTCGCCGGACACGTGTAGTTGTACGCGGGGCCGAGACACACGGTGGACGTGGTGCACGCGTCCATGGACGCATAGCCCACGTCGCCGGGTTTGATGGGCTTGAGTTTGCACGGCCCGTACGTGGCCGTTGTGGGGTCGGCGCGAAAGCCCGCGGCGCGTCGGCCTCCTCCTCCTCCTTGGCGACGGTAGTAGTAGTTTGGCGCCGCGGACGAATGCAACGGGTCGTAGACAAAGGAAGACATGTTTTCTTTTTAATTTAATATCACGGAAAAAATAAACTTCTCATGGGCGCGCCTCTCACGACGAAACAAAAACACGGTCTTATAGTAGGCGCCAGCGTGGCGGCGGCGGTGGTGGCAGTGACCGGCGCCGTTCTCGCAATGTACTTTCTCGGTGTGTTTCGCAAAAAAAGCGGCGCGGCGCCCGTGCGGCGGCCCGGGTTCACGTGCGTTCCCCGCGAGCAAAAATGCGTCTTCGCCGCCGACAACGACGCCGACCCCGCGGTTCACGTGTACGCGACGGCGGAGGAGTGCAAGTGCTGGCAGTGCGACGACGCGAACGCGTGTCGGTTCGTCTCGAGCAACACCGAGGAGGGAAACGCGTCAGCGCCGCTGCCGCCGCCGCGACAAAGACAACGACCCGGTTACACGTGCGCGCCCGCGTCGCAGACGTGCGAGTACAACGACGACAACGGCAGCGACCCCGCGATAAACGTGTACTCCGCAGAGAAGGAGTGCAAGTGCTGGACGTGCAGCAACGACGGCGTCGATGCGTGTCGGTTCGTTCAGAGCAACACGGAGGCGGGCGACTTCAGTCGGAAAGAAGACTGCAACTGTAAATATTCGTGCGTCGCGTGACGCCGCTGCTTACACCTCTTCTTCCTCGGGAGGAATGACCGGCGTGGGGACGACGCACTTGCCGTCTTTGCACACTTCGTTGGGCTGCGTGCACGCGCACACCCCGCCGCAGCCGTCGTCGCCGCCGCACGTCCCGAACTCGCAGGCGGGCTGGCAGACGCACTGGTTGCCGATGCACGCGTCGTTGGGTCGCGTACACGCGGGGCACTGAACGCCGCAGCCGTCGTCGCCGCCGCACTCGCCGACACACTTGCTGGGCTGGCAGACGCACTTGTTGCTGACGCACGCGTCGTTGCTGTTCGGACAGTCGGTGTTTTGGAAACAGTCCGCGCAGTTCGTCTGGCAGTTGCCCGTGACGGGGTCGCACGTGCTGCTCTGGCACGCGAGCGACTTGCACGAGCAGTTGTCGATGACGTTCTTGGCGCCAAACATGGAGACGGTCCCGGCGCCCAGTTTGGCGACGGGCGACGGACACGACGACGACGACGACGACAACTTGGATGTTTGACAGAGTTTGATTTTGTTCGTAATCATCAACACTGCGAGGACGACGACGGCGCCGAGGACGAGTGACGAGAAGATGACGACGGCGGTGTTCGCGGTGGTGCCCATTCTTTTGTTAAGATTACGAGAAAATAATGCGTGGCTGGAGACAAACGACGACGACGACGACGAGTCATGAACATCGGCGAGCTCATTCAGAAGCAGCGACATAACATTGTTCCCATGCTGCACAAAGTCGCCAAGGGTGCGGTCGCGGGGACGTGCGTCGCTCTCGTGCTGTGGCTGGGGCAAAAGGGCGTCGCCGCGCTCACGGGCGGCGGCGGCGGCGGCGACGCGTTCGAGTGGGGGGACGACGTGTCGGCGGCCGACACGCAGGCGCTCGCGCACGACCCCGAAGTGCGCGAGCTCTGTCGCCAGTTCAAGAAATACGCGCGCTTCGACGGCGGTTCGTTCGCCGCGATTGTGCGCAACTGGGGCGTCGTGATCAACCTCAACACGCGGTTGCAGCGCGGCGAGATCGCGCCCAAGTTTTCGCACCCGCGGCTGCTCGCGTCGCACATCAGTCAGATCGTCGAGGGAATCCGCACGCTGCGCGCCGTGCTCAAGACGCACACACGACACGAACAGGTCACGACGGAGTTTGACGATACGGCGGCGAGCATGCAGCGCATGTGCAACCAGTACGCGTTTAACATTAACAAGATTGTGGAGTGCGCGCGGACATGAAACGAATGAATAAAACGAGAAACGACTTTTTTTTTATTTGGAATCAAACATCATCAAATCAAACGGCCTTGATGGCGCCGCGGGCGTGCGTCGTTTTTTGTTTGTAGAAAATGCGGTTGCCGCACCGCGTGCAGCGCACCGCGTCCTTGAGCGCGAGGAGGTGGATTTTCCCGCACCGCGAGCACGCGTACCGCCCCGTCGTCGTCGTCGTCGTCGTCGTCGGGCAGCCGCTCATTAATTGTGTGCGTGCGCGCGCGTGCCCAGCAACAACGACGAGACGGAAGAAATATTTTGTACGCCGCCGACGCCGACGCGACGAAATCACTCGATGACGATGGGGATGCCGTACTTGTCGGCCTTCATGACGCACAGCGCGCCGCGCTTCGACTTGCCGCCCGCGGCCGCGGCGTCGCCGCCACCGCCGCCGCCGCCGCCATCGTCGTCGTCGACGTCGACGCTGCGATCCTGGAAGTACTGCGCGTCGAGGTCCCAGAACGCGCGGTCGCCGAGCCGGAAGTCGGGCAGGTCCGGGTTGGCCTGGTACCAGTAGATGCAGTCGGCCACTTCGTTGCTGCGCACCGTGTTGTCCAGCACGATGCACTCGTAGCCCTGCGTGCACGAGTTCATGACCTTGTTGAAGTCGCGGAAGTCCTGGAACATGCCAAAGAAGTACTTCCACAGCTTTTCGCGACTGGAGATGATGTTTTCCTTGAGCGCGAACACGTAGTCCACCTGCGACCGCAGCGCGGCCGGCAAGTCCATCATGTACTGCAGCAGGTTGATGAAGAAGATCTTGCGGTGGCGGCCGTTCATGAACAGCTCGCGCGTGTTGGTGCCGGTCATGATCTTGCGGTCGTACATGCAGTCGTCGAGCAGCAGGAACATGTTTTTCACCTTGCCCTTTTTGATCTCGCGCCGCTGGTGCTCGAGCATGGTGTCGAGCACCTGCGACGAGAACGCGTTGTAGATGAGCGAGCGCGGCAGAAACGAGCCGAGCGCGTCCGTGGTTTCCTCCGTGGGGCTCATGGCCACGCCAAAGTCCAGCTTGTCGCGCATGTGGAACATGATGTCCTTGAGCAGCGTGGTCTTGCCGCTGCCGCGCTTGCCGATGAGCAGCACCACGGCGTCGCGCTTGATCGTGGTGGGGTCAAACTTTTTCACTTTAATGCGCATTTACTTTCCCGCACGCGTGCGTTGACTTTCTTTACTACTAGTACGGCGATAAAGAGAGAGAGAGAGAGAGAGAGATAAAAACGCGCGCGCGGGAGCTCGGTCCGCGCCGTCAAAACAGCGGTCGCCGAAAAAATAGCGAGACAAAGAAAATGAGGGGAGAGCAGCTGCTGCGGTACGTGCTTTCCGTCGCGTGCGACGCCGGCGGCGGCGACGACGACGACGACGACGACGGCGTTACAGCAACCGCATCGCCGATGACGACGACGACGACGACGATGTACTCCGTGGCATGGAAAAACGACACGCTCTCTCTCCTGCGCGAGGAGGAGGAGGAGGAGGAGGAGGAGGAGGTCGTCGTCGAGTTTTCGGATGCGATGATTGACGGTCTCACTCCCGTGTACCGAAATTTGTTCATGACCGTCAAGGTCACGTCGGCGACGGCGACGGCCGCGCAGCCGCCGCCCTTTCACTTCAAACTAGGGTGCGTCGAGTGGCCGCGGCGTCGACCCGTCGTGCTGGAGCTCTGGATCGACCCCGCCGAGTTCCGGCGTCAATGGCACACCAAACACTTTGTGGCGGGCGAGACGTACGTCGCGCGCATGCTGCACGACAGCGTGAAACACGAGGCGTTGTTCCTGAAACAAGAAAGACGCAAAGGCGACGGCGACGGCGACGGCCGCAAAAGAAAACGACGGCGAGCGGACAGCAGCAGCAGCGACAGCGATGCCGACGCCGACAATTCGTGTTTGAAGACGACGACGACGACGACGTTGGCTCCGTCCCAGCGAGCCATGGCGACGTGGATGCGGCAGCGCGAGCACGCCATGGTGTCGGACGGTCTCGCCGTGCACTACTTGAGGCGGCTTGCGGTCCCC